>Ga0182027_10005181_pt1 | contig 19906 bp, 20 predicted proteins | sample 712E1DmetaG_FD_121300 | JGI IMG/M metagenome (GOLD analysis project Ga0182027, IMG submission 121300) | Permafrost microbial communities from Stordalen Mire, Sweden - 712E1D metaG (Illumina Assembly) | ecosystem: Environmental > Terrestrial > Soil > Wetlands > Permafrost | place: Sweden...
GAGATCGAGCACGCGGCGGATGTGCGAGGGATAGTCCTGGGCGGCGAAGAACTCCCGCGCTTCGGTAAGATCAGACTTACCAGTTGCCAGACCGAACGCCTGAAGGACCGCCACCACGCCGCGCGTCGCCTCCGATACGGGCGCGTTTTCGACGAACAGCGCGCGCCAGATCGCGTCCGCCCGCTCGCGCTTCCCGAGGGCCCAATACTCGGCGGGCTTCATCGGCGAAGAGCGGAAGAACTCCGCCTCCAGGTAGTGATAGGTCACCAGCTCATCGATGCCCCACAGGCCCAGGGCGCCCAGAGAGGGCATGAACAAGTGGGTATGGACGTCGATAACCGGCGTGGCCTTGAGTTCTTCTTCGACGACGGTGCGAATCCGATCGGCAGAGAGAGGTTCCATAGGGATCGACCATTTTCAAGGATAGCGCCTAAGCTTGCGTGGGGCAGGACTCCAGTCCTGCGGCTGGCGTCCACGCCGGCCTCGTGGCAACTCAGTGAAACCGCGGAAGCCGGACGTGGACGTCCGGCGCAGCTCTGGAGAGCTGCCCCACTTGGTGGTGGCTTATGTGAGCCGAAGAGTGCGCGTGCCGATGGCGAAGCACACCGCGCCGGTCGCGAGCAGGATGGCGCACGGAAGCAGCATCTCCTGGAACGAGAAGCCGCGCCACAGCGCGCCCTCGAAAGCGAGAATGCCCCAGCGCACCGGGCTGATCGCGCCCGCCTGTGCCGTCCAGCGCGGCATGAAGGCCAGCGGCATCATTCCGCCGCCGAACAGCGCGAGCGGCATCATCACCGCCCATCCCACGCCCGCGGCGGCTTGTTCCGTCTTGCCCAACCCGGCGATGAGCATCATCACCCCAACGAACGCCGCCACCGTGGAAACGCCCGCCAGCGCGAGCAGAGGCCAGCTATGCGGCACCACGTGGAAACCGAGACGGCCAACCGTCACCAGCGTGGCCTCGATGGTCAAACAGGCGACCGTGCAGGCCAGCGCCTTGCCCGCCAGTAACTGGAAGCGCCCGATCGGCGCCATCTGCAACCGAAACAATGTGCCATGCGTACGTTCGCTGACGAACCCGACCGCGAACGCCATGGCGCAGCCCATCACGCCCCACAGCATCCCTTGGGGAAACGTGATCTCGAAGGCATTGCGGGGGCCCTCTCTCTGGATCGCCACGTCGTGCTGTTCGATGCTGAGCGGCTCCCAACGCGCACCTCGGCCGCCCCCCGCCGTGGACGCCGCGGGCATGTTGCCGAAAGTAGTGTCGAGGCTGCGCAGAAAGCGAGACAAAGAGGCGCGCTGATCGGGCGGCGCCGTCGAGCGATCGACATCCTCAAGCGACTTGCGAATGCCGGCGCGCATGGCCCCCGGATCGGACATCTTCTTCTGAACACCTTCCATGGTCAGCTTGAAAAGAAGGCCCTGGATCATGGCGCCCTCGGACTGACGGCTGGGATCGATCCAAACCTCCACCTTCGGTGGAGTGCCGTGGAACATCTGCTGGCTGGCCTCGCCGAAGCCCTTGGTGAGGATCAGCGCCGCGGCCTGCTGGCGCTTGCGCACCAGGCCGATGGCTTCGGCGCGGTTCGCGGGACGCACCTGGAAATCAGGACTCTTGGCGACGAGCGCCGCGAACTCCTTGCTGCCCGCGCTCTGGTCCTCATCGGCCAGCGCCACGGCCAGGGCGTGCGATCCTCCGCCCCCGGAACCGGAGAACACCGTGCCGAACAAGATGGCGATGACCAGCGGCCAGGCGAAGGCGAAGAACAGCCCGGACTTCACCCGGATCAGCAGGCGTAGGTCTTTGACGGCTAGCGCGAGTATGGCGGACATCCGTTTAGTCCCTCAAGGTCCTTCCCGTAAGATTCAGAAACACCTGCTCGAGCGTGGGCTGCTCCAGGCGGAAGCGATCGATGGGCGCCGCCTCGGCCATGCGATTCAACTCGCTCAACGGGTCGGCCGAGAAGACCTCGACCTCCTTGCCCCCGGTCTCGACCACCAGCCGGGGCAGTCCTCCCTGAGACCGCAACAGTCCCTCAACCGTATCGAGCGCGAGCAGGCGGCCGTGGTCCACGATGCCGACGCGGTCGCACAGCCGCTCGGCCTCCTCCATGTAGTGGGTGGTGTAGATCACGGTGCGGCCCTCGCGCTTGAGGGCCAGGATGTTGTCGAAGATCGAATTCCGCGACTGCGGATCGACGCCCACGGTTGGCTCGTCGAGCAGGAGGATCTCGGGATCGTGCAGCAGCGCGGCCGCCAGGTTGAGCCGCCGCATCATTCCGCCGGAGTAGTTCTTGACCGGGTCCCGCCGCCGGCTTTCGAGTCCGACGAACTCGAGGGACGCCGTGACCCGCTGCTTCAGGCGGGCACCCTCCATTCCGTAGAGCTTTCCGAAGAAGGCAAGGTTCTCCTCCGCGCTGAGCAGCTCGTAGAGCGAGAGGACCTGGGGCGCGATGCCCATGCGCGCGCGCACCTGCGGCTCGCGCGGGTTTCCTCCGGCCACCAGCACCTGGCCGCCGTCCGGCTCCAGCAGCCCGATGGCGCAGTGTATGAGGGTGGTCTTGCCCGCGCCGTTGGGGCCGAGGAGGCCGAAGATCTCGCCACGCTCGACCTGGAGGGTCAGTCCATCGACCGCGGTCAGGGCTCCATAGCGCTTGGTGACCTGGCGAAGGCTGAAGAAGGTCGCATCGGGCATGTCTTATCTTGGCGCAAATCGGGGGAAAACAGAGGACTGGCAAGATTTTCGCTCACGCCCCGCTTATCGCCGTCGATAAGAAATGTGGAGAACTAGAATGCTAAGCTCCGTCAGTAGTTCAGGCACGGGGTCCGCGCAGAACCAATCGCAGATCGTCGATCGAATCTTCAAGAAGGTGGACTCCAATCAGGACGGCAAAATCACCAGGGACGAACTGGCTCAAGCCCTCAGGACCAGTTCCGGCGGCCAAGGTCCCAGCGTCGATGACATTTTCGCGGTGCTCGATACCGGGAACAAGGGCTACATCACCAAACAAGACGCGGCGGATGGGTTAGACAAGCTGCCGCCGCTTTCGGCCGAAGGCGCCCCGACGCCGAGCAACAACGATTCCTCGACGATGCAGAAGGAAATCGCATACGTCCAGAAGCAGTATCAGCAGACCGACCCGCTCCATCCATACAAGTCGCCGATCTACGCCTAGCGTGCGTGGGGCGGCCCGGGCATAGAATAGCGTTGGAGGCCCAACGCGAAGCGTCATGTACGAGGACCTGGTTGAAGCGATCCGGCGCAGGGGTGCGATCCTGTTTGTCGGCGCCGGCGTTTCGAAGAACGTCGGCGTGCCCACCACCGCCGAGATCGTCAACGAGATTGCCCGGCAGTTGGATTACGACCCGCTGCTGTTCCGGTCTCTGGCGGACTACCGCACGCTGGCGGAGTTCTATCAGCTCAACAAGGGCACGCTCGGCCCGCTGCGCAGTTGGATGGACGTGAGCTGGCATCCGCATGACGTCGACGTGCGAACCTCCGAGATCCACCGCCTCATCGTCGAGCTGTCCTTCCCCATCATCTACACCACCAACTACGACCGTTGGCTGGAGAAGGCATTCGAGGCGTACGGCAAGGAGTACACCAAGATCACCAACGTCGGCGACGTCCTCAAAACGCGCGAGGGCGTCACCCAGATCGTGAAGTTCCACGGCGACTTCGACGACGACGAATCCATCGTCCTGACCGAGTCGAGCTTTTTCGAGCGGCTGGATTTCGGAACCGCGCTCGACATCAAGCTGCAATCGGACGTGCTGGGCCGGCCGGTGCTGTTTGTAGGGTACAGCCTCTCCGATATCAACATCCGCTACCTGTTCTACAAACTGCAGCGGCTGTGGGAGAACTCCAAGCTGGACCTGCTCCGCCCCCGCTCGTACATTTTCCTGGCGGCGGCCAACCCGGTGCAGGAGCGGGTGCTGCGCCGCCGCGGGATCGAGCCGGTGATCTCCGAGCGCGAGCAGGCCGGCGAAGGCCTGACGGCGTTTCTGGGGAAGCTTCTCGAACGGGTAACGGAGAAGTAGGGGAACATTCGCCCGCGGACTGCGTAACTCTAGCGGGAGCGCCCTATGCTCACACTCATGCTATGGCTGGTCCTACTATTCTTTTGCTGGCCGCTGGCGCTGGTGGCGCTGGTGCTGTACCCCATCGTCTGGCTGCTGCTGCTGCCGTTCCGCATCCTGGGAATCGCGGTGGATGGCGTGCTGCACCTGGTGTGGGCCGTGGTGACGCTGCCGGCGCGCATGCTGGGCGGTATGCGGAGAGCGTGATGCCAAAGTACTCCCTGGCAATCTCCAGAATATCGGCGTCCGTGGCAACGCCATACTCGATGCGGGGCTTCTTGCCCGGGGCGATGAAGTAGTATCCCTCTTGACCGTCGTCTGGGCGGAATGTCGTGATTCTGGTTCCGATGCGAATCTGAAACGACCGGGCATAGACGACGTAGAAATCGACGCCGAGATCTTGGAGCGGTTTGCGAACCTTGGTTGCGTAGAGCTGGAAGTCCGCCAACGTCTCGTTCGTGTCGGCATCCTGGTCGAGTTCCGCCTGCGTCACCGGTGGAAAGAAAGCGACGATTGTGGGGCGCCGCACTGCGAAGGCAGGCTGCTCCCTAGCGGTCGCTCCGACGGCCGCGAGCAAGGTCACCAGAATTGCGTGGCGAACTCTCATGCTGGGCTTGGCCCAAGCCTAGTTGGGGTACTTGCCCGCAATCTTCAAAATCGCGCCGTGGAAGCGGTGGAACCAGGGCGTCCCGTCCAGAAACATGTGGGGGCAGAAGCCCGGAACCACGGCGATGCCGTTGGCCCGGCAGAACTCGACCGCCTGCGGGCTGTTCGATTTGCCTGAGGTGCCGTACAACCAGACCCGGGCGATGCCGGCTTCGCGGCAATCTTCAACCACCTTCCCGGCGGCCTCGGATTTGACCATAACCAGCGCCCCCTGAACCGGCGGCTGAATCTCCTGAAGCCGCGCGTAACAGGGCACTCCATCGATCTCGGTGGCGTTGGGGTTGACCGGCACGGCGTCGTAGCCACGCTCGCGCAGGGTGCGGAACATCGACCCGTTGAAGTCCTTCGGATTGCGGCTGGCGCCGACGACGGCGATGCGCTTTTGCGCCAGGAAGTCGGAAATGACCGCGCGTGGGGATTCGGGCATGGCCCATTATCGCGCAAGTTTGCTCCGGGGCCGCGGGGCCATGTAAAGTAGAATGATGTTCTTACGACTCCTTCTCCCTGTTGTGATCGCCTGCCCGCTCCTGGCGCAAGGCGTTAAGATTCAATTCGAGCCGGTCGGCGTCGATGTTGTCAAGGCCCGCCTGGAACGCAATCCTGCCACCAACGGCGAACGCGCCGCGGCACTCCACAAGATCTTCGAAGAAGCCGGATGCACGGGCGCCATGCTGGCCGATCAGGAAGTCGCCGGCGCGCGACAGCCGAATGTCATCTGCACGCTATCGGGCGCCGCCGCCGGCTCCACCATCGTGGTTGGCGCGCACATCGACTTTTCCGACTCCGGCCGAGGCGTGATCGAGAACTGGACCGGAGCCTCCCTGCTGCCCAGCCTGTTTGAAGCGCTGCGTCAATCGCCGCGCAAGCACAAGTTCGTGTTCGTCGGGTTCAGCGACAGGGAGAAAGGTCGGCGCGGCTCTAACTTCTACGTGAAGAACCTGGGCGCGGAGAAGAGCCAGATCAAGGCCATGATCGACGTGGAGGCGCTGGGGTTGGGGACCACCAAGGTCCAGATGGAAAACAGCGACAAAGGCCTCTCGCAGAAGATCGCCTCCATCGCGAAGTCGATGGGCTTTGCCATCGCGGGTGCCGACAACAATCTGGTTGCGGATAGCGACGGCAAGACCTTCCAGAGCGCCAAGATTCCGGTGCTCAGTGTCCACTCGCTGGCGCTCTTGACCGCCCGAGTTCCGAACACGGACCAGGACAACTCGACGGCCGTGCACATGAACAACTACTACGAGAGTTATAAGTTGGTCGCGGCGTACCTCGCGTACCTGGACGAGTCGCTGAACTAGTGCTCTGACCGTGGGGTCCGCTCCCTGACGGTCGCGGTTCGGTAGGGCCAGGTTACCGAACCGCGACCGTAAGGGAGCGGACCTTCAGATAGAACCCAAATCAGCTCGAGAGCTTGACCGCGGCGAAGTCGTGAACGCGCCGGGGGCCGGATTCTTCCACATGGGGCGGGCAGCCGTCCCTCAAAAGCTTGAAGTTCTCGATGAAGCGGGCGGCCAGCGCGTCGTACTTCCGGTAGTATTCCTCGCGGCTACCCCAGGTGTTGGCGGGGTCCAGGATGTTGGCCGGAACGCCCTCGCAGGTGATGGGAACCTCGAAGCCGAACACCGGGTCGTGCCGGAACTCCACATCGTTCAGCCTTCCGGATAGCGCTTCCTTCAGCAGCCGGCGCGTGTGCTGGATGCTGAGGCGCTTACCGACGCCGAACGGCCCGCCGGTCCAGCCGGTGTTGACCAGCCAGCACGTGGCGCCATTCTTGAGCACCTTGGACTTCAGCATCTCGGCGTACCTGTAGGGATGGTGCACCATGAAGACCGCACCGAAGCAGGCGCTGAAGGTCAGCTCGGGCTCGAGGCCCAAGCCGATCTCGGTCCCGGCGATCTTGCTGGTGTAGCCCGAGATGAAGTGGTAAATCGCCTGATCCGGCGAGAGCCGCGAGATGGGCGGCATGACACCGGTGGCGTCGCAGGTCAGGAAGATGACGTTCTTCGGGTGGCCGGCCTGCTTGGGCGGCCAGTAGTTCTCGATATAGGAGAGCGGGTAGGCCGCGCGCGAATTCTCGGTGATGCGGTCGTCGTTGAGGTCGAGCCGGCGCGAGACCGGGTCGAAGCCCACGTTCTCAAGAATCGTGCCGAAACGGCGCGTGCAGGCGTAGATCTGGGGCTCGGCCGCTTCCGATAGCCGGATGACCTTGGCGTAGCAGCCGTCCTCGAAGTTGAAGACGCCATTCTCGCTCCAGCCATGCTCGTCGTCGCCGATCAAGTGGCGCGAAGGCTCGGCCGATAGCGTCGTCTTCCCCGTTCCGGAAAGGCCGAAGAAGATGGCCACATCGCCCTGGTCGCCAACGTTGGCCGAGCAGTGCATCGGCAGAGTGCCTTCCAGGGGCAGCAGGAAGTTGAGGACCGTGAAGATGGTCTTCTTGATCTCGCCGCCGTACGCCGAGCCGCCGATGATGGCGATGCGCTCCGCGAAATTGGCGATGATGAACGTCTCGCTGCGGGTGGCGTCGATGATGGGGCTTCCGTTGAAACCCGGCGCGCCGATGATGGTGAACTCCGGAACGTGGTGCTTCATGTCCTCGAGCGTTTGCGGCTTGGAGAACATGGTTCGCGCGAAGAGGCTGTGCCAGGCCTTCTCGGTGATGACGCGGATGGGAAGGCGCGCTTCGCTATCGGCGCCAGCATAGAGATCCTGCACGAAGACGTCGCGGCCTTGCAGGTAGCCCTGCATCCGCGTCAGCAGCGCGCTGAATTTCTCGGGGCTGAAGGGGCGGTTGTACTGGCCCCACCAGACGCTTTCCTCGGTGGTCTGCTCGCGGACGATGAACTTGTCGGCGGCCGCGCGGGCGGTATGCTTGCCGGTGTTCACCAGGAACGGGCCGAGGTGGGCGATGCTGCCCTCGCCCCGGAAAACCGCCTCTTCGTATAGCGGACCGGAGGCCAGGTTCCAGTAGGCGCGGTGCAGGTTGGTGAGGCCGTGGTTCTGCAGGCCGTAGATGCTGGCGTTCTGCGCCGCGATCGCCTGGGCGGGAGAGGGGATGTCCTGATAGATGTTCATAGCCAGTCCCTCACCAGCTTGCGGTCGCCCAGATAGAGCTCATTGGGCGAGTTCGGATCGAGCGCCCACTTCATGCGCTCCACGCCCTCGGTGATCTCCTTGACGGTGCCGCAGAAGCTGATTCGCAGATGGCCCTCCATGCCGAAGTCCTTGCCGGGCACGGTGACCACGCGAACCTTATCGAGCAGGAAGCGCGCCAGCTTCTGGGAATCCTTCTGATAGGCGCTGAAGTCGGGGAACGTGTAGAAGGTGCCTTCCGGCTTGGTGACCTTGATGCCGGTAAACGCCCGCAGCCGCTCCACCAAAATGTTGCGGTTGTTCTCGAGCGTCAGGCGCAGGCTGTGGACCGAAGACTGCACGCCGTTGAGCGCGCCCGCGGCGGCCCATTGCGCCGGCGCCGAGGGACCGGAGGTCTGCTGCGACTGTATGTTCGACATCGCGCGGATGACTTCCTCGTTGTCCGACACGGCCCAGCCGATCCGGAAGCCCGTCATGGCGTACATCTTCGAAACGCAATTCACCACGATCAGCTTCGAGCTCTTGGTGTGGTCGGTGGCGTAGCTGAAGGCGTTGGTAGGCGTTCGGTTGTCGAAGATGAGGCGGTTGTAGGTGTCGTCCATGATGAGGAAGATGTCCTTCTTCTCACACAGGGCGACCACGGCGGCGACGAACTCATCCGAATAAACGATACCCGAGGGATTGTTGGGCGTGTTGAGAATGATGGCCTTGGTGTAGGACCCGACCGCCGCGGCGATCTCTTCGATCCTAGGGCAGAAAGAGCCGTCCTCCGGGACCACGGGCACCGGCACGCCGCCGGCGAGTTTGACCATCTCCGGGTAGGAGACCCAGTAGGGCGCCGGGAAAATCACCTCGTCCTTGGGCTCGAGGATGGTGTACAGCGCCACCATGATGGACTGCTTGGCGCCGTTCGAGGCGATCACGCTGGAGGTGCCGAAGCACTTGTTGTAATACTCTTCCGTGTAGCGGATGATCGCCTTCTTGAGGGCCGGGATGCCGTCAGGCGGGGTGTACCGCACCTCGCCCGTATTCAGCAGGGCCGTGCAATTGATGATTGCGTCAACGGGTGCGCGGCTCTTCGGTTCGCCGCCACCCAGGTGGATGACAGGTTCGCCCTTCTCCCTGAGAATGGCTGCAGTTTCGTTCAGTTTCAGGGTGGGCGATTCGGCTATGGATCGGGCGAGTTGGCTGATGCTCACAGAGTTTCCTCAAGCTCGAAAAGTCTGAATACCCGGACCGCTCCAGACGCTTGAATATGGTTCCGCCGTTTCGGGCGTCACGAGTATTTGTACAAGTATAAAGGAGGTAGGGCTCCCGATGGCAAGTGAAGAATTTTACATAGGGGGCTAGAGCACCATCACGCGATGGTCCGCGCACTCCCGGCCGAGTTCCTCGGCCAGCCTGCCGATCAGCTCCTCGCCATGCCGCGCCACAAACGGAATAAGGGAATACCGCCGCTCCTGCAAGTGCTTCCCCGGGAAAACGAGCCCGCACACATACGCCGTTTCGGCCGAGGCGCGCTCATCCCGGCGCAAGGACTCCCGCGCCACCTTACGCTCTGTCTTCGCCATCTGGTATTCGATCTTGCGCCGGCTGGTGGCGAAGGCGGCCGCCAGCGTCGGGTCGAATCCGCCGAATGCGCCTTGCAGGCTGTCGACCGCGTCGCCAACCCGTTGACGGGCCTCCGCGATGGCCGCGGCCAACCCTGGCGGCACCAGCCGCGCCGCGATCCGCTCGCGAATCGCATTCTCGCCCGGAAAGAAATCCGGCAAGCTGAGCCCGTAGCGGTCGAAGAGTTTGGCCGCTCGCGCATCGAGCAGCGTGGCGCTCGCGCGCGGCACCGCCACCGGCATGCGCCCCAATAGTTGTCTGTAAAGCACCTGGGTCTGGGCCAGATACGCCAGTTCGGCCGGACCGCCCACATACGCCACCGTGGGCAACATCGAGTCCTGCACTACCGGCCTCAAAACAGCGTTGGGGGAAAGGCTCTCGGCGCGCGAGGCCAAGTCGTCTGCCGAAATCCGCCGCCCGTCGCCGGTCTGGAACTCGTCGCCATTTCGCCGCAGCCCCAGCCGCCGCCCGTCCTCGAGCAGGAACACCAGCGAGGTCTGGCCCTCGATCAGGACCTGCGAATGATATCCCGCTTCCTTCAGTTCTTTTCCACGCTCCACCAGTTGCGCGGTCAGCTCTGGCATCGCGCGCACGGCATCGGCGAGCAACGGCGCAGCCAGCCGCCGCGACGCCGGATGCATGGGGTCGAACATCAGCAGCTCCTGCCCGCCCAACAGGCGCCGCAAAAGCTTGGCGAACGCCGAACCCAAGGTCTCGCCATCCGCGTAGGCTTCGGCGACCAAGGCCGCCGTCTGGTCGCCGAACGGCATCCCGCGCAGGGCTTCGATCAGAGCCTGCATCGGCGCTTTCTCGATGCGGATGCCGCCCACCGGCCGCCGGGCGGCGTTGTCGCCCGCCAGTTCCAACCGCACCGGCTGGCTTGCCGCGTCGAACACCCAACAGTGATTCACCTCATCGAAATCGTGGTCCTCGGTCGCCAGCCAGAACACCGGAACGGCGGGGATCCCCGATTCCGCAAGCTTCGCCGCCAGGCGGATCGCGCTGAGCGCTTTGTAGACCGCATAGCACGGCCCCAGGAACAAACCCACCTGCTGGCCCGTCAGCACCGCCACGGTGCCCGGTTGCGCCAGCTTCTCGAGGGCCGGGCCGGCAGCGTTCTGTTCGCCCAGCGCCGCCACCAGCGCCGCTCGCCGCTCCGCCGGAAAGTCGATGGCGGCCGCCGCGCGCCGGAGCGATTCCGGATCGTGCGGATCGTGCGTGTAGAACCGCGCCACGCGCTCGAAGTTATACAGGTAGTCCGCAAAAAGGGCCGAAGTGTTCGGCAGCTCGGTCATGCGCACACAGGCGGGTTCCATTCCACTCCAAAGTAGCAAATGCGCCAAAATGGAACGTGGCCGGAGTCTACGTCTCGTTTCCGTTCTGCGCGCAAAAATGCACATTCTGCAACTTCGCCTCGGGTGTGTTTCCGCGCGATCTGGAACAGCGCTATCTGGGCGCGCTCGAGAGCGAGCTGGCGGCCTTCGCGTGGCCCTGGCGGCCCGAGACGGTATACCTGGGCGGCGGTTCTCCCAACCGCATCGCGGCGCCGGCGCTCGCCGCGTTGCTCGATAGAATTCCCGGCCGGCCCTGGCGCGAGGCAACGATCGAAGCCACGCCCGGCGCCGTGACGCCCGATCTGGCCCGCGCCTGGCGCGACGCCGGGATCGACCGCGTCAGCCTCGGCGTTCAGTCGTTCGTCCCATCCGAAATCGCCGCCACCGGGCGCAAGCACACCCCCGCTCGCGTGGCCGAAGAGGTCGCCGTGCTGCGCGATGCCGGCATCGTCAACTTCAATCTCGATTTGATCGCAGGCCTTCCGGGACAGACCCCCGCCACCTGGTGCGAATCCCTGGATTGGATCGAACGCCTGGGGGCCCCGCACGTCTCGGTCTACATGCTCGAAATCGACGAAGACAGCCGCCTGGGCGCCGAAATCCTCCGCGGCGGCGCGCGCTACGGCGCGTCCAAAGCGCCTTCTGACGACCTGGTGGCCGACCTCTATGAGACCGCGGTCGACCGCCTGGCGAGCCTTGGGATCGAGCGCTACGAGATTTCCAATTTCGCCCGGCCCGGCTTCGAATCGCGCCACAATTTGAAGTACTGGACACTCGAACCCTACGCCGCCTTCGGCGCCGACGCTCATTCGTTCGACGGCGTCTGGCGGCGCGCCAACGTGGAATCGCCCGCGGATTACGTCGATCGCGTCGAGCGCGGCCTCTCGCCTTCGGCCAGCGTGGAAGCTGCCTATCCCGATCAGGAACGCTTCTTCGTCGGGCTGCGCCTGCTGGGCGGCGTCGATCTGTGCCCCGGCGATTGGCAGCGATTCGAAGCCCCCATCCGCCGGTTCATCCAGGACGGCCTGCTGGAAATCGTCCCCGGCTCCCCCGCCCCAACCGAACGGCGACCGTCAGGGAGCAGCGTCTCCCCAACCGAGCCGCGACCGTCAGGGAGCGGCGTCTCCCCGGCCGAACCGCGACCGTCAGGGAGCGGCGTCTCCCCGGCCGAACCGCGACCGTCAGGGAGCGGCCGCGGCACCCTGCGCCTCACGCGGCGCGGCGTTTTGTTGTCCAATGAAATCTTTCAGGAGTTTCTCGAATCATGAATGACCGCCTCATCGATCTGCGCAGCGACACCGTCACGCGCCCCACGCCCGCCATGCGCCGCGCCATGGCCGAAGCCGAAGTCGGCGACGACGTTTACCACGAGGATCCCACCGTCAATCGCCTGGAACGGCGCGCCGCGGAGATCTTCGCCAGAGAGGCCGGGCTGTTCGTCCCCAGCGGCACCATGGGCAACACCATCGGCGTCAAGGTGCACACGCACCACGGCCAGGAAGTCATCTGCGAGGCCCGCAGCCACGTGCTCAACTATGAGCTGGCCATGATGGCCTGGTTTTCCGGCTGCGTCGCGCGGCCCATCTTCTCCGAGAATGGCATCCTCGCCTGGGACCAGATCCGGCGCGAAATCCGGCCCGTCCACGGCCACCACGCCCCCACCGGCGTCATCGAACTGGAGAACACGCACAACATCGCGGGCGGCTCCGTGTACCCGCCCGAGGTCTTCGACCGCATCGCCGACGGCGCGCACGAGCTCGGCCTGCGGGTCCATCTGGATGGCGCGCGCATCTTCAACGCGGCCACCTACCTAGGCCGGCCGGTGAGCGAGATCACGGCCAAGGCCGACACGGTGATGTTCTGTCTCTCGAAGGGGCTGGGCGCGCCGGTCGGCTCGATGCTGGTTGGAACCGCGGAGACCATCGCGGCCGCGCGTTTGTGCCGCAAGCGCCTGGGCGGGGGGATGCGCCAGGCCGGAATCCTCGCCGCCGCGGGCCTGATCGCTCTGGAAGAAATGCCCGCGCGCCTCCCGGAGGATCACGCCAACGCACGCCTGCTCGCCGACGCCCTCACCCGGATGAAGGGGGTCGCGGTAACGCACGAAGTGCAGACCAACATCGTGGTCTTCGACGTCGCCGGCACCGGCCGGGCGCCCTCCGAGTTGAGCGACCGCCTTAAATCGCGCGGGGTCCTGATCAACCCCGTCCGCGGCACGCTGATGCGCCTGGTCACGCACCTGGACGTCTCGCGGGCAGACTGCGAATCCGCGGCCGAAATTCTGTCGCAGTGTCTCCAATGAGCAGCTATAATCGCTACTGAATGCTCTGGCGCTGTTGCAGGTTGCTGCCTTTCCTCGCCCTCGCCATCTGCGCCCGGGCCCAGGACGAGCAGCCCGCGCTGTTCCGCGCCGAAGCCCGCCTGGTGGTGCTCCACGCGTCGGTAGTCGACAAAAGCGGCAAGCTCGTATCCGACCTTCCGCAAACCGCGTTCCATGCCTTTGAGGATGGCGCCGAGCAGCAGATCAAGCTCTTCAAACACGAGGATGTCCCGGTCTCGATGGGCATCATCATCGACAATAGCGCCAGCATGAAGACCAAGCGGCAGAAAGTCGAGCTCGCCGCGCGGGACCTGGTGGCCAACTCCAACCCGCAGGACGAAGTCTTCGTCATCAACTTCAACGACGACGTCTACCGCGACGTCGATTTCACCTCCGATCCCAAGAAGCTGGCCCAGGGACTGGCGCGCATCGACTCCATGAGCGGCACCGCCATGCGCGACGCCATCCGCGCGGGCGTCCGCTACGCCAAGGCCAAGGGGAGGCACGACAAGAAGGTGCTGGTGGTGATCACCGACGGCGACGACAACATGAGTGAGACCACGCTCGATGAGGTGCTGCACGAGGCCCAACAGCGCGAGGTGCTGGTCTACGCCATCGGCCTGCTTGCGGAGGAGGAGCACGACGCCGCCAAGCGCGCTCGTGAGGCGCTGGGCGAGATCACGCGCTCAACCGGCGGGCATGTCTGGTATCCCCACGACGTCGATGAGGTCGGCCGCATCGCGTTGCAGGTTGCGCGCGACATCCGGAGCCAGTACATCGTCGCCTACACGCCCTCCAATCCCAAGCTGGACGGCAGCTACCGCCAGATCCGCCTCACGGTCAGCGGCCCCAATCACCCCGTCGCCCGCACGCGCACCGGCTACTACGCCGCGGCGGACCTGGGCTCCAAACCCCCCGTGCCCAGGCAAGTCATCAGGCGCTAAGCGTTCAACAATTCCGTACCGTCTCTCCCGCCTCCGACGTCTTAATGGATACAAGGAGGGATCGATGCAAATCCGATTGTCGTTCCTACCGGTTGTTCTGGCGGCGCTGGGTGCCGCTTCCGCCGCCGCGCAGTCTCCCGAAACGCTGGAGGTCAGGGTTCCGTTCCCGTTCACCGTCAATAGCGTCTACATGCCTGCCGGCGACTATTCCATCAGCCGTTCCGGCGCCGAGAACAGCGGCCTCGTGGCCCTCACGGGCTACGACAGCCGGCATACGCTTTTCTTCGTGGGCAACGCTGCGGCACGCGGGGCTACGCCCGCGCAATCCAGCCTGGTTTTCCGCCACGAAGGCGGCGACTATTCCCTGGCGGATATCTGGTTTGCCGGCTACGCCTCGGGTGTCCAACTGGCGCCCTCGAAGGAACCCCCCGCCACGGCCTCGCTCCACAAGCCCGAAGTGATGGTGGTGCTCTACCGCTGAAGCCAGCGTACTTTTCGCGCGCAGCCTCTAAGTTGCTGATTTCATTGTGGCGTACGCACTCTTGCGTGCCGCGTCGCGACTCTTCGCGACGCTTGCCCGCGAAGTTGGCCGAAGCGGCGAGAACTTGACGCAGCATCCGTCAAAAACACAATCCCTTTGTTTTGTTTGGCCTTGGCCGTAGGAGGTCTGCCCCACTAATTCGCGCGCAGGGCCACCATCGGATCGATTCGCGATGCCCTGCGCGCGGGCAGGTAACCCGCCGCGACCGCCACCACGCCCAGAGTTACTAACATCCCGATAAATGTAACCGGGTCGGTTGAGCGGACTCCGAATAACATCCCTGCGAGCGCCCGCGTGAGCGCCCACGACGCCACGATCCCGATTCCCATTCCCATCGCCGCCAGACCCAGAGCCTGTGTCCGCCGGCTCACCGAGTACAAGAGGGGAGTCGTCCCCTGCCCTACTGGATATGCGCCGCCGTAAGAGCCGGCGCGTACTCGTGGTCGGTCTGGCAGATGTGCTTGGTCAGCCAGTCCTTCAGGAAGGTCATCAGCTTGATGGAGACTGTGGTCTGCTCGGTTCGCGCCAGTTCCAGCAGCCTCTTGACCTCGGCCTGCATCGCCCGGTGCTTCTGCTGATGCGCGGCCAGCTTGGGATACCCGGCCTGCGCCATGGCCTTCTCTTCGTCGGCGAAGTGAGACTGCGTGTAAGTCAGCAGGTCCTCAAGCACCGCCTGCAAGTGATCCTGTTTCCCGCCTGCCAGCATCACTTCGTGCAGCCCATTGATCATGCCGATCAAATGCTTGTGCTGGTTGTCAAGCCGCGCCACGCTGACACTGTAAGCTTCACGCCATTGCATAAACGCCATCGCGCCACCTCGCTCCATGTATCGGCCGAAACCGGTTCAAACAATATGCGCCGCCTTGAGCGCCTCTGCGTACTGTCGATCGGTCCGGCCGATGTGCTTCGCCAGCCAGTCCTTGAGGAAAATCATCAGCCTGTTCGGCACTACGCCGCCCTCGCGCTCAAGCCGCAACAGCCTTTCCACCTCCACCTTCATGGCCCGGTGCTTTTGCTGATGCAGCGCCAGACTGGGGTACCCGGCCTGCGCCATGGCCTTTTCCTCGTCGGCGAAGTGAGATTGCACATACTCCAGCAGCTCCTCGAGCACCCTTTCCACCCGGTCTTGCCCGCCAGGAGCCTCCATGGCGTCGTGCAATGCATTGATTATGTGAATCATGCGCTTGTGCTGGGTATCGAGCCGCACCACTCCCACGCTGTACGAGTTCCTCCATTCCATGAACGGCATTCCGCTGCCTCGCACCCTTCCTATCGGCGAGAATCCCGGGAGTATTAGGCCCTGTGGGGGACCTCAGCGGCGCTTAGGAACAATCCCGCGCACCGCCCACACCCGCGCGGGAAGAACGAAAGGCGTGTTCTCCGCCGACAACGAGAGCCGAAGCTGGACCTCGTTCCTTAAGGCCTCCAACTTGCCGCGATCAAGACGACGAACGTATGAGCCGGCTGGCCCTTGCCCGAGCAGAAATGGATCCCAATAGTCTGCAAAGGACGCGAATCTCATCCTGATGTCGATTGCCTGCTCGCGGACATTCTCCAAACCACCCTCTCTCCACAGAGCGGACAGCTCACCCGCACGGCAGAGCGGCATCCGCTTCTCGTCAAGCCCTTCGGCCCCCGGATCCAGGCGGACGGCGGTATCCCAGAACGTCCGCAGCATCCCCATGCCACCGCCATAATCCCAAACGGCCGCCGAGAGTCTGCCCCCGGGCTTGGTTACCCGACAAAGCTCTAGTAGCGCCTTCTTCGGATCGGGAATGAAATTGAATACAAGCAACGAGAGCGCGGCGTCAAAGCTAGCGTCGGGGAAATGCAACTGTTGCGCGTCACCCGTCTCAAAATTGACCCGATCGGGGAAGGGATTTCTGCTAATCGCGTAAGCGACGTATTCCTGAGACGGGTCGATCCCCAGGACACGCGCCCGGTGCCTGTGTTCCGCGATCGCAAACGCCAACGCTCCCGTACCTGAGCCGATGTCGAGCATCCGCCCTCGTTCCGGCACATCGGTGAAGTCCACAAATCGCGGCGCCACCAGACGGCTCCAGCGGCCCATGAACCGCTCGTATGCCTCGGCGTCTCCGAACATGTTTGGCTGCCGGCCCTGGCCCCGCAGCCACGGCGCGACGGACGCCAAGAGGAAGGCCCTCCGCAACATCATGCCTCGATTCTAGTTCAGCCGGTATCAGGCCCGCCCCCGGCGTATACTGCGAATGAGCCGGGCGCCATGGACCAAAGGCCGAAAGCCGTTCCCATCGCAGCGGCGATCCTGTTTGCCGCCGCTGTCATCGCCGCCGTCGTCGCCGGCTCGTTGCTCTTCCCCGGCACCCCCTTGGACCGGTTGTGGGAGCTCAACAAACCCGGCGCGGCCGGCATTCTGCTGCTGCTCCTGGGCGCCGCCCCCTTCGCCGTCGCCCTGGGCCTGCTCCAACGAAGGCGCTGGGCCTGGTGGTTCGCCATGTGCCTCTTCGCGGTTGACGCCTCCGGAGACGTGGTCAGCCTCGCACTCACGCGCGATTGGCTCAGAAGCGTTTCGGGCGTCGCCATCTCCTCCGCCTTCCTCTACTCTCTGACCCGCTATCCTGTGAGGCGCTACTTCAATCACGAGAGGCAATGACACAATGCAAGTAGATCGTCGTGCGTTTATGAATGTCCTCGGTGGATCCCTGGCCGCGCTCCCGGCGCTCGCGCAACAGCCGCCCGCCACGCCCAGAATCAAGTTCGCCGTGATCGGCATCAATCACCCCCACATCTACAGCCAGGTGGAAGCCGTACTCCGCGGCGGCGGCGAGTTGGTCTGGCTGTACGCGCCGGAAGCCGACCTGTCCGCCGCTTTTCTGAAGCGCTTTCCGCAGGCCCGCCCCGCCCGCAGCGAGAGCGAGATCCTCGACGACGGCTCCATCCAACTCGTCCTCAGCTCCGCCATTCCGGACCAGCGTGCCCCGCTCGGCATCCGCGTCATGCAGCATGCGAAGGACTACATGTCCGACAAGCCCGGCATCGTCACCCTCGCGCAGCTCGCCGAGGTGCGTCGCGTTCAGGCGCAGACGCGGCGCATTTACTCCATCATGTACAGCGAGCGCCTCGAAAACCGCGCCACGGTCAGAGCCGGAGAACTGGTGCAGGCGGGCGCCATCGGCCGCGTCATCCAGACCGTGGGATTGGGCCCCCATCGCATGACGCCGAAGGAGCGCCCCGCCTGGTTCTTCGACAAGAAGCGCTACGGCGGCATCCTCTGCGACATCGCGTCGCACCAGGCCGACCAGTTCCTGTTCTTCACCGCCTCCACCACCGCCGAGGTCGTCGCCTCCCAAGCCGGAAATGTCGCCCACCCGCAGTATCCGGATTTCGAGGATTTCGGCGACGTGCTGCTGCGCGGCGATGGCGGCAGCGGATACATCCGCGTGGACTGGTTCACCCCGGATGGCCTCGCCACCTGGGGCGATGGACGCCTCACCATTCTCGGGACCGACGGCTTCATCGAGGTCCGCAAGAATATCGACATCGCCGGCCGCCCCGGCGGGAGCCACCTGTTCCTGGTCGATCAGAAGGAAACGCGCTATATCGATTGCGCCAACCAGCCCCTGCCCTACGGCGAGCAACTGGTCTCGGACGTCCTCAACCGCACCGAAACCGCCATGCCGCAAAAGCACTGCTTCTTCGCGACGGAACTGATGCTCAAGGCGCAGCAGGCGGCGCAGAATCCCAGGCGTGAGAAGATCGGGTGAGGCTTTGAAATGGCTCAACCGTCCCGCCGCAACTTCCTGAACAGCGCTGTCCTGGCCGGCTTCCCCGCCATCGTCCCGTCCTCTGTTCTCGGCAAGACCGCGCCCGGCAACCGCATCAACGTGGGCGCAATCGGCACCGGACGCATCTCGCGCATACACGACCTGCCGGGCCTGTGGAAGTTTGACCACGCCCGTATCGTCGCCGTCTGCGACCTCGACAGCAAGCGTATGGAGGATGCCAAGACCCTGGTGAACGGCCACTACCAGACCCACGACGCCGTCACCGGATACCTGGACTACCGCGAGCTCCTCGCGAACAAGGACATCGACACCGTCGTCATCAGCACGCCCGATCACTGGCACGCCCTGATCGCGATCGCCGCCGTTGAGGCCGGCAAAGACGTCTACCTTCAAAAGCCCACCTCGCTCACCATCGCCGAGGGACGCGCGTTGAGCAACGCCGTCCAGCGCACCGGCCGCATTCTCCAACTTGGCAGCCAGCAGCGCTCCACGCCGCAGTTCCGTTACGCCGCCGAACTGGTGCTCAATGGCCGCATCGGCGACCTGAAGACCGTCCAGGTTGGCCTGCCCGGCGACCCCTCCGGCGACGACGAGCCCGCCATGCCCATCCCCGCGAACCTGAATTACGAAATGTGGCTGGGCTCGACGCCTTACGTCTACTACACCGAGAAGCGCGTCCACCCGCAGCAGGGCTACGACCGTCCCGGCTGGCTCCGTTGCGAGCAGTTCGGAGCCGGCATGATCACGGGCTGGGGATCGCACCACATCGATTGCGCCCACTGGGCCATGGGCACCGAGTACACCGGCCCCGTCGAAATCTCCGGCTGGGCCGAGTTTCCGAAGAAGGGGCTCTGGGACGTTCACGGCAAGTTCCGGACCGAAGCGCTCTACGCCAACGGCGTGCGCATGATCGTGAGCGGCGACTTTCCCAACGGCATCCGCTTCGAGGGAACCGCGGGCTGGATCTTCGTCTCGCGCGGAAATGAGGCGGCGGTCACCCCCTCCGATCCCGTCGCCAAGCTCAAAGACGCCCAGGCGCTCGCCGCCAGCGATCCCAAAATCATCACCTCCGCGATTGGGCCCGGCGAGATCCACCTTTACGAGAGCAAGGATCACCACGGCAACTGGCTCGACTGCGTGCAGTCGCGCCTCCCACCCATCGCGCCGGTCGAAGTCGGGCACCGCTCGTGCTCCGCCTGCCTGCTCCACCACGCGGCGATGAAACTGAAACGCAAGCTGGTTTGGGACCCGGCCCGCGAGCGGTTCCACAATGACGACGAGGCGAACGGCTTGCTGTCGCGCCCGCAACGCTGGCCCTGGAGGATCGAGAGATGATTACACGTCGCAACCTGATGGTGGCCCTGGCGGCCTCCGGCGCGCCTACGCAGACGCCCGTGCTCGGATCGTCGGCCTTCGACTGGAACGCGATCCCCGCCAAGGAAACCAAGGTCGGGAGCGTGCGGTCGTTCTGCAAGGCGCCCACGGCAACCCTGGAGGAATTGGAGCTGCACGTGACCACGCTCAATCCCGGCCAGGAGCCGCACCCACCGCACCGC
>Ga0182027_10005182_pt1 | contig 19905 bp, 16 predicted proteins | sample 712E1DmetaG_FD_121300 | JGI IMG/M metagenome (GOLD analysis project Ga0182027, IMG submission 121300) | Permafrost microbial communities from Stordalen Mire, Sweden - 712E1D metaG (Illumina Assembly) | ecosystem: Environmental > Terrestrial > Soil > Wetlands > Permafrost | place: Sweden...
ACCGAGCACCGAGCACTGCCTTTGTACTTCATCTCTTCCGCCAGGGAGTAGTCCCTTGCATTTGCTCCGGATTCTTAATTAATGTTAAATAAATATTTTAATTACAATGGAATATTTACCTTTGGAAAAATGTCTATATATTATCAACCAAAAATAAATAAGTGAAAATGAAGAAAAATGTTACAAATCTCAGTGGTAATCTTATGAAGATCTTATCATTGACAATCATGCTGGCATTTATTGCCCCGCTGATGACAAACGCCCAGTCAGGAAAAGCAAATTTCGCTGGTAATTGGACATTCAATGCTGAAAAAAGCACTCAACCACCCGCTGGTGGTGGTGGCCAGGGTGGCGGTGGTGGAAGAGGCGGCTTTGGTGGAGGTAATTTCGTTGCCACACAGGAGGCTAACCTTCTGACTGTTACCAGAACAAGAACCGGACAGGATGGTACACCAACTACAACCGTATCAAAATATACTCTCGATGGAAAAGAGAGTGTAAACACAACACCAAGAGGCGAAAGCAAGTCTGTTGCAACATGGTCAGCTGATGGTAAATCTCTTACCATTGCTACAACAGCCAGTTTCAACGGTAATGAGATGAAATCATCACAGGTGTGGACACTGTCTGCTCCAAAAACCCTTTCAATTACAACAACAAGAAACGGACAGAACGGTGAAATGAAAACAACTCAGGTTTACGAAATCAAGTAATTGTTTCGAAAAAGAGGTATAAAAGAAAGGGCTCTGCGAAGAACCCTTTTTTTTTATTTCACCTCTGACCTCACTCCGGTCTGAACCATAATACTTTTTCTCCATTCATATTTAGTTCCCCCAAAGTTTACCAGGGCATCATAAGATCCCGGAGGGCATGAACTTGTTAATCTGATATTATCATAGCTTATTATTTCGCGTGTTTTATCAGGTGTAGCTTTGCCTCCCTGTTGTGCAGCAGTACCGGCAGGATATAAGCTTATTGTCTTGGCATCATTCATAACTCCACTATATAATATAACACCACCATTAAGATTTGTTCCTATTTTATAGTTTACATCAGGTTTCATAAGGAAGTTCTCAAGCCATACTTCATGTCTTTGCCCGGATATTGCAATAGATATTAGTATATCATATGTCCCGGGTTTAATTTTCCCTTTGGTTTCGCTGGTAGCATCATTGGGTGTAATTTTTGCATCGTGTTTGCCTTTAGCATAAAAAGAAAGTATTCCCCGGTTTACATTCTGGTCAATGCTACCCTTGTAGCTATTCACATTTGATTCGTAAGAAGAGAGCCCGTTATTTGTTCCCGGCGCCTCTGCAATCAGAATCTGATAATCGTATAATGTCACGGAAACTGAAGTTTTCGTTTTAGGCTTTATAACAATGTTACCCACCACAAAACTCAATGTTCCTGGTTTTCCCGAAAGCTTGAATGTCAGTTTCAGATCGTAAGTGCCAGGCGCAACACCCTGCAGCTTAACCTCTTTACCAGCGCTCTGAAGCTTATATGCAGAGCTTGATATCAGATCACCAAGGGTTCTGATATTTACACTCAGTGGAGTTGCTTGATCGCCAGGTTTTAAAGCATCATAAGTCTGTTGCACCCATACATGGTTCCAGCAATGTGCAGTTTTTACATTAATGCCGTTATCAAGAAGATAGGTGTAGTTAGTTACGGGTTGACCCTTTAATGAAAGGATCATAAATAACAGTACAGATAAAAGAAGTAAAAGTTTTTTCATGGAAATAATATTTTTATAGGTTGGTGAACATCTCATTCAAAGTTACACCATTTATATCATAGCAAAAAATATATTTCTCATATAAAAACGAAGAATTTAAAAGAGTACATTCCTGATATTGTGATAAGTCTTTCATTTATCCTGTGAGTTGAAGTTAATGGATGAAATGCCTAGTTTTATAAAATTTCCAATCAATTTTATATCAATATATTAAATTTAAAAACATTTCCCGTTTTCAAAATAATGCAGAAATTTTAAAATATTAATTGCCATCTTTCGTCTATGGAGTTAAAACAACCTTAACGATGAGCCCCAGAGAGTCAGAAAAAATAGGAGATGTTTATAAAGAAGAACGAAATCGTCTTCTAGGCTATATCAGAAATAGAATTCCTGATAATATTGAGGCAGAGGATATTCTGCAGGATGTCTTCTACCAGCTAACAGTAGGCTTCAGGGATATTAAAAGGATTGAAAACCTTACAGCATGGATTTATAAAGTGGCAGACAATCGGATCATAGATCTTTTCAGGAAAAAGAGGAAAATAAGCGTAAGCTACAGTGAAAATTTGAAAGATGATGAGGACGGTCCGCTTTCGTTAGAGGAAATATTGCCATCGCTGGAATCAACTCCTGAAAATGATGAGTTAAAGGAAATGATCTGGCAGACTATTGAGGAAACATTATCGGAATTGCCCATTGAGCAAAGTAGCGTATTTGTTGCAAACGAATTTGAGGATATGAGCTTCAAGGAGATCTCTGAAAAAACCGGAACAGGAGTTAATACTCTCATCTCGCGAAAACATTATGCAGTCCTGGCTCTGAGGGAAAGTCTGTTTGAATTATATAAACTATTAAAAAATAACTAAGATGAAAACTTTAAGGATTTTAAAATTTGCCGGATTCGGCATACTTGGACTAGGCTTTATCGCTATGTTTATCCTCATCACCATGAGTTTATGGAACTGCCTGATACCAACGTTGTTCCATGGACCAGTTCTGACCTACTGGCAGACTGCCGGAATATTTCTGCTTTCCAAAATCCTTTTAACGGGGATAGCACCTCATGGTCACGACAAAAGACCAGGATTCCGCAGATTCGACAAGAACTGGAAAGAAAAATACTATCATAAATACGGATCAGAATGCCCCGAGGCAGATAAGACTGTAACAAGTGAACAAGCATGATAAAAAAAGAGGGTGTCTCGAAAGGGCACCCTCTTTTATATTTTAAGATTATGTTCATTTCTTTTGCTTCTCCAAAAGAAATGAACCAAAGAAAAGGAGTCCGGAAAAGACAACCTGTGCCTTTGGCTGCTCTGCGCGTCGGCATAGGTTCGCACCTTTTCCGGTTGTCCATACACAAAAAACCAGGAAGTTATTGATAACTAATGAATAGAAGAGGCCATCTCAAGACAAAGCTGAGACGTCTTTTTTATTTTTATAATTCCTCCAATTCTCAACTTTCAACTTTCGACTTTCGACTTTTGACTTTCGACTTTCGACTTTCGACTTTCGACTTTCGACTTTCGACTTTCGACTTTCGACTTTTGACTTTCGACTTTTGACTTTTGACTTTCGACTTTCGACTTTCGACTTTTGACTTTCGACTTTCGACTTTCGACTTTTGACTTTCGACTTTCGACTTTCGACTTTCGACTTTCGACTTCTAATTATATCCTTCCTTATGAACAGTTTTCACTGCTCTGCCCGATGGATCATTTATATTGCTGAATGATGAATCCCAGGCGAGTGCCTCTGGTGTACTGCAGGCAACAGATGGTACAGAAGGCACACATGCAGCAGCTGAATCAGATTGAAAATGCTCATTAAAAATTGTGCGGTAATAATATTCTTCCTTTGATAATGGAGGATTTATAGGAAACCTGAACTTTGCAGTATTCATTTGTGAATCAGTTACTTTTTCTGAGACGACTTTTTTCAGAGAGTCAATCCAGTTGTATCCTACGCCATCAGAGAACTGCTCTTTTTGTCTCCATGCAACACTTTCAGGGAGGATATCTTCAAATGCTTTCCTGAGTATCCATTTTTCAATACGGCCATTTTTGGCCATCTTATCGAGAGGATTAAGCTGCATGGCAACTTCCAGGAATTCCTTGTCGAGGAAGGGAACACGACCTTCTATTCCCCAGGCAGCCAAAGATTTGTTGGCTCTGAGGCAATCATAAAGATGAAGTTTGTTCAGTTTACGTACAGTTTCTTCATGAAATGATTGAGCATCAGGTGCTTTATGAAAATACAGGTAACCTCCGAAAATCTCATCTGCCCCCTCGCCAGATAGCACCATTTTGACTCCCATTGACTTTATGACTCTTGCAAGAAGATACATCGGTGTTGATGCCCTGACTGTTGTAACATCATAGGTCTCAATGTGGTATATGACATCAGAGAGTGCGTCGAGCCCCTCCTGAATAGAAAAGACTACTTCGTGATGAACAGTCCCTATATGATCGGCAACCTTCTGCGCTGCAGCCAGATCGGGTGACCCTTTCAGCCCTACTGCAAAGGAATGAAGTCTTGGCCACCAGGCCTCTTTCAGATCCTGTGACTCAATTCTCATAGCTGAGAACTTTCGTGCAATGGCCGAAATTATAGACGAATCAAGCCCGCCTGACAACAGGACTCCGTACGGTACATCCGACATAAGCTGCCTGTGCACAGAATCTTCAAGCGCTTTGCGAAGCTCAACAATATCAGTCGTATTGTCCTTTACTTCATCGAAGCTTGTCCAGTTTGGTTCATACCATCTTTTTTCATAACCATCTTTACTGTAGAGATAATGTCCTGGAAGAAACACCTCAATTCTTGGACATATACCTTCAAGAGATTTAAGTTCGGATGCTACATAAAAATTTCCATGCTTATCCCAGCCTTTATAAAGGGGAACTATACCCATATGGTCACGGGCAATAAGATATGTGTCATTTAGTTTATCGTATAATGCAAATGCAAATATACCGCTGAGATCATTTATAAAATCAATTCCTTTCTCATTGTAAAGAGCCAAAATTATTTCACAATCTGATTTAGTCCTGAAATGGTAATTCTGCTTAAGCTTTTTTCTAAGATCGAGGTGGTTGTATATTTCACCATTTACTGTTAGAATCAGATTCCCATCCTCACTCATAAGCGGCTGAGCTCCGGAGACCGGATCAACTATTGCAAGCCTTTCATGTGCAAGTATGGCTTTTTTGTCACAATATATACCCGACCAATCCGGTCCGCGGTGACGGATTTTCTTCGACATAACCAGAACACCAGGTCTTAATTCATCATAAGGCTGTTTCAGATCAAATACTCCAATGATTCCGCACATAGATTCTGCTATTTATTAATTAAAATTTCCCGGAAAAGCCGGGAAAAAGATAAATAAGTAATATTTAATTATTAAGCAAAAATATTAAATGTATTTTAAATTCCAAATAAAAGCATATTAAATATGTTAGAATATAACGTAAATAATGAATAATGTTTTAAAATGAAATATATAGAGTTAAACAATGTTATTGAAACTTATGAATAAGGCAGAATGAATGAAATTTGCTGGTTGATCTTAATTTAACTCTCGGAATAAGGTTTACGGGTTATATCAGTTATCATAAAAAAAGCCTCATTTCTGAGGCTTAATTACATGAAGTATTTGGTTAAAAAACTGAAGAACTATTTAGGCATATTATAATAAAACCTTTCACTGATGATCTGGTCTCCCTTCCATCTCTGAACTGCTACTTCTTCCATTTTCATCCTGTTCCCATCTTTGTATGTGATATCCATCCATGATTCTACCATGGTAACTGCTGCTTTTTCATCTGAGGTAATAGCTGTAACTGCTGATCCGTGAAATTCCTTCACCGAACCCAGGAATTCGGTTTCGAATTTTCTGTTTACTTCTTTTCCCTTGCGGGAATCGCCGGTAGCTTCAATCATCACAATATCTTTATGATAATACTTTTCAAATGCATCAAGCATTTTTCCCTGTGCCAACATATCATACATGTTTTTGGCTTTGTCGTAATAACTCATATTTCTTTGTTTTAAATTTATTTATTAAACAATCAATAAAGAGAATAGTTCAGTGAAAGAAAGAAAGAGAATTCACGAACAAAACCTTCTATTTATTTAACTGCAAATTTAGTGCCGGGTTCAGGATAATTTATTTTTTTAAGGTGAAAAAAAATTTTTATTTGAATCAAATGGTTCTTACATTTGTTATATAGTATAATAATCTTTACAGATTTAACCTGATTCTTAAAAAAATGTTAAAGTTGTTTGTTTTATGAACATATTTTCTTCAATTATGTTAATGTGTTATAAATTAGCTTAATTAACAAAAATTTTAAATTATGAAAAGAGTTTTAATTTCAATTTTGGCACTTTCGGGATTTTTATTCCCCTTGCTGGCCCAAGTCGATCATGACTATAGTCCTAATGATCGGGTTCCTATTGTAAATGCAACAATAACTAAAGAACAGGTTCCTGCTGCAGTTCTGAAATCATTTAGCACACAATTTGATCAAAATAACCCACTTACATGGTCAAAGTTTCCATATGCTTTAAAAGAATACGGATGGGTTTATGATGTCGGAGCATCTGATCTTAAGCTTAATCGTTATGAAGTTACGATGAAAACAAAGACTGGTGATGACTTGTGGGCAGTGTACACCGCAAGCGGAGATCTTGTTGAAACCAGAGAGGCACTAAAGGATGCAGCTCTTCCTGCTACTGTTCAGGCAGCACTTGCAAAAAGTCAGTATAATGGCTGGACCGTAGTTGGTGACAAAGAGATAATCAGATATTATCATGATCATGACAACTCAAGTGTGGAACAGCATTATCGCGTTACCGTTGAGAAAGACAAAGTCAGAAAAAGTATATCTTTTAATTATCAGAACGCTGCAAAGAATTAAAGAAAATAATCAGTTCAAAGACTGATAGAATAAAAAGTAAAAAATACTGACAATCATTTGATTGTCAGTATTTTTATTTAAGTCCCTTTATATCTAATTCTGGCTGTTTCCCTGTTTTTTCTCTTGAAACCACTGAGTTGATCTCAGTTTTATCATTAAAAAATCCACAATTTTTCAGGTAGAATGCTCCATGTTCAACACCTCCCGAGTAATCGAGTCGCGACTCTTTTTTTGCCGTAGCATCAGCTGTGAACCTAGCTGAAGTTAACTCAATCCACCTGTTATCTTTTGTACAAACCCATTGATTTGAATATAATCCACGTCTTGTGATATATCCTGTTTCAGCCCAGAAATTTTCGAGGAATGAATAAAGATTTTTAAGGTAATTGCTTGCTTTTGGTCTCCTGAAACTGGCTATCAGCTGCCATCTGCCTACCTCCGGTGCAAAGAAACAGGCTGTGTAATCAGTTGAATTATTTACTGATGGTTCTCCTTTAAGAAGAAACCCGTAAGTAGTTCCGGTTTTCCACATAAATTTTTTATAACTCTGTCCGCCGGAACCCTCACTGCCAAATTCCCCGGCATGAACCTCCACGCCTTTCTTTAATAGTTTAATCCTGTAATCTTCAGGTATATCTTTTGGATTATCAGTTTTGAAAGGACTCCATACTGAAAAAAGAATTCTTCTCTCATCAGGTGCATTGACCTGGATCCCGAAATATCCGTCCGTGAATCCGTCAGCCATGAAGTACGAACCCATAATATCATTGCCTTCTGGAACAGTTATCTCATTATAAAACAAAACAATATCTTTCGTATTTTCGGGAACTTCGTAACTGAGATGAACTGATGGTCCGCGGCGTCCCCAGTAGAAATCATCTTTCACAAATTGAACCTTTCCGCCTGTAGCTTCTCCTGAAATAAGAATATCTGATATATCAGCAAAAGAGCTGCCCGATCTAATCAATCCCTTCATTTTGAGCGCCTGATAACCCGTTTTTTGAATTTTGAATGTTCCGAGGTAAATAGTATCAAATTCTTCATTTGAAAGAGAAATCACTTTTGTCGCTTCCCCTAAAGTGCATATAATCCTTGATTTACCTGATTTCACTTTAGCACGAATTGCAATATTAATTAAACCAGTTTTTTCCAGTCTGAAATATGTCCGTATAATCGTGCTGGTATCTATCCAGTTTATGATACCGGAATCAGAAATCATTTTGTCATTATAAGAAAGGTCATTCGTAACCCAGCTGTTTCCTCTGGCAGGAATTTGAATTGATGAGCGGAATTTTTCTTTCTGTGTCACCGGATTGCATGAAACAATAATCGTAAATAAAATGATATTCAGGTACTTGATTCTGCTTCTCATAATTCAGTATTTAGTTTTCCTCAGATGATAAAAATAGCATTTTAAATTCTTTTGACTTTTTCTTGTCTTATTTTTCACCCGGAATCAAAATTGCTTAAAAATTATTTCCTTTGATATGAAGTTTTAAAGTAAAAAAATCATGCGAAAATGGGAAGCAATTCAAAAATGAATTTCTTAAAAACTGTTAATCATGAACAGCCTGACAGACTTGTTGTTGATTTTGGTTCAACGGGAGTTACCGGGATCCATGTACTGATAATTGAAAAACTTCGTGATTATTATGGTCTTGAAAAACGTCCTGTTAAAGTCACTGAACCGTACCAGATGCTAGGTGAAGTTGACAATGAGCTTATCAGAGAGATGGATATTGATGTGATTGGGCTATTTGGCGCTAAAAATATGTTTGGTATTCCCAATGAAAACTGGGAACAGCATAAAACTTTATGGGGACAGGAGGTCCTTTTTCCCGGAGATTTTAACTATACCTTTAATAATAATGGCGACATTCTGATCTATCCTGAAGGTGACATATCAGTGGCACCATGCGGAATTATGCCCAAATCTGGCTATTTCTTCGATGCGCTGGAGAGGCAGCAGCCTATTGATGGATCCGGACTCAGGCTGGAGGATAACCTTGAAGAATTCGGACTCGTTTCTGAAAGTGAGCTTAACTATTGGAAAAAACAAGTTGATTCATTGAGAGATAACGATAAGGCGGTAATGGCATCGCTTGGTGGCACAGCTCTTGGAGATATTGCTCTTGTTCCGGGGCTGAATCTCAAAAATCCTAAAGGTATCAGAGGCGTAGCTGAATGGTATATGTCCACTCTAGCAAGGGAGGATTTTATCAGGGAAATATTTGAAAGGCAAACAGACATTGCTGTTGAAAACCTGAGAAAAATATTCAGAGTTATCGGAAACAGAATAGATGCAGCCTTTATTTGCGGTACAGATTTTGGTACACAGACTTCGACTTTCTGTTCACCGGAGACATATGCTTCTCTATGGTTGCCCTATTATAAGAAGGTAAATGACTGGATCCACAGGAATACAACATGGAAGACATTCAAGCACTCATGTGGCGCTGTGGAACAGTTTATCCCATTATTTATTGAATCGGGATTTGACATTATCAATCCGGTTCAGATTAATGCATCGGGAATGGAACCTCAGAGCCTTAAGAATAAATATGGTGACAAGATAGTTTTCTGGGGAGGTGGCGTTGATACACAGGGGGCATTTGCTTTCGGAAAACCTCAGGAGGTAAAGGATCAGGTAAAGCGGCAATGTGAAATACTAAATAAGAACGGAGGGTTTGTGTTCAACACTGTTCATAATATCCAGGCTAATGTCCCTTTCAAAAATGTCGTGGCAATGCTTGAAGCATTAAAGGAGATTAAATAGAAATATTTATCTTAGTGAGCTTATTATTTCATTATGATTTTACAAGAACCAATTAAATAATTGAACTATGGATGATATCCTAAATCAGATTGCAATATGTGTGGAGGCTGGTAAAATTAATAAAACTTCACCCTATCCTCCGAGTATGAAAGATCAGGATGGTGCAGATGAACTTGCCAGAAAAGCCCTGGAACAAGGCTGCAAACCTGATGATATCCTTGAAAAGGCATTGATACCCGCTATGGCAAATGTCGGAAATAAATTCAGCCGAAAGGAGATATATGTTCCTCAAATGCTTATGTCGGCTAAAGCGATGAGCGGTGCCATGATGCACCTTAAACCATATTTCCAATCGGGAGAGACAAAAAGAAAAGGGACTTTCATAATTGGCACAGTAACAGGAGACCTGCATGATATCGGTAAAAACCTGGTCTCGATGATGGTAGAAGGTGGTGGATGGGAAGTTATTGACCTTGGTGTCGATGTAAGCAGTGAAAAATTCCTTAAGGCATTAAGCGAAAAACCTGATGCTGTAATCGGTCTGTCTGCTCTTCTAACAACCACTATGGAAAACATGAAAAAGATCGTGGCCGATATCAAGGCAAAATCTTCGACCTCAAAAATCATGGTAGGAGGTGCACCTGTCACCCAGGATTACTGTAATAAAATCGGTGCTGACTTTTATTCACCAGATCCCCAGGGTGCTGTTAATTATCTTAATCAACTTGCCAAATGATGATAATATGAAGACGGTACTTCGAAGTAAAACAAAAGAGGTAATCATCAATACAGAAGGCCCTGTGATCATTATCGGAGAGAGCATCAATCCTACAAGGAGAAAAAAGCTTGTTTCAACATTACAGGAAGGAGATTTTAGTTATGTTCTCGAGCTTGCTAAAAGCCAGATAAATGCAATGGCAGATATGCTCGATGTTAATGTTGGCTTTCCTGGAGTTGATGATGTGAAGCTGCTTCCTGAGACTGTAAAACGGTTACAGGATCATTTCAATGTGCCTCTCTGTCTCGATTCTCCCAATCCTAAAGCAATTGAAGCTGCCCTGAAAATTATAGAGGGAAAATGCCTTATTAATTCAGTTAATGGTGAAGAGAAATCATTGAATGCTATTCTTCCCATTGCAAAGGAATACGGAGCAGCTGTTATTGGGTTAACAATGGATGATGATGGTATAACACATGATCCCTTCAAAAGACTTGCCATTGCCGAAAAGATTGTCAACAGAGCTGTTCAACTGGGCATTAAAGATGAAGATGTCATCATCGATCCACTAGCTATGGCCGTAAGTGCCGATCCTCTAGCTTGTCTGATCACTCTCGAAACCATAAGGCTTGTGCATGAAAAGCTTGGACTTAATATCACACAGGGAGCCAGCAACATATCATTCGGACTTCCTTACCGGGAGATGCTGAATATTGCACATATGGTGCTTTCAATAAAAAATGGACTTACCTGTCCAATTGCTAATCCGGAAAAAATTACAGCGGCAGTACGCGCAGCAGATCTTGTTCTCGGACGTGATGATTTTGCGATGAGGTTTATTGAATGTTCACAAAAAACAACACAATCTTAATTGTCGAAAATTTATCTCAATAAACCTTTGTGCGTCCTTAGTGCATTAGTAGTGGCAATAAATAAAAGTCTATAATTCATTCCTGATGTCCCTTTTCACCCCTTCACGCAGATGGCAGCCTGCCTTCTATCCTTTTAAAAAGGAAAAGTTTTCGGTTCGTTTACTTGAAAAAACTGAGTTAATAGTCAAGGGCCCGCTCTACGGTTGCCGCATGTGTGGTAACTGCCTGCTTCAGGAAACTGCATTTATATGCCCTATGGAATGTCCGAAAGGTTTACGTAACGGCCCTTGCGGTGGGGCAACTCCGGAAAGATGTTATGTTGATGAAACCCGGAAATGTATCTGGTATTGCATTTATAATAAGTCAGTTAAGATGAAAAGAGAAGAGAAGCTGATGGAAGTTCTTCCTCCTCTTGACTGGGATAAAGTCGGTACAGAAACATGGGGCGATGTCATTAAGCAGGTGAGAATAGTTGGCATTACCAAATTTATCAGTAGCCTTTTTTCAGGAGATAAAAAAAAGAAATCGGAGATATGGGAAAGTGTTTTCCGCCCTGTACGGCAGCCTGAATGGTGGAGGGGTGATTCTGAATATCATGCTCCTTCATATTCGGAACCTGCTTCTGAACTGGAGAAACGACTAAGAAATGGAGAGTTTGTGGTTACAACTGAAATAATCCCTCCTTTACACTCTGATACAAAGAGGCTTAAAGAGAATATTGAACTTGTAAAACCACATGTTGCAGCTGTTAACTTCACGGACAGTTCATCAGCATTTCCAAGAATGTCAAGCTTTACTTGTTGTACAATTGCTGCCGGGCTGAATGCAGAACCGGTACTTCAGATAACTGCTCGCGACAATACCAGAACAGGTCTTCAGTCAAGGGTTATGGGTGCTGATAAGGTTGGGATACACAATATATTATGTATTTCAGGCGACAGCCCAAGGATCGGACCATCACCAAGAAGCAGCATGGAAATACTTGATATTGATTCTGTTCAGATGCTGTGGATACTTCGCCGGATGAGAGATGAAGGTATATATCTCGATGGCAGACAGATGAAATATCCTCCAAAATATTTCCTCGGTGCAGCTGCATCACCTTTTGCCTCTGAGCCTCATTTTCAGGCTTTAAGAGAACATAAAAAAATAAATGCAGGAGCACAGTTTCTCCAGACTAACCTGGTATTTGATCCGGATGGACTTGACAAATGGCTTGAACAGCTTTATAAGAGAGATATCCTGGGAAAGGTTTTTATTATTGCCGGAATTGCACCGCTGAGAAGCCTGAATGTTGCTCTTCATCTTAACAACGAAATTCCGGGAGTGACTATACCTGAAAAAATAGTTAAACGGATTGAAAAAGCTGGTGACAACGCACATGAGGAAGGAATATCCATTGCACTGGAACTTATCGAAACCATAAAGAACAAGCAGGGAATCAATGGTATCCATCTCATGACATTCGGCTGTGAATCGACCGTTCAAAGGATAATCAACGATGCCGGACTCAATCAAAAATGAACTAACTTATAATTCACATATCTTTTTAATTATCAATAATTTAACAGGTGTTATAAAAATAAATGTATTTTTGACATTTATTCCTGAAAATCTCCAATCAGGAATCAACATATTTGTAACATAATTAAGCAGTCGTGGCATCTGGTTATTAAGGTATAAAGATGGAAGAACGTAAATACAACTGGAGATATTTGATAAGTATTTCTCTCGTAACCGCAATGGGTGGACTTCTTTTTGGTTATGACTGGGTTGTGATCGGTGGGGCTAAACCTTTTTATGAGCCTTTTTTTGATATTACCGGTAATGCTGCATTGCAGGGATGGGCCATGAGCTGTGCTTTAATAGGCTGCCTTGCCGGAGCTGTTCTTTCAGGCTGGCTGAGTGACCGGTTTGGAAGAAAGCGGCTTCTGATCCTATCTGCAGGTCTATTCGTTGCAGCCTCTTTCGGAACTGGTTCAGCAAGTTCGTTTGGGACATTCATCTTCTTCAGGATGCTGGGTGGAATAGGAATAGGTCTGGCTTCAAACCTTTCTCCGATGTATATTGCAGAAATCTCTCCGGGCAGTGTCAGAGGTGGATTTGTTTCAATAAATCAACTGACAATAGTGATTGGAATACTTGCTGCTCAACTTATTAACTGGAGAATTGCCCGACCCGTTGCAGCAGGAGCTTCAACTGCTGATATATTATCGTCATGGAACGGACAGATGGGCTGGCGATGGATGTTTTATGCATGTACTATTCCTGCCGGTCTGTTTTTTATTTTAATGTGGTTTGTTCCTGAAAGCCCCAGGTGGTTAGCTAAAGACACTATAAATCGACCAAAGGTGCTTAAGATTCTGTCAAAAATAGGCGGAAATGATTATGCGGTTTCGGAACTAAAAGCTATCGAAGAAACACTGAGAACCAACGATGAAAAAGCCGGTTTAAGATTTTTAAAGCAACCTGGAGTATCTAAAATGCTGATCCTGGGAATAGTAATTGCTGTGTTCCAGCAATGGTGTGGAATTAATGTGATTTTCAATTATGCGCAGGAAATTTTTGCCAGTGCCGGTTATAGCGTCTCCGACATACTGTTTAATATTGTAATAACCGGAAGTGTAAACCTGATCTTTACATTAATTGGCATGGCTGCTGTTGACAAGCTGGGACGCAAAGCTCTTATGCTTCTTGGTTCAGGTGGACTTGCCGGTATCTTCGCCATAATCGGCTCAATGTACTTTTTCCATATACACGGATTACCTTTATTAATAATGGTGGTTATTGCCATCGCATGTTATGCTATGTCGCTGGCTCCGGTTACCTGGGTTGTGCTTTCTGAAATATTTCCGAACAAAATACGTGGAATAGCAATGTCGATAGCTACAGTTTCGCTATGGACTGCATGTTTTGTCCTTACCTACACCTTTCCGCTATTAAATCAATTACTTAAAGCTTCAGGAACTTTCTGGTTATATGGTTCTATCTGTATTCTTGGATTCTGGTTTATTTTTAAAAGATTACCTGAAACAAAAAATAAATCTTTGGAAGAAATAGAACATGATTTTGTTAAGTGATTTATTAGAAGCTTTTTTCTATTAATTCACGTAGATTTCTTTGGATATTTGCTGGCGAATAAGTTTTTTTTCAGACCATTATCTCTAACAATATGAAAAGATTAAAATTATGTACATTCTTATTCTTTATCCTGCACGGTTGTTTGTTTGCACAAGACTATAAAATTGATGCTTCACACCTTCATAAAGATTTTAAAAGCGGGCATCTTAAAATGGGAAATCCTGGCCCGGTCGGGAAAGAGATCCTGATCAACAACCAATACATGACTCTGGGTGGGAAACCAATAATTCCTGTATTGGGAGAATTTCATTTTTCAAGATACCCGAAAGAACAATGGAAGGATGTGATTCTTAAAATGAAAGCAAATGGGATTAATATAATTGCCACTTATGTTTTCTGGATTCATCATGAAGAGATCGAGGGTCAGTTTGACTGGACCGGGAATAAGGATCTCAGAAGTTTTGTAAAGCTTTGTCAGGAGAACGGTCTGTGGGTATATCCGCGTATAGGCCCCTGGTGCCATGGTGAAGTAAGGAATGGAGGCACTCCGGATTGGATCCTTAAGAAGAAATATCTTGTCGACCGGAGTAATGATCCTGTATATCAGTATTATGTCGACCGCTTATTCAGAGAAATCTCAATTCAGCTCAACGGCCTGTATTACAAAGACGGAGGCCCGGTAATAGGAGTACAACTCGAGAACGAATTTAGGGTGGGACCCGCTGGTGATAAACATATCTTATGGCTAAAAGAAACAGCCATAAAACATGGCATTGATGTACCGATGTACACCGTTACCGGTTGGGATAATGCCGCTGTCCCAGAGAATGAAGTTATCCCGCTTTTTGGAGCATATCCAGGCGAACCATGGGCAACGCATATTGACAAAATAGCTGATAATTATGCATATACGTTTCAGGCGCCAGTTAATGATGAAAGAATAGGAAATGAAAGCGGCAAGAAAGGCAATAATAATACAGTCGATTACTCACTTTACCCGTTTTTTTGCTGTGAGCTTGGAATCGGTAACCAGATTTCAGGCTATAGAAGGGAAGTTATCGGTTATCTTGATGGTCTTGCGCTTGCTACAATTAAAACAGGTTCGGGATGCAACCTTCTGGGGTATTATGTTTTTGCCGGTGGTGTAAATCCTATCGGTACTTATACGACAATGGAGGAAAATCAGACAGAGACGGGATACTGGAACGATTACCCTGATATTTCTTATGATTTCCAGGCAGCAATTAAAGAGACCGGTGAATTAGCTCCTGCTTATTACCAGGTAAAAAAACTTCATTATTTTCTTAATGAATTCGGCTCTAAACTGGCTCCAATGCTTCCTGCAATAGGTAAAAATAAAGAGCCTTTCACGGGATTGGAATATGCCGTTAGAGCTAATAAAAACAGAGGTTTTCTCTTTGGTTCAAACTACTTCAGAAACCATCAGAAGCCAGTAATTAAAAATGTTCAGTTCAATGTAAAGCTTGAAAATGAAACACTCGTTTTCCCTTCAAAAGCAGTTGATATTCCCGATAGTTGTATTTTCATCTGGCCAATGAACCTTGATCTCAATGGCTGTACACTGAAATATGCAACTGCTCAACCACTCTGCAAAATTGATCAGAACAACATGACGGATTGGTTTTTTATCCAGAATCCGGGAATTCAGCCTGAGCTTTGTTTAGATACTGCAGGAATAAAATCGGTACAATCTTCCTCTGGAGAAATTTCAAGAAAAAATGGAAAATATCTTATCATTTCAATTGTGCCTGGATTACAGAATAAAATTTCTATTTCTAAAAGGGATGGAGCTAATATGCGAATCATCATTCTGAGTTATGAGGAATCTGACAAAGTCTGGCTCTTCAGATCAGAAAATAAAAAATATCTTTTTGTATCTGATGCAAATCTCTATCTGGAAGGGAATGAACTTCATCTTTACGGATATAAATCCAATGCAAAACTGATATCACTTTGTGGAAAAATAAATGGAGAAATAAAAACCGAATCAAATGTTGACTTTCATGTGTATAACTTCAGCCAACCGGAAAAGAAAATCAACCTTAAGCTGCGGAAAAGAGTCCTGTTTGAAGGTGCAGAATGGTTAAAAGCATCTGTTAATGAGATTACTAAGGAGGATGGATTGTATAATAAGATTTTTTATAAGGAGTTTAATCTGGGGAATCCATCTGAAATTAAATCGGCTACCTTATACATCAGGCAGGAATTACCAGGGAGCATACGAATAAATGATGTATGGTTGAACCAGGTTTCAGAAAAGGACAAAACTAACCGCATCGATATCACTGGTTATCTAAGACATGGTGAAAACTCTGTCATGGTCAGATTCCCGTTCCTCAAAGGGAATTCAGGTTTCATAGCAAAAATTAAAGTCGAATATTTTAATTCCGATGCACTGGAAATTTCAACAAACAATTCATGGCTGACACTGGATAGTTATACAACTCCTGCTCCATGGGACAATATAAAAGGGTTGAAAGCTCCTGAAATTATTAAAGATAAAACAATTGCAGGAGACGAATCTGATTTTTACGGATGGGCTTTAGCTCTTCCTGATAACTGCCTTGAAGGATTAAAGAATCTTTATCTTCATATTAATTATCTGGCTGACAAAGGCCGCTGCCGGATAGGGAATAAACTGATTTCAGATAGTTATAATAATGGCTTACCCTGGCCGATTCAACTTAAGTCATTTAGTAATATTCTTTCGGGAAGAGAGCTATTGTTTGACTTGCTTCCGCTCGAAAAAAACTCTAAAATATATTTTGAGATTCCTTTAAAAGCGGCAGATTCAGGTAAAACACAAATAACAAACATTATTTCCCTGCCTGAGTATGAGACTATGATTTATCTGGACAAGTAATAACTGATATTTTGAATATGAAAAATTTATTCTGGTTGATGGTTTTCCTTTGTGGCTGTACTATCAAACAAACAGACTTGCACCAGGTCCTTTCCCTTTCAGGTGACTGGAATTTCAAAATAGATTCGCTTGATCAGGGAATTAAGAATAAATGGTATAATGAGATCAGTGCAGAAACAATAAAACTGCCAGGTTCCATGGCAGAAAATGGTAAGGGTGATGAGGTCAGTCTTAAGACAAACTGGACTGGTGACATTATAGATAAATCATACTTCACTGATAAGAAATATGAAAAATACAGGAAACCTGGCAATATTAAAATTCCATTCTGGCTCAAACCCGTAAAATATTACAAGGGAGCTGCATGGTACCAGAAGGAAATTTATTTGCCGTCCGGATGGAAAGGAAAACATATCGTCCTTTTCCTTGAACGGTGCCATTGGGAGTCGATTGTTTATGTAAATGGCTGGCTTGCAGGAAGTCAGAACAGCCTGGCAACACCTCATGAATATGATTTATCAGATCTGCTTGTACCTGGTAAGAACCTTATTAGCATCAGAATTGATAACAGGATGATAATTCCAATTGGAGTCAACTCACACAGTATAAGCGATCATACCCAGTCAAACTGGAATGGAATAACAGGAAATATCTGCCTGAAAGCAACTTCACCAGTGTTTATCAGTGATATAAAAGTGTATCCCGATATTCATAATAAATCTGCAAGAATAGTGGTTGCACTGAGTAATAAACCGGGCAATCCTTTCAAAGGCAAAATTGTTTTGGGTGGAGAAAGTTTTAACTCGCCCGTTTCTGCTAATCTTGGCAGGAAAGCTGTGAAAATCAATACAATGTCTGGAAAAATTCAGCTTGTCGTTAATTATTCGCTGGGGAGGAGGATGCAATTATGGAGTGAATTTAATCCTTCCATGTACAAATTATTTGTCAATCTGAAGGACAAAAAGGGAAATGTAATTGATAGCAGGTCAGTTGATTTCGGAATGCGTGAATTTAAAGCTAATGGTACAAGGTTCGAGGTAAACGGCCAGCAGATATTTTTACGGGGAACGCTGGAATGTTGTATCTTCCCTTTAACGGGTTATCCTCCGACCGATGTTAAATCCTGGGAAAAGGTGCTGCAGACATGCAAAGATTACGGGTTAAATCATATCCGTTTTCATTCCTGGTGTCCTCCTGAAGCAGCTTTCGTTGCTGCAGATAAACTGGGAATATATTTTCATATAGAATGCAGTTCATGGGCTAATCAGGGAACTTCAATCGGTGACAGTCTACCGGTAGACAGGTTTATTTATGATGAGAGTGACAGGATATTGAAAGCATACGGAAATCACCCGTCATTCTGTATGCTTGCTTATGGCAATGAACCTGCCGGGAAAAACCAGAAGAAGTATCTTGGAAAATTAGTAAAATACTGGAAATCAACAGATAATCGAAGAGTTTATACCTCCGGAGCAGGATGGCCGGTTATTCCTGAAAATGATTATAATCTTTCATCTGAACCGCGGATTCAACACTGGGGTGAAGGGCTGAAAAGCATAATAAACGCAGAACCACCACAGACAATATTCGATTATCGCGATTTTGTTTCAAAATATAATATTCCGACAGTAAGCCACGAGATTGGGCAGTGGTGCGCTTATCCTGATTTTAAGGAGATTGTAAAATATACAGGTGTTCTGAAGGCAACCAATTTTGAAATATTCCGTGAAACGTTGAACGAAAATAATATGGGCAGCCAGGCAGAAGATTTTCTTATGGCTTCCGGCAAATTGCAGGTCCTATGTTATAAAGCTGATATTGAAGCAGCTCTGAGGACCCCTGGTTTCGCTGGGTTTCAACTGCTTCAGCTGCATGATTTCCCCGGACAGGGTTCTGCTCTGGTAGGGGTACTGAATCCTTTCTTTGAATCAAAAGGATATGTCTCTCCTGAAGAGTTCAGAATGTTTTGTAATGAGACGGTTCCTCTTGCAAGAATGGAAAAGGAGGTTTTTACCAGCAATGAAGTTTTTAAAGCCGATATTGAAATAGCTCATTTCGGTGCAAAACCATTGAAAAAAGCTGTAATACTCTCCCGCATAATTAATTCCAAGGGAGAATCTGTTTACTCAGAAAGCGTCAGTAAAGATGAAATTAAAATAGGTAATAATATTCCGGTAAGCACTGTTTTAATGGATCTTAAAAAGATTGAAACTCCCCAGAAACTTACACTGGAAGTTTCTGTTAAAAACACATCTTTTATAAACCGATGGGATTTCTGGGTCTATCCCTCAAAACAGGAAATTGATCCGGGTAAAGTATTTATTACCGAAAAACTGGATTCAAAAACTGAAGATATTTTGAAGAAAGGTGGTTCAGTTCTATTGCTCACCTATGGAAAAGTCGGGAAAGAAATGGGGGCTAAGGTTGCTATAGGTTTTTCCAGCATCTTCTGGAATACAGCCTGGACAAATAACCAGGCACCTCATACTCTGGGGATTCTTTGTGATCCCAAACATTCGTTATTCAACGAATTTCCTACTGAGTTTCACAGCAACTGGCATTGGTGGGATCCGGTAACACATTCTCAGGCAATGATACTGGACAAATTTCCTGGTGATTTACATCCGCTTATTCAGCCCATTGATACATGGTTTGAAAACAGGCGACTTGCCCTCGCATTTGAAACCAAAACAGAAAATGGAAAGCTGATGGTATGCAGTATCGATATGAAAAATAAAATTGAAGACAGACCTGTTACAAAACAGCTTCTTATTTCTATGCTGAAATATATGAACAGCGATTCTTTTAATCCTCAGATTCAGGTTGGTGCAAATGATATCGCTTCAATTATTAAATAAGATTACTATTCCAGGCTGCCGACAACTTTTTCAACCTCATAAAGAATTTCGCA
>Ga0182027_10005183_pt1 | contig 19905 bp, 4 predicted proteins | sample 712E1DmetaG_FD_121300 | JGI IMG/M metagenome (GOLD analysis project Ga0182027, IMG submission 121300) | Permafrost microbial communities from Stordalen Mire, Sweden - 712E1D metaG (Illumina Assembly) | ecosystem: Environmental > Terrestrial > Soil > Wetlands > Permafrost | place: Sweden...
CATTCCGCAAGATGCAAGAAGCCAATCCCCTGAAAACCCGCAACAGCCCGCGCCGTCTCAGGCCATGGCCGGGAGCGATTTAGACTCCGGGCTGACGTTCTCGGATTTTGATGATTTCAGGACATATGTTCTCAAGAACGAGGACCCGGCCATCAAGCGGTTCCTGCAGATCGATCAGTTCCCTCAAGTTCGATTTGACGACGTTACATTCAGTACGCACAAGCGGAATGGCCGGTCCTGGGGAGTGCAGTTCGACGGGAAGGGAATCATGGAGCCCGTTTTCCGCAACCTGCTTCGGATCGACACATCACTTGAAACAGGCGGTTTTATAGGATTTCTCCAACTCCCGGATTCACCGGCCCCTGTCATCCATCTTCGCAAGGTGAAAACGGGATCCGGAAAAGAAGTGATCAAGATGAGCGTGGTCCTTCGTTTGTCCCGCGAACAGATCCGTGCGATCAAGGCCGCTTTTAAAAAACACGCAGCCAAAGGAAAATTCAAAGATCTGAGTTTTGACGCCTGGCGCCAGTGGCGGAATTCTGATTTTGATACGGCTGTCCTGGAACTCATTCCTGCGGGCCAAAATAAAAAGGCGGTGCGGCCTTCCGGACCTTCTCAACCTGCCACGGATACGCCGGCGCCTGCCTCGCCGGTAGGCGGGGGCAAGCCAGCGGTTTTGGGTTCAAAGGTGGCGGGCAGAACGTTCGGGGAAATCGTGACAAAGGAATTTTCCGAGAAGGCCGGTTTTCGACCCGTTAGTTCCGAAGATGTCAACGTTCGTGAATTCGGATTATTCGGATTACTGGAAGATTCTACCGCCAGCCGGGCCGTTTATAAGAACCAGGAAGGGCACGAGGAAGCCAGGATCATTTTTAACGGAGAACACGATCCGCAGGGAGACAAGAAAAGACATTTTCTCTGGGCCTTCGATTCCGCGCGTCCCAAGGAAAGCATTTTAAAATTAAAAGTTCCGAACAGGTTTTACACTGCCGGGCCGAGTCCACAAACTGTTGAATACACAGTGGATCATACTCAGGGTGTCGTGGACCTGAGGGTGGTTAAAAAAAGAGCGATGGTTGGTTCTGCTCACGGGGCCGACGCGATGCGTGAGGTTATCTTCTTTTACGTGCTTCTTCCGGATAGGACGGTGGAGGCTATCAGGCAGCGTAGGCAGGATCCCTTGCTGGATTTCGACTTCTCTACCTTTTCCGCCGTCCCACAGCGTCTGGTGATCGTCAGTAACACTGACGCTAACCAAAATCCTTCCCGTTATCCGTTCCTGCGGGAAGGGGGACAATCCCTTTCAACAACCGTCCCCGCTGGCTTGACGGCGGGCCGGGTTTTGAAAGGTTTTGATGAGATCCGGGCATTTGTCCGGGAAATAGGACCGCTCCAACTTAATTCCCAAACAGGCGCCTCCACTACTTCTACGGAGGCATTGATGAACCACGGCTGGATGATCTCGAGTGGGGGAGATGGTGGGGGCGCTGCGGACAAGCTGGAGTTTGCTTTCCGATTGGATGATCCGGGGTACAGTGCGATTCTTGCACTGGAAAAAGGGTCGAAGACCGCGGAACTGGTTTTTGCAGGGCACTATTTAGATGACAAAGGTCAGGCCTGGCCGCCGCGAACCTGGACGCTCGAAGCCCCCGTCACTCTTGAAGTGTTGAATGCCGCTGACAAGAACCTGCGCTGGACCTTCCATGTCAAACCCGATCCGGGTATTCCCACGGTTTCTATGCCGACGATTGTGATGGACCTGACCAATGATAAGGGCCAAAAAACAGGCGATCGGGTCTCCTTTCAGCCGGTCACCAGCGAAACACCTCAGGCGCCCCCATCCTCTCCCCAAAAAGGAAAAAAAGCAGTCTTAGGTTCTGAACCAAAACTTATCCCGGAAAAGCCGGTTGTGAATTATCGCGAAATCGGGAAGTTGTTAAAAGAAACCGCAGGATTTAAAAGAAAACCGGCTGCCCGTTATCCTCCGGAGGATGGAGTGATAGTGGAGGAAGAACTTTCTAAAGAAAATTCGATCAAATTCTACTGGAAAGATGATCTCGAACAGAACAATGAGGTAAGTTGGTTCACACTGAGTGATGATGATGTGAAGATAGGGAGTCCGCTAGTTCAAGAGGGCCGTTACCGCGAGCATGGCTTCGTGCATGCCAGCAGGGATTTTAATGCAGCACCCAAGCTGATCGGGTTTGAGGGGATGCAGATCGAAGAAATTCCTAACGCAAAAATTCGTTTCTGGCTCCATTTCCAGAAGATGGATGTGGATCCTGAAATGCGTTCGGCGATCAAAAAGGAATCCATCCTCGTAGATTTTTTGGAAATGTTTTTCGGCGGCAAGTTTAAGAATGGCGATGAATACCGTATTGTGGTTGCGAACGAAGCCGAAACTCGAAAAAAACTCGGTTTGCCCGAAGGAAAATCAGGAAAGCCCGCCACTGGTACGCTGGCGGGCAAGCCAGGCGCGGGAACCAGCGCGCAAGGGCCGGCGTCCTTGACGGGGGATTGGGTAACGTTCGCCGACTCCTTTAAGGAAGACGCCCTCATGGCCGGAAAAATGGAAGGCTCCACGACGCGAACGATCCTCTTGAACGATACGGTTCTAAGTTTGATGACGTTTGGAAAGCCGTTCAAGCTTGAAGATCCACAAAACTTTTTCTTTTTGCTCCAATATTCAAAAGGACGAGTCGAATTTTCATCCATTCCGATAAATGGCATCGCGGGCGCTTCATGGGCTCGGTTTTTATTTGATCCGAAATGGGTCAAGGGCGCCTGGGTGACAAAGAACGGCATGGAAGTTTTTGTCCGACTCGATCCCAAAGCGGCCGCTAAAGTCAGGGCCATGCTCCGGGACGTCGAACAGGAAATGCGGGATAACAAAATGAAAGGGCCCGAATTTAAGGAAGAAAATTCCCGTTTTGTCGCCGTCTTTCGCGGTTTTACGGTTACCTTTGATTGCACCCCGACTGAGATCGCTGGCGAAGATCAAAGCCGTTCGCCAAAGGGACAGTCCGACGCCGGGAGTTTGACCGACCTTGAAAAATCAAAAGAAAATTTGAGCCGCTTTTATAAAGATTTAGCGGAACAACTCAGTTCGCTTAGCCAAATGATCGGCGTCCTTCGTTCAGCGCAGAGAATTCACAACTCTCAGCACCGAGATAACGAGGTTTATTTCGGGACCTCCGGCTTTTGGGATGTTCTCGAAACGCATCAAGATTCCTTAGCCACTCTCTGCATGACTTTCGGTTTGGTCAGCGAAAACTCGAAGTCTTATGCCACACTCCGGGTTCTGTCGAAAGAGCATCAGGACGATTTGAAGCATGGGATCGAAGTTTTGGGCAAGTTTTTAACCGGATTGGAACAAGCGCTTCCGGGCTGGCGGCAGATGGAAGATCCGAAAGGCCAGATCAAGATCCTGAGCGAGTTTGTAGCGCCCGGCATTGAAAAACTCAGGGACCGCCTTCAGCGCATTCTTGACGGCCGCGAAACTATTACCGGGAACCCTAGGGTTATTCCAACCTTCGCGACGCCGACGCCAGAGCCGCAAACGTCAGGATCGAAATCGGATGGAGCAAAAGATCAAACAAAACTTGTTCCCGGGATTCCTTCCAGCGCGCTGGAGCTGACGCAATTCCTAGGTTCTAAATTTTCACAATCCGAAGCGCTTGAAATGCTTCAAAATGCTTTTAAGGGGACGGAACACCCGGTCGAGTATTCTGGAATTACGAATTCAAATTGTGCGTACATTTGGAAGGGCAGCGGACCTTTGGTCGAAATTCTCTACGGAGGGGCAAGCCTTGAACCGGGGAAAGCACTTGAAATACGGCTCCTTGGTTTGAGAGGCATAGATGCAGAACTAAAAATTTTCGCGGATGGCTCGAACGCTTACCTTGCGCAACAATTCGGCTCTAAGTGGGTCCAGTATAAACTTGGAGACAGTGAGAATTTCAAGCAAGTCCATTTCGTGCCCGCTGAAAAGTCCGAAAGCGGCAAAATGGAGGTGTATGCCTCGGTAGAAGCATGGACGCCGCAGATGTATGAAATTTTGGAGGATTTTGTTAATGCGAACTATGGCGAAGATCGGACTGCCGGATACAAAAGCCATTTTGAGCGGATCCAATTTTCCGACCGAGGAGTTGAATTAGTGGGGATGAGCATGAAATTGGTTGTACGCGGGCCAGAGAATCCGGATCTTTTTGCGGAGTTGGCTGCGCAGAAGCGATCGCCGCGACTGTCCTTCGGATCTTTGTCCGATCTGAATAATAGGGCGGAAATTTTCGTTAGAGAGCTCGACCCTCTTATCGAGGGACTGAAACGTTACCGTGATGGTTCCAAGCCGATTGTGCGGAGGAATCCCGAGGGATGGAACGTTCTTCTTCTGAAAATGTTCCGATTTACTTCCAATGCGGACGGCAGTTTCTCTTCCTCTGCTGATTCCAGCTGGCGGCACCGCGGCGGGGATTACGCGGCATTCCTTCAAGAGTTGAAGTCTAAAGCGAATCAGTTGCAAGCCATGTTATTAAAACGCAAGGAGCGCGAAAAGGATGACCGGCGCCTTCGCATGAAAGAGATCAGGACCCTTGTGGACTTTCTTGATCAACATCGGGAGAAGCTCGATCCGGTCGCATCCCGAGAATTCCTTATTCAATTTTTTGACTTAAGAACAGATGTATCCGAGTTAGATCCGATCTTAGGACAAGAAGGTGCTCCTTCGCCGGTTCCTTCCGGATCCAATCCGTCTCCAGCGGCGCCGGCGCCGGAAGATTCGAAGGGGCAGTCATCGGAGCAGCTGCCGCGCTCAAGCGCTCATCAGTCTCCGGCGGCCGCAGAAACGAAGGGAAAGCTTGTGGATGGTCCGAAACAAACGACCTCACTGGACTTCTTAAAACCTCCTACTGCCAAACAGGATGCAATCCTTCTTGAGGTATTCAGGGATTGGGTAAAGAGAGGAGAGGCGCATCCGGAGGGCTTTATTGAACTTACGGACCCGGATACCAAGAATTTTGATGAGGCGGCCGAGAGTGTCCGGACAGAAATAGAAGCGCTTCTGAGCCGAATGCCCGGAGTGCGGAAGAAGTTTGTTTCCAAGCTGGGCCGGTTTAATTGGGATGGGCCGAAGGGGAGTATCTTCTTCTCCACGGAAAAGGGCAACACGAACAACGCGTTTTTTCCGTTTGGCAACGGTATTCAGGGGAAAGATCTTTTCTTTGGGGGATTTTTTCAAGAAGTCAGTGAGGAAGACGGCCGCTATGATTTTGTTTTGAGCATTCCACCCATGGTTTGGACTTTGCGCCTTGCCGAATTCCGGATCTTTGCGGGAATGTCAGAAGACGGCCGGCTCCGCCTGCGATTCCAGTTCGCCAAGGCCCTGCCTCCCGCGATGTCGGAGCGGTTCGTGGCAAACGGTATTAACCCCGCTCATTTTGAAGGCACGAACGGCGTGATCATTGAGATCGTGGATCCCAATACCAGGCCAGCGCCGGCCCCCGGACAAGAAGTTCGAGGAAAATCAGGAAAGCCCGGCGCGAACGGGGGGAATTTGACGGATCAGAAACAGGGACGGACATTTGAGAACATCTTCAAAAATATTCCGAGTTGGGGACGCGACTATCGGACGCTTCCAGCCGGCCCCAGCTACAGTATTCTCGGGCGAACCGTTTCTTTTGTGAACGGTGTGCAGAAAAAGACGATTAGCGTTTCTGCGAATAAAGAAGGCCGTAAACCGGGGTTTTCCGTTTCGTTTGCCATGGAAAAAAATGAAACAAATTTCTCATTCAAAGTTCCTGGCAAAAAACCACCTGTTATTCCGGCCGGGCTTGAGGGCAATCATCTTGTGGATGTTATTTTCCGTGAGCCCGCGAGCGCCCAAGAAATGGTGATCGTGGTGACCGACGCAATGATGGACGCGATAGAAAAAGCGGATTTTTGGGTTTTGCCTCCTCCTCCCAAAGAAGGGGCCCACCACGATTATTATCGCTGGAGCGGTACTCTCGGGGGGACATCGGTGAAGTTCCGGATCGTGGGTTTGGGGGAATATCGCCGCGAGTTGGCTGAAGCAGGTAACAGAACTCCAGGCTCCAGAGGCCCGGGGTCTGGTGAAGCGAGGAACCGTGGACGGATGGTTCGCGGGGGCGGTGATGGCGGTGCAGGAAACAACCGTGTGCCAGGCAGACAGGAGATTTTGATGCAAGTATTGAGCGTGGCGGTGAACAACCGGGGAAATGATTATAAGATTGCTTTACAGAATGTTCCCGACGGTTTGGCTGATGCGGAAGCGGTTTGCAATATTACACTGGAACGCCGCGATATCGAGACGATCATGGGATGGCTTAAAAACGGGACGGTTATGGCGGGGGAAACTATATTTCGGTTGGCACGGAGGGCACGAAATGACCAGCAGTGGCAGACATGGATCGATCTGACCGTCGAAGCAATGCCAGCAGCAAGGAATCGTTCGGAAGTGAGAAATCAAAGGGCGAACCAGAGACTACAAACTATAGACTATAGCTTGAAGCTGAAAAGCAAAAATCCGGGCATTTCCGGGCTATGGGCTGTGGGCTATGAGCTAGCGTCTAAAATGCGGTCCCAACACTTATCAATTTCAGGGGATCTGAGATTGGGGCCGTCCAAACTACCATTTTGGAAAGGAAAGGAAAAGTTTGGACGGTCAGAAGTGCGCAATGTGGGCGAGAACCTGCGGACAGATTTTCAGTTTTTCGTGACGGCTTCGGTTGTCGAGAATAACGATAACACAAAATTTGTGATGCACTTTCCGAGAACGGCAGAGACGATACGGAAAATGACGATTGAGCAGAACTGGGTTCGAGGGCCAACAGACGCCTCAGCCGGGATTCAATCCATGCTGAAGGAACAAATCATCTCCGGTCCCCCGAGCTTTATAATGCCTCCGCCGAAGATTGTTTCGGGCGAAATCATTGTCGATATCGAGCGGCCTGAACAAACCGGCGGTGTCATTGTCATCGATGTCGACAATCGTCATGAAAATCTTTTTGCAGGGATCCCGCGGGAAGGAAATTTTATTGTTCCCGAAACGGGAGCTGTTGGGCTTCCATACCGGCTTAAGTTTGTAGATGTCCCGGTTTCCCCGGAATCGTCGCCCGACACTAATGCTCCGTCGGACAAGCCCGACCAATCACAAGAATTGCCGCAGACGCTGACGCCGGGGTTGGTCCGGGTCAGTGATTTTGCCCGTTTCGGACCGGACCACCTTCAAGGGCGTCCCGGTTATCAGCCGTTCGCAGTGATTAATTCTGAGGATCCCGAAATTCCAATGGCAAGAAAATGGGATAAGGAAAAGGGGGTTTCTTATACCTATGATCCGTCAAAGAGAACGGCACTGTTCCGTTTTCAGCTTCAAAACGGAGCGACTCTTCTAGTAGATTTTTTCCAATCTCAGGAAGAATTCGTGTTGACCTTTAAAAAGGGCACCGAAGATGAAAGCTTTTCTTTTAAGATCGCGCGGGAATTTTCTCATTTCGAAGTATCTAAAGACAAAAATATACCCGCCCGGTTCGTTTTCCATTTCAACTTTCGGGACTCCTCGATACCCCGCTGGGTCCATGAAAAGGGCTTGGATCTCCCCAACCTTGTTTTAAGCGGTAGGACAGGTCAACCGCTCGGCGATACGGTAAGCATTCTGACGGGGGATGAAGGAAAGACGAAAACGGAACCACCGTCCGCCACGGACGCTCCGTCGAGCAAACCCGACGAACCACAAGGGTCGTCGCAACCGGATCAGGGGCTTGTTGGCAAGACGCTGGATGATCAAACATTCGCCGGATTGAGTCTTTTCAATTTTCATAGGTATGTTGAGCAGACGGGTGATGCGCAGGATAAAGATTTTTTTCTCAAATTGTTTAAATGGACGGAACCCGCGCCGGCGCATGTGTATTCCACGGATAATCAACTTGCCACGATGATCCCGGGACAGCCTGGATGGTCCTTGTGGATGAACAATAAAGCCTACCTTAAACTCGAAGCCCAGATCTACCGGGATGGCTTTGAGGTCGACCGGCGTCAAACTCTTCTCGAGAATATTTCACCGTCCAGACTTTCTATTCGCTATCGCAAACTGGTCGGCTCAGATCAGAAGGTCCGACGTGAAGTTTTCGTGACTCTGAAGCTTTCCGAACAACAGCTTTTGGCCTTTCGTCAGGCTTTGAGCGAGATCTGGAATAAGTTTGGCTTTAAGACGCTCTCGGACTGGCTTGTTTATAAAGACGAAAACGGCAATGTGGTCCGGCTTGCGCTTGATCATGAAGAAGAAGGGCAGGTTGCCCCACCTGCAAAGCAGGACGAGGCTCGCTCTTCTTCGCAGGGCGGCAACCCGGCCGTTACGCCTTCCGCTCCGTCGTCGGGTGGGCCCGCACAGTCTCTTGCGAATCCTCAAGAAGTGGTGACGGACATGTCTCCCGATGATCTCGGCGAGCAACTTCGTGAAAGCGGATTTGTCAAGATCTTGGCTGTCTCAGGGTATCTCTATTCCTATGTACCGGGAGGAATCGCTCCGATCGGAAGCCATCTCGAATTTCTCATCAATACCACTAATCTTCCGTCGCTGGTTAGTTTCGTGGCGCCCGGTACTTCCTATGATTTTGTTTTTGGGAACGACTTAAAAGACAAGGCAGCCGGACCTTATTTGAAGCAGGCCCGCAAGGTTGGAAATACGGTTTACATACTATTGGATACTATCAGCGATGAAGAGCTTGCAATGATTCGTGAAATAATCGGTAGTGTGAAGTTCCCGTTCTCAAATGAAACCGTGACCTGGAAATTTGTCACCGTTCAGGAAGCCAACGCCGAAGGCGGCTATGAAACTTATAAGGATATTTTCAGATACGCTCCTGCGCACAAAAAGGAAAGCCCGGAGAATGCGGACTCAAAACAGCCGGCGCCGGCTCTTCCTCCCGGTCCCGTTCTGCCGCCGCCCGCATTAAGCCCTGCCGTTCATTTTTCCGATTTCGAAACTTTCTTCCGGCACGTCAACGGCCAGGGAGATCTGAAGCCTCTTGATCCCAGGATGCCGAATATGGCCGGGATCCTGTATGAAAGTCCGGAGTTTGAAGAAAAACAACTGGGATCTTTTCCGATGTCTGGCTCGATACGTCTCCACGATCAAGTGCATGTGTATCCGGAGGAAGTCGGATTGAATTTGAAGCATGACCGTTTGGGTTGGTTGGTAGGTAAGTTTGATGATCCTCAGTGGAAACATACGGGCCTGCTTTTGTCAATAGGTGGGACAAAGATGATAAAATTAACCGGGGATCGTCCTCTGGCGGAACGTCTTCGCATTGACTACCTGAAAAAGGAGCAAGGAACCCGCAACTTTCATTTAAGGGTCACGGTCAAGATCACGGACGTGGAAAGGAAAGAGATCCTCCGGACGCTCAAGGAAACAGGGTCTTCCGTGAAAAGCCTTGAAGAATGTCTCCGGCCATTTATCACACCCAACGGCGACCGGATCGAATTAGTTCTCGAGGATGCGGAAAAAGGGACGGTCCTCTCTTCCGAAAATCCTCCGGGCGGCATGCTTTCGGATCTGCAGTCTTTTCAGGGCCTTTCCGGATTGTACGCTCACCTTGACAAAAGTGGAAAACTGCCAGGTGATGGGACATTGATCGAAGGGGAAAGTTTCCCCCAAAATAAATGGCAGGAAAAAGTCGTGGTGAATTCCGGAATGCTTGCGGCTCTATTGATCAATCGCGCTGCTGTTCTTGCCCGTCTGAGAAGGCGCATTGGCTGGGAATTACGAAGGGATCCTGACCCCGCGGGAGGGCGGGATCATCTTGTGCTTATCGCTCACGAGATAAGCACTCCGTCCTTGTCGATACGTTCACTCTTGCCGGGCGGCAAGGGTGCATCGGGCGACCAGCCGTTGAGCAAACTTCTCTTTAATATCGAAGCCCTGCCCGGCCGGGAGCAGTATGTTTATCAGAGCCGTCGCGTTGGGGCTCGTGACGTCACGGATCTAAAAGTCATTTTGCGTATTCCGGGGGATGAACTTGAAAAACTGCGGAAAGAGGCCGGGACCTGGGCAAGCCGCGGGATCAGAAATCTAGAGGAATGGATGAAGCCCGTGATATTCCCGGACGGCAGCAGTGTCGAGCTTCAGATAGCCCCGGAGGATGCGGGCGCAAAACAGCCGGCTCCGGGCGCCGGCCAAATGACCGGAGCCACGGACCCGATTACCGATTTTCTCGAATTTGCCGGAAAACTCAAAGAAATCGCCGGCTTTAAAGAAAATGAAGCAAAGTCTCAAGGCAGTGCCAGGTTTCCTCCTGACCTATTTCCTCATGTTCAGAAGCCCGAGGCAAACGCTGAATATTCAGCGTCTAAACTTCCGGATTTTGAAAGTGGAGATTTAGATCGACGTAAAGGGATCAATGGGCGGTTTAATTTTGGAATCCACTCAGTCGAGGGAGAGCGCAGTTTTGAGCACTCGGCACAGCTTGATCAGGGGATGACGGGAAAAGTCGTTCTCAAGGATATGAAAAAGCCGCGCCTTGAACTCTTATTGATTTTAAAAGGCTTCAAGCATTTCCGTATCATTACCAAAGGCCGAACGCGCGTTTACGAATTCTATTGGAAGAACATCATTTTAGATCCGACGAAACAACGCACGTTTCAATATGAGAAAATTACGGAAGAGCAGAAGCGTCTTCTCTTTTCCGGCAAACTCAAAAATGGCGATGAATACCGCATCCTTGCGGAGAATCAGGAAGAAGCGTTTCAATATTACGGCATTCCAACTCTGGCTTCACAGCCGGGACAGCCCGCTGCGCCTGCTGCGCCGGCTGGTAAGCCGCAAGCGCCGAGCGCATTGACGGATCTTGCGCCGACGGTGATCAACTTCGGGGAACATTTGGAGGCTTATTCGATCAGCCAGGCGGATGACGGCACGATCGCGGCCATGAAACATGTGGACGGCTCTCTCGATCTCTGGGATAAAAATGGGAAAAATACGGCTAACATTAGCGCGTCGAAGATCATCACCGCGAACCCCGATGTCATGGGAAAAGAAGTCGGATTCCATGAGATCGGCATGGTTAAGCGGATGCAGAATGCGATCACAAGGGACGGGCTGATCCTTTATGCGGATGCCCAGATCCAAAACGAGATTTTTCTGCTGGACCGCAACGGGAAACTTGTGGAGGACAAGTGGAAATTGCCTGGGCCGTTCATTAATGCCCGCCGCCTGAAAGAGCAAAATCCCGCGTTTGACACGCATCCAGCGATCGACAAATTCAAACCGGTCTATGTGACTGAAGGGGAAAACGGAAGCATTCTGATCATAAGTAATCCTACCACGCCGAGTTGGACGGATTATCCTCAGGCCTATGCGCTGCTTGTATTGGATCGAAGCGGTAAATTGCTCTGTCCGCCCATCACGGGAAAACTCCTTGCGGATAAAAATCCCGCCCGTCCTGAAACACAGGATGACGACCGGCAAGAAAGTATTTTTCATATGATTCATCTTATCAAGATCCAACAGATTCCTTTCGGCGATATTCTGGTCGCGAACCCCGGCGTTTCCAAGGGCGGAGTTTTTGTGATGTCTCCGGACGGGAAGATGAAATCCTCTTTTGTTTCAAATCGCATGATCGGAGGCGATGGTTTGGTCGATTCCGATGTCGCCTTGCTCGCGGATGGAGTTTTGATGCTGGCGGGTTCAGGAAAATTGACGTTCCTTAATTATCAGGGAGATGTGCTTGAGTCGCTTGGCAAGGAGGATATCGGGGACGGGACGATCCTGAAGCGCCCGGCGCATCTGTTCGTCAACCAAAGCGACAACACCGTGCTTGTTTTTGATTCGGACCGGATTCTCAAGTTCAGGATTTCAGCCCTGCTTGCGCATATCGGTAAAAAACCAGCTGTCTCACAGCCCTCCCAACCCGGATTGTCGGATCGGATGGTCGATGTTACGGAAGAGAGTCTGCGGCAACAAGTGGTCATCAACGGGTACCGGTTTACTCAGGACAAGGAACCCTTCGAATATATGGTTGAGGCACAAAAAGTGGGCGCTCCCGCGAGCGAGATCGTCGATGGCCACGAAACGAGGTATCGCTTTCCAAAGAAGGAGTTAAAGATCTTTCAAATTCATGGAGAGCTTTTGGCGGTTTTCACTAGTTTAATAGGACCCGATTCAGGAGTTAATGTTGCTGTCTATTTGTTAAGTTCTGGCACGCACAAAATAATAGGTGCGACCGGCGGTTTCAAGGGCGAGGAATCGTCGAAAAGTGGTTTTTGGTACAAGGTGGTTGAAGACGGGATCGTCTTTCTCGATTCGGACGATTTCTTTTTGGAACCGGATAACCCCGACAAGGGAAAATGGACGCATGTGAATTTGTTGCAGCCCGGTTTTCCCGTCACCAAGATCGCGCCGCCCAAAACCGGAGAGCCGCCGGCGGGAAACGGTTCTCTTGTGGATTCCAAGTGGCTGGAGCAGGTTACAGATGCCAAAGTCCGGGAATTTTATGCCAAATGGCAGTCGCCATTCCGTTCACTTTTCAACATAGCGCAGGTGGATGATGATACGGCGATCGAAAGTTCCAAGATCCGGCTCAATCATACGGACGCGGCCGTGGGCGGAAAGCCCGCGTTGCTTTATTTTCGCAAGGCTGACCAAAAGAGGGTCTTGGCATTTTTGGTTCTCCAGGACGCTGGAAGCACCACGCCCGTCTCGGAAGTGACTCTTGAGATGAAAGATGTGGTGCGCGTGCAAGCTATGGGAGATGGGAAAACACTCCGGGTCCTGGTAGACAAGGATTCAAAAGCTTTCAAAGGGGAGATGCATGGATATGATTATCAATGGCAGGCAGGGTCAATTCCCTGTTACCGTTTTTATCTCGACATCGGCCGCCCGGGAGAATTCAAACCTGGATTCGAGCGTCTTCTCGAGATCGTGCCGGAGAACGAAAATCTGAATCAGCCCTCCACCAATGCGTCAGCGCCTGCCTCGCCGGTAGGCAGGGGCAAGCCTGATAGCGGGGCGAAAGATACTGATCGATCGGTTCAACTTTCGCGGGGCATCACGTCTTCTTATCCGGAAATGGCGAAGCGGCTCAAGGCAGAGGCAGGATTTGTCAACGGCCTGAATCCCGGAATTCCGGAAAGCGAAGACAGAGAGTTGCTCGTTAAGAAATTCGGAAGCGAAGGAATGGATTTGAGGTTTAATTGGAAAGAATCCGAGACTTTTGATTTTACGGGCAATGTCAAGATCGGTGAGCGTACCTACACAATCGAAATCAATCACCGGGGAAACTTTAAAGGTCAAAAAGATCCAAAAACCGGATACGTTGAGATCAAAAATGCGGCGGCACCATCAGGCACAATTTGGTACATTATAGATAAACAATTTAAAGATTTTGTGGGAATGAGGATTGAGGACATTCCGGACGCGGCGGGGAAAAAGAAATACATTTTTATTTGGGAAGATGTTGTCACTACTGACGACCAATATCCTCGTGTGAGGGATGGAAGCAAACAGCTCTTTCGCTCCGGCACTTTCACCAACGGCGATTCCTACGAGATCGTAGTCCAGAGCGAAGAGGCGAAAAAACAGGAACCGCGAACTCCGCTTCCGCCCGCCGGAAAGGGACAAGCGCAGGTTTTAACGTCCGGGCCCGGTTGGTTCGATCTCAAACCCTATTTTGACCGCCGCGATCCTGTTCCTTTGCCGGGAACATCGGCCACCATTCATTCGCTCGGTGGTATCGTGTATACACCGACTCATGGTTATGACGTTCCCTTGGCATTTTTAGACCGTGCAACTGTCCCGGAGCAGGGTGTCAAAGGCAGGATCTTTGAAGGCAGCATTCCGGGGGCTTTTCCTAGTATAGCCCACGGTGCTTCTCTTGAATTCGTGAAAAGCCGCCGTTCTTCGGAGGGAAATGCACCCATTTATTTGCGCTACTCCTGGAGTTATCCGACTCCGGGCGCCATGAAATACGAGTTCAAAGGATTGACCTGGGAAGATGTTCTTTCCGTGGATGCGATCGCGGAAAACTTGCCGGATCATCCGAAACGAAGGATCCGGATCGTGCTTAAGGAATTCAACGCGGACGTGATCGGGGAGCTTGAACGGTGTTTCCAGGCCCTGCTTGAAAACAAATCCGAAAGATCGTTGCCGGCTGATGTGGAGACAGGATTCGACGATCAGGCCGGAATATTCTTTGTCCGTTCCGGCATCCTCGATTTCTCGATCGTGACCCAATCCTGGCTTGAAAGAAAGCCGGAAGAAAGCCGGGCAGGACAATCCTCACCCCAGTCTTCGCCCAAGGGTGCCGGGCTTTCCGGGGGCGCCGTGGACCTTAAGGCGATTTTTAGCCGTGAGGGAAGCATTAAAGCGCTTCGTCAGGAATTTGAAGCGACCTTGCTGAAAAACGCGAAAACAAGTACCGAGATCGTTGATGAAAAGTTGTCGGCAGAGAAAAGAATGGTGGTCCGCCATTATGGCAGCGGGGAAGAACTTTTTTCCGTTTATCCCGATCCTATGCCCACGGCGGATAAAGACCGGATCAGTTTTTATTCTTTGCTGCTTTTGGGACTCGACCTGCGGCTGGGAGTATCTCCCGAAAAAGGGACGGCATGGTTGGTGAAGGGGATCTTGGCAGCGGGCGATCGCTTTCCCCACCGTTACGACATGAATCTGGAAGCTGTCGCGGAGATTGCTCTGACGCCTCTCTCAAATGCGACTGGCCCAAGGCACGAGATCACGATCCGTTTAGAGAACGCAGACGGCATTTTTCTCGGCTTGCTTGACGACGGACTAAGGCAGACCCAAATAACCGCGTCCCGCGAACCGGGTTCAATCGTTTTTCAGAACAACGGAACCATTTTCAGGATCCTTTTCCCGGAAGAAAGCGAAGTCCCCGACACTAATGCTCCGTCGGGCAAGCCCACCACTGATGCGCCGGCGCCGGCCTTGCCGACAGGCCCGATGGAGACGGGTTCACAGACACTCGTGTCACGAGACATGGATATGGAAGTCCGTGCTGCGGGAGCGGCCGAGCCGTCCCTGGACCGTTTAATGGCGAAACTGGGCCGGGCTTCGGGTTGGAAGGAGTTGAGCCGTGGTCGGCAAGAACTCGCCCTAGGAAAGACTTATTTTCTTGTTTCTCGCGGGGTGGATAAAATTTCTGTGAGCACAAGCAAACTTTTCCCGCCCGGTTTCTTTTTCAGAGTTCCCGGAATTAGTTTTGTAGTGAGCCGCAAGGAGCCCCTTGCAAATATCCATTCTGTACTCGAAAATCAAAAGGGGGAACCGGATATTGTATGGAATTCGCCGCTTAAAGACCTTTTGGGCGGGAAGCTCAAGGTGAGCGATCAAGGGCGTGTCACTTTTGAATTCCAGTTCTCTGAAGATCTTTTTGATGATTTTGAATTCCGGGCAATACCGGATCCCCAAGGCATGTCGGGAGTTGATCGCGATAAGATTATGGCGCGTGAGGTTATCGATCGAGCGAATAAGACCATCACGATCAAAGGCACTGAGGGCGACGAGGTCAGACTTGTGTTTAGAAATGGACCGGAGGTTGTATCGGCGGCAGTCGAGGAATCGGGAGGGACGCGTGAAACAAATAATCAGCGATTAGCCCGCGGTGGAGACGATGAGGTGTCGGGTGTTGTTTCAGAGCCGCAACCGTTAGGACAAAACAGTTCAAATAATTATGTTTCACGTGTTATGTTTTTTTTACGCTATCAAGCCGAAGAGTTGCAGACCGCCGGAAGGTTGCGTGGCTATGACAGGCGTTTTGTGGCGGATATGTTAATTGAGTTTGAGCGGGAAAATGCGATTTCCCTAACATCCGGGGAGATACGAACTATTCTGGAAAGGGTTTTTGATACTCCGATAGGAAATCCCGGCGCGTCCTTTCGATTCGCAGAAGATCGGCGCAATTTTGAAACCATTTTGACCGCGATCCAGGGATTTATGACGTCTTCCCGTATTTTAAATCAACCCAATCGGCCGAATCGCAGTGAATTACGTCGCGCGTCCCAGAACTCGGACGCGGCCACCGCTCTCTCAGAACTCGCTTTTGCCAAAGAACAAGGTTTTGTGAAATCGTATGAAATAAAGACTAAAGCGTCGGGAGATTTCAATGGGGTTGTGACGGTGGTGGGCGATCCGGTCAAAAAGCCCGGCGACAATCTGTTTATGCATTTGGACACGGAAGACATTTTAAAAAGCTGGGATGCCGCGAAAGCGGCAGAGCTCTCGCCTGCATCCTCTCCTCGTCTGGGGGAGAGGAGCAGGACGGGAGTAATTTTAGGAGAGATGGCCTTTTTCATCAACGGCCATGCTGTTCGGACTTTGGTAAAGCCAGAGGCAGACGGTAAATTCAGTCTAGTGGTCCGTGAAGGGTTGATGGATTCTTTGCGGGATTCGTTGAAACCCGGTCAGAATTTAGCGGAGGCATTTTTGTCCCCAAGCAATGAAAGCTTAGACCGCTGCCAGGGCGCGATCCATGAAAGCATTGCCGTGACCAACGCTGTCGCAAATGAATGGATCGCCCGCAAAAGGGTTCAGGAACCTCTTTCAAAGAAAAAGGCTCTTGAACCCGTGTTGTTGATCACGACGGATGTGATCCGTAAGAATTACGGGATCGCGCGCTCGATCGGAATATTGGCTTCACTGGGTTATCGTATTTTTGTAAGGGAGGATGCCAGCATTCCCAGCGAGCAAGTCCGGCGGGAATTTTATAAAGCCTATCACCTGGACGGGCTTGTGGAAGGCAAGGTCTTATTTCCGGTCCATGGAGAAGATGCTGATATCCGGCAGCAGATCGCAAGTATAACCCGGAAACGTTTTGATGCCCGGGATGTGATGCTGGTTGGATTTGACGGGGAATTGCCGCAAGTTTCAGGTCAAAGTATCTGGGACACATCTTCGAAGCTTGTCCTGCGTAAGGATTTGCTGGGAGTAGGGCGGAAGAACCGAGCGGATTATCCCGTCCTGCTCATGGCGGCCAGACTGCTTGAAACGCCGGAAGAAGTTCTGAAACTCGGGGCTGCTTACATCACGAGAACTGAAGCCAATGCCTGGCAGATGAATGCGACGCCTGAGGATCGGGACCTGAGCCGAAGCCTTACGGAAGAGATCATGAATTATCAGGCCATCGCCCGGCGTTTCGCCTCCGCGGCGTAAAGGTGGGAATGGTCACCTCAGCAATTTGTGACGTGGTTCTACGATTGCGGTTCAGCAGATACAAAAAACATAAGTGACTCTTAGGGTTCAAATGGATTGACTAGGGATAGACTGAAAAATAAGGAGGTGTAAAACCCTTTGTCGGAAAGAACCGTTCCACGGCAAGTGAGCGGGAATGCCGAAATCGAAGAAGAAGATCGGAAATATCGCACGAGGCAATTTTATATGCTCCTTTTGCAAGCGGATAGGGAGCGAATGGCCGTCTTAGCGGCGAGGGTGAATAAGAAAAATTCGTCAGATAAAAAGTTGGGCGGAGTTAATACCGTGTTTCATTAATTTTAAAGAGCACACGGTGCAATACTGCGAGCGCAGTATTAGTGCGCATTCGAAATAAATGCGTATAATGCCCGCCTAAGGAAAGGAACGACGATGGAAACATTTGGAAAAAAGAGACGTATAAGAGCGGCGCTTTATACCCGTGTTAGCACTGAAGATCAGGCGCGAGAGGGGTATTCGCTGGGAGTCCAGAAAGATTACCTTATATTCACTGCGGGAATAGCGACGTGAGGGCTGAGATCCCGGAGGCCGAGGTGTTCGAGATACTGGAAGTCCTGTTCACTTCCGGAGAGGTCAGCAAGGAAAGAATGAGGAATCTGATCACGGGCCATTACCGGGAACAGGCAGTGGGCGAAGTTTCTCATGATCTTGAGAATCTGAAGAAAGAACTTCAGGGGTGCTCGGCGAAGCTCGGGAATCTGTGCATTTTGGCTGGACTCAAGCATCTGTTTTGATAAAAGCTTGTTACTCATATCCATCATTGACAAAATCCAGTAAGTTAGTAAAATAATAACATACTGGAGGCTACCGCAATGCTTTTAACATTAAGGAATGCAGCGCTCATAGAAGAGATCGATTACAACTTTCTTAGGCACGCCCTTTCTGGATACAAGAATCCGCGCGTTAAAATAAATGATCTTCTTAAAAAAGGCGAGATTATTCGAATAAAGAAGGGGCTTTATGTGTTTGGTCCTAAATTGGCCAGAGAGCCATTTTCGAAGGAAACGCTCGCGAATCTCATATACGGTCCATCATATATTTCGCTCGAGTATGCCCTGTCTTTTTACGGCTTGATCCCGGAGCGCGTTGAAACGGTTACGAGTATTACAAACAAGAGAAAGAAGCTATTTAATACGCCTGTCGGCCGCTTTTCCTATAGGTATATAAATCCCGCACTTTATTCCTGCGGTGTGACACTTCACAAACTGGATGATCGTCACTCGGTTTTGATTGCGACAAAAGAAAAGGCGCTTTCAGATATGCTTTATTTTTCGGATAAAATGGCGAGTGGATCCCAGATCGAAAAATATCTTTTCGATAGTTTGAGATTGGAGGAAAAAGATATTAAGAGTTTTAATTTAAGCGATATTAAAATTCTAGGCAGGTCCTACGGTCAGCATGTAAAGCTCTTTTGCGAGTTTCTGGAGAAAATGAAATGAATGATGCCATAAAAGTTATGCTCGATCGTTATAATTGTCGCAGCGTTGATGACTATGAAAACGCACTAAAGGAGATTATCCAGGAGGTCGCGTTGCTTGGCCTGTGGCGCTCGAAATTTTTTGAAAGGGCCGCTTTTTATGGCGGATCCGCATTAAGGATATTATACGGAATCGATCGCTTTTCTGAAGATCTTGATTTCTCGCTTTTGAAAAGAGATAACGTGTTTTCGATCGACGACTATTGCACAGCGGTTGAGGGGGAATTGAAGAGTTTCGGGTTTTCTGTTGTTGTGAAAAAGAAAGAGAAGACGTCTGAGACCAATATTGATTCTGCTTTTATCAAGGGCGGAACATTAAAGAACATGATTCTTGTGGACATCCCGGAATTCGTTAGGAAAAGGATGCATTCAGGAAAAGGGATAAAAATAAAATTAGAAGTTGATACGGATCCTCCAGGGGATTTTTATACGGAGGCTAAGTATCTTTTGCAACCCATGCCATTTTCCGTCAATGCCTATGCGTTGCCGTATCTTTTTGCCGGTAAAATGCATGCGATATTATGCCGCTCATGGGGAAATAGAGTGAAGGGACGCGACTGGTATGACCTTGTGTGGTATGTCGGGAGAGGGGAGGCTGTGGGACTGAAGCATTTGGAGAGAAGGATGAAACAAACGCATCATCTCGAATCGGATCAATCTCTAACAGAGGGCGCATTGAAACAAATGTTAGAGAAGCGGATCAGCTCGACGGATTTCACACAGGCAAAAAAAGATGTGGAGCATTTACTAAAAAACCCATCATCGCTTGAGGTCTGGTCTAAGGATTTTTTTAACGTGATTGCTGGGAAAATCAGGACTGTTTAACGGCCCTGAAAGGGACGGTCCAAGTTTCGGATTGCTGCTAAACATGAGATTCTAGAAAAGATGTGCGATGGAATTACGCCTTCCCAACAAATCAGAAGAAAATTTCTTTTTGTGGGGAACTCATCCTCATTATCCTTTTTTCAGTCGTAGACATGCGGGAGATTGATAAATGGCGATAAATACTCAAAAAAGGGTGATGAAGGATTTGAATTCTGAGAGTAAAAAGAAGAAAGTGCTATTGATTGTTTTTGGCTGCCAAATGAATGCTTATGATTCCCAAGTGGCGACGGGGATTCTGGAGCAGGCGGGCTTTGAGGTGATCGCGGAAGGCGATGTCCCGGAGGAGATTTTGACTCCTCAAGGCAAG
>Ga0182027_10005184_pt1 | contig 19900 bp, 23 predicted proteins | sample 712E1DmetaG_FD_121300 | JGI IMG/M metagenome (GOLD analysis project Ga0182027, IMG submission 121300) | Permafrost microbial communities from Stordalen Mire, Sweden - 712E1D metaG (Illumina Assembly) | ecosystem: Environmental > Terrestrial > Soil > Wetlands > Permafrost | place: Sweden...
ACTCCTTTTTTACTTAGGATTTCTCTTCTGGGAGTAGTAGGGATATTCTGGCAGATAAGAAGACTTAGCAGAATAAATTTAAGCAAGCTAGCCCTAGCCAAGATTCACCGGCCATTTGGAAAAACTCTAAGATTTTTTGCCTGTGGCGGTGCAAAGTTAAACGAAGAAGCAGCCCGATTTCTGGTTAAGATGGGTTTTACAATACTTGAAGGATACGGGCTTACTGAAACATCGCCAGTGGTAGCTTTTAATCCATTAAAGCGGCAGAAGATTGGTTCTGTTGGTAGGGTAATTCCGGATGTAGAAGTGAAAATTGACCATCCTGATGAGAGCGGCACGGGTGAGGTGGTCATCAAAGGCCCCAATGTTATGAAAGGTTACTACAAACAAACGCAGGAGACCTTAAGTGTTTTAAAGGGTGGCTGGTTTTATTCCGGAGACTTGGGTTATTTAGACAAGGACGGTTATCTTTACATTACAGGAAGGAAGAAAGAGGTAATTGTTTTAAGCTCCGGCAAAAAAATTTATCCTGAAGAGGTAGAATCACATTATACTAAGAGCCCCTACATTAAAGAAGTATGTGTTTTGGGTGTTGGTGAATCCCAGGATGAGAGGTTGGTTGCCGTGATTGTGCTTGATACTGACTATTGTCGTAAGATGGGGGAGGTTAATCTTAACAGCGTGATCCGGTGGGAGTTGGAAAATTTATCTGCAGGAATTGCTCCTTATAAACGCATCAAAGGTTATGTTATTGCTAAAGAAAATTTACCACGTACGCGCTTAGGTAAAATAAAGAGATATGAAGTTAAGAATAAGTATTTAGATGAACTTAAGGGTGCAAAGTTAAAAGGTCCGATAGAGGAAGCTCCCGCTACGAGTGAAGATCTCAGGCTGCTTTCTTGCGATGTGGGTAGGAAAATAATCGAGGTTTTGAATAAACACGTACAATTGGAAAGACCGGTATACCCTAGCGATCATCTTGAATTAGATCTGGGTATTGATTCGTTGGGACGTGTAGAATTAATAATCGCGATTGAACAGACGCTTAACATTTCCATCCCAGATGATTTAATTACCAGGGTTTTTACGGTTAAAGATCTTATTTTCCAAATAGATAAACTGGTCCCAGAGGAAGGGGCGGCAAAAGAGACCCTACCGCAGGTTAAGAGTAAAACTTCGTGGAATGAGATTTTAAACGAACAGCCCGGCAAAAATATAATAAACAAGGTAGATTTAACACCAAACCGGATAACAGTTTTAGGGATGCTGCTATTTGCTGAAATTTTAAGACTTGTATTTAGGGTAATCTGGGGTTTAAAGGTTTTTGGAGCAGAAAATATTCCCAGCAGGCAAAAGTGTATCTTGTGTGTTAACCATAGCAGTTACCTGGATGCATTCATTGTTGAGGCTTCCATGCCGGCAAATTTACGTCGGGGGATTTTCTTTATTGGTTTTAGAAACTATTTCGAACAACCCTTGATTAGAAATATTATAAAATATATCCGGGTTATCTCTATTGATCCGAGTGTACAATTTGTGGAAGCAATGCAGGCATCTGCTTATGTTTTAAAGAATAATAAGATGATCTGCATTTTCCCAGAGGGACAAATGACTATCGATGGCAATGTTCAAGAATTCAAGAAAGGGGTCGGGATATTAGCTAAAGAGTTGGATATTCCGATGGTTCCTGTATTTATAGCCGGTTCATACAATTCCTGGCCAAGGACGAAGTTGTTTCCGTGGCCCCATCCACTTAAAATAACTTTCGGAAGGCCTTTTGATTTTGAGGAACTTAAGAAAGAGGGGTTAAAATGGGGAGCTAAAGATGAGTATGAAGCAATAGCTTTGGGTATGAGGCAGGAGGTTGTGAAGCTTAACAGGTAGATAATAAAGATGTTTTGTGGCCTGTCCCCTATAAGTTGTACCAATTCTTAAGAGAGCAGTACACGAAATTAGCCAGCCACTCATGGCTATTCTTGCCTAGGTTGCTCAACGCAAACTCGCAGACGCAGTATTGGAGAGTTTGCTGTTGTATAATTTATAATAATAATCGGAAAGGAGATGGGAATATGAATAAATTGTATTTTTTAATATTTTCTATCGTATTTTTTAGCTCCGTATGTTGCGCTCAGCAAGTGACAGCGGCAGACCAGGCTACGGCAGTAACCCAACCTGCTGCAACATCAGTAACGACTAAAACCGTTACTGGTAAAGTTGATTCGGTGAAAGGGGATGGCACAAAAGGAGTAAGGTCAGATATTACGATCGTGGATGATCGGGGCCTGAACCTTAACGTGGTAGTAAAGTTTGGAACGCCAATTACCGATAAAGATGGCAAGACTGTTTCTTTTAGCGATATAAAAGAAGGCAGCAAGGTAGCTGTAGAATATATTACAAAATCAACCGGAACTAATAAGGCACAGTCTGTTAAGTTGGTAGAATAATAGGTAGGTATTTATAATTAATTAAGCAGGAGTGTTTAATTTATCTCTGCGCATTAAGCCTGTATTCTTTACTACGGGATTTTTTGTTTTTCTTAGTCTGTAAACGCAAGAATACGTATTTTTGCGCACTATTACCGTTTGTTCATAATGCAGCTACTTTTATTTAGTAAAATTCTTTAGCTAATCAAATTCTGGTAGAAAAAAGTCAATAAAAAGCAGATTCATCCTCTTCACGAAATGTTTATTTTTAATATAAATAACTAATACAATCACAATGTTTAAGACAATATATTATGTATAGATTAGGACTGAATGCTCAGGTTAGAAAAGCAGTGTATTTATTGCCAGTAATATTAAGTATTTAACTCTAAAAGAGATGTGCTTACAGGAGGAAATATAATGGTAAGAAAAATAAAAAAAATATTTAAAAGCAAACCGACCCTTGAAGGCGCAGGAGTGTATTTAAAAAGAGCCTTTGGTTATTATCATGTTCCGCAATTTGACCCCTTCTTGATGTTAGATGATTTTCGCTCTAATAATCCTGAGCATTATCTACCCGGTTTTCCCTGGCATCCTCATCGTGGCATTGAAACAATCACCTATGTTCTAGAGGGTAAGGTTGAACATGGCGATAGTATGGGGAATAAGGGAGTCATCTCTCCGGGCGATGTGCAATGGATGACTGCAGGTAGTGGTATCATCCATCAGGAGATGCCTAAAGGTGATAAAAAAGGAAGGATGGGTGGGTTTCAATTGTGGGCTAACCTTCCGGCAAAGCAAAAAATGATGGATCCCCGTTACCGGGATGTAAAGAAGGATATGATCCCTGAAGTAAAACGTAAAGATGGCACCACGATTAAAATAATTTGCGGGAAAGTTGATGGCATAGAAGGGCCGGTTAAAGATATTGTCATTGACCCTGAATATCTAGATGTGTCGGTCCCGGCTAAGACTACGTTTGTCCATAAGGTAAAGCCTGGGCATACGGTATTTGCTTATGTATTTGAGGGGGAAGGGTATTTTGATAAGGGGAAGGATTCTTTTGCCTATGAAGTGGAAGGGAAAAATTACTTTGATTTTAAAAGAGAATGCCTGATCGCAGAAGAGAGTTCGGTATTGTATGGGGACGGAGATGAAGTTTACGTAACCGCTGGAGATAAATCGATCAGCTTCCTTTTAATTTCCGGGAATCCCCTGAAAGAGCCGGTAGCCTGGTATGGACCGATTGTAATGAATACGCAAGAAGAGCTCAAAGTCGCCTTTGAAGAATATAATAATGGCACTTTCGTAAAAAAAAGGAATAAATAAAGATGGCGATTCTTATGAAATGCCGGGAAGTCTTGCCTTGGTGCAATATGCTTGTTTGTTTTTGCAGGGGATTTTTTTAGGGAGATCGTATTATCTTGTGATTTATTTGGGCGGTGTTAAAATAGTGCAAAGAAGGTAAAGATTATGCTTACTGGCTTACTTAGAGAAATATGGAATACTTTTGATAGCGCTGCTTTGTATATTCTTTTTGGCATTGTTGTGGCTGGGTTAATCCAGGTTTTCATTGATAGTAAGCGTATCGCCCAACACCTGGGTAAACCTGGATTACGGTCAGTGCTTTTGGCAGCTTTATTCGGTATTCCACTACCTTTATGTTCATGCGGAGTAATACCTACTGCCATTTCGCTACGTAAAAATGGTGCTTCCAAGGGTGCGGTACTTTCCTTCCTAATATCCACACCTGAATCCGGAATAAATTCCATTACTATGTCGTATGCGATGCTAGATCTGCTAATGACAATTTTCCGTCCGTTTTCTGCATTTGTGACTGCAATAGTAGCCGGAGTAGGTGAGAATATTTTTGGCAAGAAGGAAAAACTACCGGTTTCTCAACCTAAAGTTGCCTGTGAGCATTGCGGTGGCCATGAGGAACATGTTCCCGGAGATCATACTTTTATCCAGAAACTAAAATACGGGATGCAGTATGCTTTTGTGAATTTATTGGGGGATATTGCAAAATGGTTGATTATCGGTATCGTTGTTGGGGGAATGATTTCGTATTTTACTCCTGCTGATTTTATTGCTAGGTTTATCGGTTCTGATTTGAAAGCCATGCTGATAATGTTGCTTATCGGTATACCTCTTTATATCTGTGCCAGCGCCTCAACGCCGATAGCCGCCGCACTTATTGCTAAGGGTATGAGTCCGGGAGTTGCCTTGGTATTTTTGTTGGCAGGGCCGGCTACCAATATCGCCGGTATCCTGTCTGTTGGTAAATTCCTGGGAAAACGATCGGCAGTTATTTATTTGTTCTCTATTTCTGTGTGTGCGGTCCTCTTGGGCTTATTACTTAACTTTATATATAAGGTAAGTGGAATTAATATTAACACTACTTTTGGGCATGCCTGTGATATGTTGCCTGGATATATCAAAATACTCTCCGCTGTAGTTTTGGCGTTATCAATGGCCTACGCTTTGTGGCGCACGAGAAAGAAAAGTTGTACCATATAAAATGTGGAGCGAAGCGATTTTTATTGAAATTTTAAATTTATCGATTAGTCGACAAGGATAAAGTATTCTTACGAAAGTTATCTATCGAATTTATTTATAGCTGCATGTGGCTCCCATCCCAGGTAATATTGATATTTTAGATTCAGCTAATGGGCTTGTATTGGTAGTGAAACTAATATATAATTAAGCCCAATATCCGTATCCAATCATTATTTTCTAAGCGCAATGCCAGATAACCTCAGGAGAATCCTAAAAATTTTTTAGCTTATGAAAAAGTTGCTGCGTTTTTGTTTATTAATTCCCTTAGTCATATTTTTGAGTTCTTGCGCTACGGTTAGTAATCCTCCTGGGCAACGGATACCGCCAACTGGCAGACCTATTTGTAGTATCGCGGGCAATAACATTGTACATATTGTAGCTGCTGGCGAGACCCTTTGGCATATAAGCAAGATTTATGGTATTCCAACCATTGACATAATCAGGGCGAATAATTTAAGGCAAGATGCTGCGCTGGAGAGAGGCCAGCGGCTTATAATACCGAATGCCGCTACAACTAAAGCAGTAATCCCTCTATATCCAAGCACTAAATGGACATATATTATAATCCATCATAGTGCTACCGATGTTGGCGATGCATATTATTTAAATATATTACATAGAAGAAGAGGCTGGGATGGAATAGGGTATGATTTTGTTATAGATAACGGTACTAAGGGTAAACAGGATGGTGCGATTGAGGTTTCGTTTCGTTGGATAAATCAAGAGAATGGGGCGCATTGTCATGCCGCGGAGATGAATTCCAGGGGTATCGGTATTTGTTTAGTAGGTAATTTCAGCAAAGAACAAATTTCTGAAAAGCAGATGTCTTCTTTAGTATATTTGGTAAATGTTTTAAAAAAATATTACAGGATTCCCGTGGGTCATGTTATGGGCCATGGCCGCGTTCCTGGAGCAAGAACTGAATGCCCGGGTAAGTATTTTCCTTGGGAGGAATTCAGAAAGAGATTAAATAGCTGTGGGTAAGATGTTGCAGGATAATATTTAAATTTGCTTAGTTTGGTTCTATTAATCTTGCTCTAAAGTTTTAAGTTGAATATGTTGAATGAATACTTATTCTTTCTAATTTTGTTTTTAACTGCAACACTATCCGGATGTAGCACAGAATTTAGTGGAGCTCGAAGAACTCCGGTCGCTCAAATCAACCAATTGCCAATTGGCTCATTGCATAATCCGATTATCGATAGCAATATTTCATTATCTGAAGCGCTGAAAAAAGAAAGCCCGCCTAAATTTAAAGAAAGGCAAAAACTTATAGAATTGCTATATTATTCCTTTGACGGTAAAATCCACCGTGGACAGTTGGTGATAGACGCAAGGCTCGTAGAAGACATCCGGGAAGTCTTCCGGGTGGCTTTAGAAAACAAATTTCCTATTACTTCTGTTATCCCGATATCTTCCGACCGGTTTTTTAAGGATGGCAAGTGGAATGAAGATGATCAGTCGATGTTGTCCAACAATACTTCTGCTTTTAATTATAGAATGGTAACTGGAGGAAAAACTCTTTCAAAACACGCCTATGGCTTTGCCATTGATATTAATCCGGTGCAAAATCCTTATATTAAAGGAAGCATCGTATTGCCACCTGATGCAGTATACGATACAGCTAAGCCGGGAACCCTTACTTATAATTGCCCGGTTGTAAAAACTTTTATACGTTTAGGCTGGACTTGGGGAGGTAGCTGGGAATCTTTAAAAGATTACCAGCATTTTGAGAAGGTCTTGCCGCAATAATATTTATTTCTCGGATAACCTCATTTTTTATGTAAGCTGTTTCATTTTTTTATTGTTTTAACTTTCCAGTGAGCTATAATTATAAAAAAGAGAGGCTATTATGGTGGTAACTTCTAAAAATGAATTTTCCCCGCCCGCCAGGATTCTCCTGGTAGATGATGATTCTACTTTCCGGCAGGAATTTATCGAAACCTTTGATGAGTTTACGATTGCCGAGGCATCCGCAGGAGACGAAGCCATCCAAATACTTAAAAAGCCCAATGAGCTGGATTTGGTTATTCTCGATGTGCGTATGTCCGGGATGAACGGTATTGAGGTTCTAGATAAAATAAAACGGATTATTCCTGGTATACATGTAGTTATTTTTACCGGTTACGGCTCTAAAGATATAGCTGTAGAGGCCTTGCGTAGCCGTGCCGATGACTACCTGGAAAAGCCGATTGATATTAAGGCGACCAGGCAAATTATCGAAAAGCACCTGGGAGACAAAGAAAGGCATGATTATGGCTCAGGAATAGAGGATAAGATTAGACACGCCAAGGATTTTCTCTTAAGTAATTTTCATAAAAAGGTCACCTTAGAAGACGTAGCCAAAGCCGTATATCTGAGCCCCAAATATCTAAGCCGTCTGTTTAGGGAGCATGTAAAAACAGGTTTTAATGAGTATAAATTATCTTTAAGGATGGGGCAGGCCAAAAATCTTTTGGAAAAGACCGGGTTTACAGTTGGGCAGATTTCCGATAGATTAGGGTATCAAAATCCAGAATCGTTTATCCGTCAGTTTAAGAAAATTTCTAAATCCACACCCACAGAATTTAGGAATAAGATTCATAAGAAAAAATTCCGCAACGGCAGAAAAAATGATAAAAACTAAAATTATTAAGCGTCTTAAACAGAAGAAGGACCAAGATGCCCTATTTGATCCAAAAAATAAATACCGCATTATTGCCGACAATGCCTATGATTTTGAGTTTTGGGTCAGCCCCCAGGGAAAGTATATTTATGTTTCTCCTTCCTGCAAGAGAGTTACAGGTTATAGCTGTGCCGAGTTTATAAAAGATCCTGCTTTACGTAAGAAAATTATTTATCCTAAGGATCGAGTTGTTTTTGAACGCCATGTTCATCAATCAGAGAAAAAACATCTTCCCCTGGATGCAGAATGGCGCATTGTGCATAAGGATGGTTCAATCCGCTGGATATCTCATGCCTGCCAGCCGGTGTATAATGATCAGGGGGTATTTTTAGGTATTCGGAGCAGTAACCGCGATATCACTGACCGAAAGAAGTCGGAGGAACAAATTATCCATCTGGCTTCTTTTCCTGAGCTTAACCCTAGGCCTATTTGCGAAGTGGATTTTAAGGGGAATGTTACATATTTGAATTTGGCAATAAAGCGGCTATTTCCGGAAATAGCCAGAATCGGGATTAGGCACCCTTGGTTTACGGATTTTAAAACTAAGTTAATATCCGATTTTAGGAATGGAAAAAAGAAGTCAGTTGTTAAGGATTTAGCTATTGGAAGATATTATTTTGAGCAGTACCTAACTAGTATTCCTGGAAGGCAGTGTATCCGTATTTATGGCCAGGATGTCACTGAGCGTAAACGCGCTGAACAAGTGCTGCGACAGAGCCAGGAGAGTTTTAAGGCAATTGCTTCCAGCACCCCAGACCATATTCTCGTACAAGACCGTGACTTAAGGTATACGTTCGTCGTTAATCCGCAACTTGGCCTTACCGAGCAGGATATGCTTGGTAAGACTGACTATGATTTTTTGAAGAAAGCCGATGCAGATAAACTTACGAAAATCAAGCGGGAAGTATTAAAAACCGGAAAATCTTTTCGTATTGAAACACCGCTTATTTCTTCAAAAGGACAGCCGCAGTTTTTTACCGGTTCCTATGTTCCCAAGCATGATGCGCAAGGCAAGGTTAATGGCCTCATTGGATATTTTAAGAATGTCACGGTTCTTAAGCATATAGAAGAGTCGCTGCGACAGAGCCAGGAACGTTTTCAAATTGTTTCTCGCGCAACCAGCGATGTGGTATGGGATTGGGATTTGGCAACCAATAAAACCTTTTGGAATAAAAATATAGAAATGCTTTTTGGTTATCCTTACAGTGATTCGGAAACCGACTTTCAGTGGTGGTATGAAAAAGTACATCCTGAAGACAGAAAGAGGGTAATTTCCAGTATTCATGCGGTGATTGACAGTAAAAAGCAGTTTTGGTCGCAGGAATACCAGTTTCTTTGTAAAGGTAATTATTATGTTTATGTTTTAGACCGTGGTTTTGTTATGTATGACGCAGAAGGCAAGGCTACTCGGATGATCGGCTCCATGATGGATTTGACCGAACATAAAAATAAAGAGTTGGAGCTTCAAAAACTTAATCGTACACTTAAGGCGCTGGGTAGCAGTAGCCAGGCAATGGTACACGCCACAAATGAAGATGCTTACCTGAAGGAAGTGTGCAGGATAATTGTTAATGACTGCGGCCATAGAATGGTCTGGGTCGGTTTTACCGAAAACGATGAGTTTAAGACAGTGCGTCCTGTAGCGCAGGCGGGTTTTGAAAAAGGATATCTTAAAACAGCCAATATTACCTGGGCGGATACTGAGCGCGGCCGCGGCCCTACGGGCACAGCTATTCGTACAGGAAAACCGCAGATGTGCACTAATATTTTGAGTGATTCCCGCCTCCGAGTTTGGCGCAAAGAAGCAATTACGCGAGGCTATGCTTCTTCGATCGCCCTGCCTTTTATGTATAAAGATAAGGCCTTTGGTGCAATAACCATATATTCTCAACAACCCAACCCGTTCTCAAAACAGGAAGTAGAATTACTTACTGAATTATCTAATGATGTTGCTTATGGGGTGATTGGAATTAGGTCGCGCTTGGAACGCAAGAAAACAGAGGAGGCCTTACGTCAGACTAGCGAGTATCTGGAGAGCCTGTTTAATTACGCCAATGCCCCGATTATTTGCTGGGATACCAAGTTTAAGATTACCCGGTTTAATCCTGCATTTGAACGGTTAACTAATTATCAGGCAAAAGAAGTTATTGGACGGGATTTAAGAATATTATTTCCTAAAGATAGTAGTAAATTATCCATGAGTAAGATTAAACGTACTTTAAGCGGAGAACGTTGGCAAGTAGTGGAGATTCCGATTCTTCGCCAGGATGGAGGCATAAGGACAGTGCTTTGGAATTCTGCTAATGTTTATGCTGCTGACGGTAAGACATTATTAGCCACCATTGCTCAGGGGCAGGATATTACTGCCAGGAAGAGGATGACTGAAGCTATGAAACAAGCTAATGATGAGTTAGAATTAAAGATAGCTCAACGTACGCAAGAGTTGATGAGGGTGCAAAATGAATTGAGTGAGAAAAAGCGCCTTTCTGATATTGGTACGCTGGCAGCTACTGTGGCGCATGAATTACGCAATCCTTTGGCTGCGGTACGAATGGCAGTATATAACATAAAAAGGAAGGCGCAAAATCCCCTTTTGGATAAACACTTGCAAAATATCGATATTAAAATTGACGAAAGCGAAAGAATTATCAGCAACTTACTTTTTTACTCGCGAATTAAGGAGCCTTCGTTTGAGCAGATCAATCTTTATTCCGTGTTGGAGGAGTGTCTTGAAACTATGCAAGAACGATTCTCTAAGCTTATGGTAAAACTCAAACGGGAATTCGAAGTTATTAAGGATGTTTCTATTGAAGCAGATCCTTTGCAGATTAAGGAGTTATTCAATAATATTTTGAACAATGCCTACGACGCTGTCTCAGGTGAAAACGCTAAAATAGAGATTATCGGAGAAGTTAAGGATTTAGACTCTTTGAGAATCATTATTAAGGACAACGGTATAGGTATAGAAGACGTAGATTTACCTAGGATATTTGAACCCTTCTTTTCTACTAAGGCCAAAGGAACAGGTCTAGGGCTTGCGGTTTGCCATCAAGTAACCAGGCTTCATAATGGTAGAATAGAGGTTGGTAGTATTAAAGGTCAAGGTACATCGGTAAGCGTAGTTTTACCTTTCAAAAGAACAAACTCATGAATAAGCGCGTTTTAATTATTGATGATGATAAAGAATTATGCGAAGAGCTATCTGAAATTTTGCAAGCAGATGGTTTTGATGTTGACTATGATACAGATCCCCTGGAAGGGAAAGCGCGCCTGGCGGTTAATTTCTATAATGCGCTTATTCTTGATTTTAAGATGCCCCGGATAAGCGGAATTGATTTACTGAAAGAAATCCAAGGAAAAGTAAAAGATATGAAAATCTTTATTGTTAGTGGAAGCCTGTCTATTGAAAAACTCTTGAAAGAACAAAATCTTTCCTGGCTTGTTTCAGGAGTTTTTGTTAAGCCTCTAAACATAAAAAATCTCCTGGAAGCATTAAAACACTGATCGACCAGAAAAATCTTCGCAAACATTGTTTAATCCCCGGATATTGCCTAAAACCTTCAGTAGAAAAAAGTCAATAATAAGAGGAATCTACCAATTCACAAATTAATAATTTTCTATACTATATAGACAAATTCAGTAAACCTGATCTACTTTTAAAGGAAGCGAAGAAGAGGTATATCAAGATTTTGGTAATGAATGAGTCTATTCCCGACTGTAGATAATTTATAAAAAAATTGGATACGTAAAAAGAATTAAAAAAGGAGGCTAGCATGGGTACGAGCAATATGTGTCAGAAGCAGGCAAATTGCAATAAAACTTCTCAGCCGAAATTAAATAATGGGCAGTTACAAGAAAAAATACGTAAAGTGGCTCAGGAGCTATACGAAAAAAGAGGCCGTATTTTGGGGCACGAGTTTGATGATTGGATAGAAGCTGAAAAAATAGTTAAAAGAAGCTGCAAATAATTACGGTTTATCAGCAATTCTATCCAAAGAGCAAAAAAATGAGGCGGGTATGTGTGAAACTTGTGGTTGCGCTCCATGCAAAAAATGTGGTAAACCTGTTGAAAAAAGTGCTTGTAGTGGTTGCGGTAAAAAAGTTGCTGATTGTACATGTAGCAAAAAGAAATAAGCTTAAAGAAAAAAAATAGGGAGAGTTTTAGAAAATACTACTTAAAAACTCAAGGGCAAAAAATGACTAAAAAAACAGTAATGATTGTAGATGACGATAAAGAATTTCTGAGTGAGCTTAAAGAGACATTAGATTCCAGCGGCTATGACATGATTGCGGTAAATGATGGGTTTACTGCCCTGGATATCGCCTCTAGAGTAATTCCGGATGTCATACTGGTTGATTTGAAGATGCCTAAAAAAACCGGCTTTCAGCTGGCAGATGAGTTAAGGCGGCTATCCGGGATTAGCGATATTCCGATAATCGCGATGACCGGATTCTTTAAAGATGGCTATGGCCCACTCATGAATATTTGTGGTATCAAAAGATGCCTTAAAAAACCATTTCATCCTCTAGACGTAATTACAGAAATTGAGGATGCTTTAATAGAGAAACAGGCGAAGTTGAGCGAAAAGGAGAAGTTATGGCAGATTTAAAAGATTTACTGCAAAGCGCGGACTGGAAGAAGGAGAAACACGTGCCGGTGATTGAAGCTCCGGAGAAGGTAAAAAGGGCAGAGGCCTTTCATATAGTAGTTACGGTGGGCAAAGAGATTCCCCACCCTAATAAAACTGAACACCACATTAGCTGGATGGAAATTTATTTTCAGCCTCAAGGAGAGAAATTCCCTTATCAGATCGCAAGGGCCGAATTTTCTGCTCATGGGGCATCGGTCAACGGGCCGGATACAAGCACCGTTTATACCCACCCGGAAATAACCGTAAGTTTTAAGACTGACAAACCAGGAATGATTTTTGTCTCCAGCTTATGCAATATCCATGGTTTGTGGCAGAATAGCCAGGAGTTAAAACTTTAAATTAAAAAGAGCAAACAATTTTAGCTAGAGGTGGATAATGGAGAAAGCAAAAGCTAAAAAAGGGGCAAAATTAACCTGTGTTCCTTGCGGCAAGGAAGTGGTTGTAGATAATTGCGGTGTTTTCCGGGCCACCCTTTGGTGCTGTGGAAAACCAATGAGCTCTAAGCCTAAGGTGGACAAAAAGAAAAAATAATCAGCGCTTAAGTATTTTTAAATTTAAATAAAATAAAAATAGATAGGGGGATATTTAGTATGGTTGCTTTAGTTAATCCAGATACCTGCATAGGCTGCACTTTATGTACCACTACTTGCTCTGAAGTATTCAGGATAGAAGGTGATAAGGCGGTTGCGTATAATAATCCCCTTACTTTGAGAGAGCACGAATGTACCCGGCAAGCAGCTGAAGAATGTCCTGTCCAAGCAATTACTATAAAACTATAATCCTTAAAGCTGGCTCGATATGGATAAAGAAATTACGCTAAAGATTACCGGCGAGGCTGGGCAGGGGATTCAGACAATAGGAATAGTTCTGTGCAATCTCTTTGAAGCATCCGGCCTGCATATTTTTGCCAACCAGGATTATATGTCCAGGATCCGCGGAGGCAATAATTTTTTTCAGCTTAGAATTTGTAATAATCCTATTTTTACTCTACGTGAAAAATCGGATATCACAATTGCTTTAGATAAAGAAAGTGTTGCCTTGCATAGAGATAACCTTAATGCCGGAGGCATCCTGGTTTTAGATAAAAAGAAGTTTAACCTTCCCGAAACGAATAATTCCTTTTTTGATGTTCCTCTGTACGAGTTAGCCACAAGCACTGGCGGCAGCGATATTTTTTTAAATACTGTTTCTTGCGGTGTTATCTCCGGGATGACCGGAGTTGAATTTAGTCATCTAGAGCAAATTATCAAAAATACTTTTTCAGATAAAAGCGATGAAATAATTAAAAAAAACCTTGCTGCGGCGCAGGCAGGTTTTGATTTCGCTAAAAATAACTTTAAAAATGATAAATTTAAAATAAATAGCAGTTTGGTCAAAGAAAGTTTGTTTATGAATGGGAACGAGGCGATTGCCCTGGGCGCTATAAGAGCAGGTTGTAAGTTTTATTCTGCTTATCCCATGAGCCCTTCTACTAGTATTATGAACACAATTGCCCAATATGCAAAAAGATTTAATATTATTGTTGAACAGGCGGAGGATGAGATTGCTGCCATAAATATGATTATTGGAGCATCTTTTGCAGGAGTCCGCTCACTAGCTGCCACTTCAGGAGGAGGTTTTGCCTTAATGGTTGAGGGGTTAAGTTTAGCCGGCATGACCGAAACTCCGATTGTAGTGGTCGATGCTCAGCGGCCGGCACCGGCCACGGGATTTCCTACCCGCACTGAACAGGCGGATTTAGATTTTCTTATTTATGCCGGGCATGGAGAATTTGCTAGGGTGGTCTATGCGCCAGGAACAATCGAAGAAGCATTTTATCTGACCGTGAAGGCATTTAATCTTGCGGAAAAATACCAGATTCCCGTTCTAATAATGTCGGATCAGCATTTAGCTGATTCATATCGTCAAGTAGAGCCTTTTGATTTAACAAAAGCGCAAGTGCAAAGATTTATTATATCCAAAGAAGATTCGAAAAAAGTTTCCGCTTACAAAAGATATCAATTTACCCCTTCCGGGATATCTGCCCGCGCCATACCGTCATGGATTGATGATTGCATATATGCCGATAGTGATGAACATAATGAGGAAGGGCATATAACTGAAGATGGAGATATGCGCATTAAGATGGTGGGCAAAAGATTTTATAAAAAATTAGCGGGGCTTACTGAGGAAATAGAAAAGCCAGTTACCTGTAATTTGGATAAAGCTAATACAATTTTATTAGGGTTTGGCTCGACCTATGGTGTTATAAAAGAAACCTGTGGACAGTTAGGTAAAGATTTCGGTTTTATGCATTTCTCGCAGGTATGGCCGTTTCCCGCCCGCCAAGTAATTCCATTATTGAAGGGGAAGAGGAATATCTTCACAGTGGAAAATAATGCTGGAGGGCAACTTGCCGGGCTGCTCATGCGCCAAGCAGGGATTAAAGCCAGCGGTTCGATACTAAGGTATGATGGCCGGCCGTTTAATTTAGATTATCTTGTCAAGCAGATAAGGGAGATTTTAAAGTAAATGAATGTCAGCGATTTTAAGAGTAACGAGAAAATAGCCTGGTGTCCTGGTTGTGGAGATTTTGGAATTTTAAATGCGCTTAAAAAAGCATTGGTGACTTTAAATAAATCTCCTAAAGATATTTTACTTGTTTCAGGAATCGGCCAAGCTGCTAAGTTGCCGCACTATATTAAGTGTAATTGTTTTAATGGCCTGCATGGTAGAGCACTTCCGCCTGCCGTAGGTGCCAAGATCGCTAACCGTAATTTAACAGTAATAGTTACTACTGGAGACGGAGATTTTTATGGTGAAGGCGGCAATCACTTTATTCATAATATTAGAAGAAATGTAGATATTACGGTTATCGTTTGCGATAACCAGATTTATGGGTTGACTAAGGGGCAGGCTTCTCCGACTACGGATTTAGGTTATCAGACTAAAGTTCAGGTTAGCGGCGTTATAATGGAACCTCTGCATCCTCTGGAGATGGCGATTGCGCTAGGGTGCGGATTTGTTGCCCGGGGTTATTCTGCTAATCTGGAGCATCTTTCATGGCTTATAGCTGAAGGAATAAAGCACAAGGGATTTTCTTTAATTGATGTACTTCAGCCATGTGTTAGCTTTAACAAAAAAAATACTTATGAATGGTATGCCAAGCGTATATACACCGTAAACGACGATGCCTCTTATAATCCTGAAGATAAATTATCAGCATATCAAAAGGCAGCAGAGTGGGGGGATCGGATACCGATTGGTTTAATTTACCGACAGCAAAAACAAACTTATGAAGATAGAAACGGCATTAATGAAAATTTACCATTAGTAGATGAGAATATCGACAATATTGATATTCTCAGTGCGCTAAAGGAATTTAGGTAAAGGTTTTTGTTAGGAATAAGAGTAAAGTTTAAAAGAAAGATTGCAATGATTAAAAAAGAAAAAGCAAAAAGTGTAAAAACAGGTGCAAAGGCAAAAAAAGGAGGAAAATACGTCTGCGATACCTGCGGGATGGCTGTGACAGTAGGTCAAGAGTGCTGTTGTGATGATTGTAATATTACCTGCTGCGGCGAAGATATGACGCTTCTTGCGAGTTGTTAATTTAGAAGGAGGTTCTTATGGTCAAACAAATTACTAGAAATGAATTGTTGGAAATGATTAATTCTAAAAAGAAGTTTACCTTGGTGGATGCGCTTGCCAAAGATAACTATTTCAGAGAGCATATCAAAGGCGCAATTTCTCTGCCGTTGGCGGATATTGAGCAAGGCATTACCAAAAATCTTAATCAAGATGATTTAATCGTTACCTACTGTGCCAACTTTGAATGTCAGGCAAGCACTAAAGCGGCAGAAAAATTGGTTTGGCTTGGGTACAAAAACGTTCTGGATTATAAGGGAGGGCTCAAGGACTATAAAGAAGCAAAACTGCCGATGGAAGGTAGCTTTTATATGAAAGAAGGAGGAGAATCGCCCGCCTGCTGCAAAAAATAATTCTTTAACCGGTTAATTGAATAATTAAGGAACATTGATAATATCGTCCGGGTAAACCAAAAAGGAGAGGCCGTGGCATTAGCGATGATTACGCCTAAGGATTCTTTAGAGATGACTAGAGTAAATTCTAAAGTTAAACTTTTAGATGTCCGCTCTGCCCTGGAATTTAGCCAGGTACATATTAAAGATTCAATCAATATTCCCATAGATATACTTTCTGGCAAGATTATTGAACTAAGCCAGTTTAAGCAAAGCTATATTGTTCTTTGCCGCACTGGAAATCGTTCTCTGATGGCCGCGGATATGTTAATCCAATCAGGAATCTCTGGGGTTAAGGTAATGCAAGGCGGTTTGACGCGTTGGCAGAAAGAAGGATTACCGGTTGTTAAAGGAGAAGGTGGCATATCATTAGAACGCCAGGTTCGCATAATTGCCGGAAGCTTAATTTTATTCGGGATACTCTTATCTTGGTTTGTGCATTGGGCATTTATTTTTATTGCGGTATTTATCAGCTGCGGGTTAATCTACGCTGGGCTTAGTGATAATTGCCTTCTGGGGATGTTGTTAATGCAGCTTCCTTATAATAAGAAGCTTTATAAAGCGAAGTTAGGTGGCGGGACTTGTTCAATTAGCAGTTAAATTCATCGGAATGTGTTGAATGGCAAGTTGCGGCGAAGGGCATTATTATATTTTCGTTAAAACGGAAATATTGATGCCCTTTTTTAGTTTTATCTATTTTGTCCTAGTAGAAAAAAGTCAGCAAAAAGACGAAGTAGCCTATTTTCTAATTATTGAGTAAAGGTATAATTATAAATAATGTAAATTTGTTTTTCTGAAGGAGGAAGGCGTGAGAAGATTATTGGTTTTTTTAATACTCTTGTTTATAGCCGGGTGCGCTAGCGTATCTGTGCAAAGATTTAATAAAGACGTAGTCTATTCGCAAACAAATCCACATAGCGTGGTTATTTTTCCCAATAAGCCAGTTAAAAATAACTATAGTGAACTTGGGGAGATTACGGTAAGAGGCGCAAATAGCTGGGATCAAGTCGAAAATATATTCCGTAATAAAGCTGCCGAAATGGGTGCAAATGCCGTCTATGTATTTAGCAAGAATGAAGAGACCAGGCAGTACGTATCTCCGGATGAATGCTATATCTATGATGGGTATTATTATCCTTATCATCATTTTGGCTGGGGCGGGTATCGCTCGCATCATTTTTATCCCAGAGGGTATTACTACTGCTATGGTTATCAGTCGACGATAGAAACAGCAACCTTTATATCTGCTGTAGGTATTGCTATAAAATTTACTGCTGCCACACAATAATCAAAGATCTTGTTGGTAAAAAAGGAGGGGTAGATGTCCAAGATGAGAGTGTTTTTAAGTGCTGTTTTGGTATGCGTATTTGTTGTTGGCCTTGCTTTTGCCGAAGAAAAAGCTGAAATGAATAAACTGCAAACAGTCAAAATTAATGAGATTAAAGAGTTTAATGTAGATAAAGCTTTAAAGAAAGTTCCTTTGGATACTGATAAGTTTGTGTTTAACAGCTATTTTTTTAAACCTCGGCAGATTCTTCCTTTCCATAAGCATCCGGCAACTGATGAACTTTTTTATATAGTTGAGGGGGTTGGAGAGTTTACGGTAGGGAATCAAAGTATAATCGTGGGCCCCACATCATCTATTTATGGGCCAGCTAACGTTTTTCACGGTTTGGTAAATTCTGGAGACAAGGAGATGGTGATGATTTCCGTGCAGGCCCCTAAACCGGTTGAAATAATCTATGCGGAAAATGCCACAGTAACTTGCCCAGTGTGTAAGCAGGAGATTATCCTTAAAGAGGGGGTAAAAGAAGGCGATATCTATATTTGCCCGCGCTGCGGAGCAAAATTAAAAGTAACAAAAAACAAAGATGGAAAATGGATAGGCGTGCAACAATAAATAATTGATGAGTGCTAGGTGCCGGATAAGCGGTTAATGTATTAAAAAAATTTAAAGTTAACTCTAAAAGGAGGTAAAGATGTGCTGGGGATTATTTGGACAGATTGTGTTATTGATTATTATCGGGGCGTTGGTTAAAACTTTTGTGAAGTGTATGCATGACAATTTTTGCATTAAATGTAAAAAGAACTCTTGTGGCTAAAAGTTTTGCATCAAAATAAGAACATAGAGAAGCCAACTTATCTATTAGGGAAATTTTATGAAGATAAAGGTTTTGGGTACTTTTTTATTAATTATTAATGGGTTATTATTTCCGATGAATACACAAGCTGCGATTCAGGCTAAAACTGTGGAGTATAAATGTAATGATGTTATTCTGGAAGGGTATTTGGCATACAATGACGCACTTAAAGAGAGGGCTCCCGGAGTGTTGATTGTCCACGAATGGAGGGGGATTGGGGAGTATGAGAAAATGCGGGCTGAGGAAATTGCTTCTCTTGGATATGTAGCTTTGGTGATTGATATTTATGGGAAAGGCATCCGGCCTAAAGATGATCAGGAAGCGGCTAAACAGACGGCTTTTTATCGGGCTAACCGGCCGCTGATGCGTCAAAGGGCGCTTGCTGGGCTTAATGAAATCCGGAAATTAAATTTTGTCGATCCTGCCCGGATTGCGATTATGGGTTATTGTTTCGGGGGGACAGTCTCCCTTGAGCTTGCCCGCAGCGGAGCTGACTTAAAAGGTGCAGTGAGTTTTCATGGAAGTTTAGAGACTCCTTTCCCGCAAGAAACAAAAAATCTTAAAGCCAAGATACTGGTTTTACACGGTGCTGATGACCCTACTGTACCTGCAGAACAAATCAGTACTTTTATGAATGAGATGCGCAGCGCCAAAGCCGATTGGCAGATGGTTTATTATGGTAATGCTGTGCACCGGTTTAGTAACCCGGGAGCAGGAAAAAATTCCGCTTCAGGTTTTGCCTATAATCATGAAGCGGATATGCGTTCCTGGGAAGCCATGAAAAGCTTCTTTAAGGAAATATTTTCTTAAGATTTGCTCTTGAATCCGGCTTTTCTGCAATTTGCTTTGTAAGGCTTTAAATGAATAATGAGGCAGGGGTAAGGATATTATGTTTATAAAATCTTAAGCATATGGATAAAGACAAAATAACATTAGAAAATAAAATATTAGATGTTCTAAAGAATAAGATTGATTCTTCGCTGGTGGCCAAAGAGAAGTCAAATATTTTTTTAGATACTTTCACCGGTTTTTGCAGTGATTTGAAGAACCAGGGAGCAAGCGATGAAAAAGCATGTCTTTGGGATGATCGCTTAAGGGATGATTTTTTAAAAGAATTGCGCAGTTATGGAATGATTGATTTACTTTTAAATGACCCCTTAGTTGAAGATATTATTATTAACGGCACCCAGCCGATATATATACATCATACCATTGATGGCCTTAAGAAAACAGAAAGCCGATTTTCTTCTTTAGAGGAAATTAATCTTTTGATTAAAAAATTACTGGTTTATGATGGTAAAAAAGAATTGAAGAAAATCAATAATTTGGACCTTTTAGATATGAGGGGCCGGGCAAACATAGTTTATTCTCCTTTTGGCCCTGAAATAACGATTGCTAAAATCCGTACTCAGCCGTTAAGTATAATTGATTTAATCAATAATGG
>Ga0182027_10005188_pt1 | contig 19880 bp, 17 predicted proteins | sample 712E1DmetaG_FD_121300 | JGI IMG/M metagenome (GOLD analysis project Ga0182027, IMG submission 121300) | Permafrost microbial communities from Stordalen Mire, Sweden - 712E1D metaG (Illumina Assembly) | ecosystem: Environmental > Terrestrial > Soil > Wetlands > Permafrost | place: Sweden...
GGCATGTAGGTTCTCCTTTGGTTTGGCCTTTCGCGAGGCCAGGGTTAATTGGTTCTTAACCAAAGAATACCTCATGCCCTTTTTTATGACAATGAATTTACAGGCATTTTAAGACATAATCATAACCTCTTTGAATTTTGTATATTATAGCGTCATATTGTCTAAATAAACATTAGTTTTTTTTGCTTTAACTCTCCTTTTACCTTCATAGGCTGCCTTCGCTTTTTCCCTTTCCTCAAGAGTAGAAATATTTTCATTTATTTATAAAACTAATCTCTGTTACCAGCGGTAAAGCTCTTTACGCGGAGGGGTTTTGGGCTCTTGGGGCTTGCCTTTACTTTTGGGTTTACTTTCGCCGATGGCATGTTTGCGCATACTTAAATTGATACGCTTGCGCGCAATATCTATTTCTATAACCCTAACTTTGACTTTCTGCCCAACCTTAAGAAAATCCGCCGGATTTTTAACAAACGTATCTGACATGGCACTAATATGCACCAAACCATCCTGATGCACCCCCACATCCACAAAAGCGCCAAAATTAGTAATATTAGTCACCACCCCGTTTAATTCCATACCGGGCGTCAAATCTTCCATTTTCTCGACACCTTCTTTAAACTGCACGGACTCGAAAGTAGCACGCGGGTCCCGGCCGGGCTTAGCCAGTTCATCTTTGATATCCAAAAGCGTCGGCAAACCCACAGTAGCGGTAATATATTTATGCACATCTATTTTTTGACGCAACTTTTCGTCTTTCATAAGATCACCCACAGCCACTCCTAAATCACGGGCCATGTCTTCAACAACAGTATAACTTTCCGGATGAACACCGGAAGCATCCAAAGGATTTTGAGCACACCGTATTCTAAGGAAGCCGGCCGCCTGTTCAAAAGCTTTGCTCCCTAGCTTAGGCACTTTTTTTAATTCTTCACGGGAATTAAAAACACCGTGGATATTACGATAATCGACTAAGCCCCCGGCCAAGGCATCCCCCAAGCCGGAAACATACATTAACAATTGTTTACTGGCAGAGTTCACCTCTACTCCCACTTGGTTAACACAACTAATCACCACATCATCCAAACTACTTTTAAGCCTGGGTTGGTCCACATCATGCTGATACTGCCCCACACCGATACTTTTAGGATCAATCTTGACTAACTCGGCCAAAGGGTCCTGTAGCCGTCGGCCAATGGACACAGAACCCCGTACCGTAACGTCATGGTCAGGAAACTCCTCGCGGGCAACCGGTGAGGCGGAATAAATCGAAGCCCCGCTTTCATTGACCATCACAATCTGAATTTTATCAAGCTTCAAAGACCGCACAAAACTTTCGGTTTCACGTCCGGCGGTACCGTTACCGATGGCAATACATTCGATATTAAAAAGCCGGCATAGCTCTTTGATCGTCCCCGCAGCCTGTTTTTTTTGCTCGTCCGATTGGCTGACATAAATGGTTGTGTTGCGCAATAATTTCCCCTGCCCGTCCAAACACACCACCTTGCAACCGGTACGAAAACCCGGGTCAATAGCTAAAACATTTTTCTGCCCCAAAGGAGAGGCCATCAATAACTGGCGTAAATTTTCGGCAAAAACTTTAATGGCATCTGTATCCGCCGCTTCTTTGATTAAAAGACGGATTTCCGTTTCCATAGACAACGACAATAGACGTTTAAAACTGTCTTCAACAGCCATCTCAACTTGAGAAGAACATAGATTAGGGCCATCCCCTTTCTTCATAAACATCTCTTTTAAAATCGTCAAGGCATCCGGCTCCGGGACAATAATACACAACATCAGGAATCCTTCATTTTCCCCCCGGCGCATGGCCAGAACACGATGAGATACCGCCGCCTTGACAGGCTCCCGCCAATCGTAATAATCTTTAAATTTAACCCCTTCCTGTTCTTTGCCTTTAATCACTTTGGCATCAAACAGGCCTTTTTCTAAATAGAGAAGGCGGATCGCGGCACGGGCCTTGGCATCTTCATTCACCCACTCCGCGATAATATCCCGGGCCCCGGCCAAGGCTTCATCTACAGAAGTCACTTTCTTCTCTTCATTGATAAATGGGGCCGCTTCAATTTTGGGATCCAACCCGGGCTTTTGTTCAAAAATCACCAAAGCCAAAGGCTCCAGGCCTTTTTCACGGGCCATGGTAGCGCGCGTGCGGCGTTTGGGTTTATACGGTAAATACAAATCTTCTACAACCGTCAGGGTTTGCGCGGCATTGATCTTTTCTTTGAGCTCGTCGGTAAGTTTGCCCTGTTTGTCGATAGACTCAAGGACAGCGGTTTTACGTTGGTCTAATTGATACAACTGTTGCAGGCGGTCACGGATGGCTGTAATAGCCACCTCATCCAAAGCGCCGGTGGCTTCTTTTCTATAACGGGCAATAAAAGGAACGCTCGAACCTTCCTCAAGTAAACCCGCTGTTGCGCTGACTTGTTTTTCGTGAAGATTGAGTTCTTTCGCAATTTTAATGATATAGGCCGGATTCATAAAAATTATTTAGGACCTGTGGAAGAGAAAATAGGATTTTACTTTTGGTTTAAAGAAAATTTAATCGGGGCTAAAAAATGACCCATGTCCGTCTTATCATATCCCTCAAGGCGGTACACCACTTTAAGCTCAACCGGACTGCCCTGAGCATCCGAAGAAAAAACCGGATATTCACCTTTTTTCACGGAGGAAAAATCCGCAAAATCCGTAACCCCAGGTTCATCGGTAGGAATTTCAACCTTCATTAAAAAATCTTTACTGTTAAAGGCTTTCCCCTTTTCATTAGTCCTGATTTTCTGAAAACTCTGAAGGACTTGATACGGCCGATGGAGATTGGTTGTCACCATCACGGTCACAACCCCACCGGATGGCTCGCTGACATCCATGGTAAACACCGGCTGTACGGCGCATTGAATATCCAAAGAAAATCCCCGCCGCACCTGATTGGTTTCCAACACATATTGTATTTTGCCGGCATAAAAACCCGCATCCTGCTCATTAATTGTGTTGGGATCAACTGAAAAATAAACAAAAAAGCTGTCTTCGTCCTTACTGCCGGAATAAATCAAAACTTTACCGTCCTTGAATGGTTTGCCATTCACCCGCAAAACATTTGTGTTAAACGGATGTCCCGTGTCATTTTTGAGAGGAACCTCCAGTTCCTGATAAACCCGGACTTCCTGACCCGTATTTCCAGAAAATGAAATTTTGACAAAATCCGCCGCCCGGGTGGTGATATCGGAATCCCTAATAATCACACGTTGAGGATCACGCCCGCCACAAACGGACATGTTTAACGCTGAAGAATTTTCCAAAGATAGATCAAGCCGGACTCGCTGACGGACAGGCTGGTCCATCAAACGAAGACTAAAGATAATCTTGCCTGTAAATTTTCCGTCGGTGCTGACAAAACCCGGATTCAAAGAATATTTGACAACAAACGAATCCTCCTGTCCGTCAGGACTGGAAGTATACAATAACTGGTCCCTCCCGCTTAAATGAGTAGGACTCTCTTCTTCCAGTGTTCCTGAAGCGTTGGAGTAAGACAAGGGCTGGACGTCAACAGCTTGTGCATCCATACCCCCGATAACTCTTTGGAAAATTTGATACTGCCGGGACTGATTTGAGGTCACATGGAGCTGAATTTCCTTAGACGAACTATCACTACTATCAATCGCATTAACGCTTAAACTGATAGCGGCAAAACAAACGGGTATAAAACCCGCCCAGCAAAAAAAGATTGTAAGTATGAGTCTTCCCCAGCGCATATAATAAATTTTAACACAAGAAATCTAAATTATCTTCTCAAAAATCTATTTATTTGCTAATATGGGCTTCCATATTGATTTCCCCTCGTATTTATGATAATTTAAATTTGTGGGGCCGACACAAGGTCGGCCCCTACACATCAATTGTAGAAAGGACCATTAAATGAAACATATCGGTATTATTACCTCCGGTGGTGATTGCGGCGGTCTTAACGGTGTTATCAAAGGGGCGGCGTATATGGCCCTGGCCCATGGGGCAAGGTGCTTTATCATCCCCAGCGGATATGCGGGATTATATAATCTGGTGGATTTAGACAAACTGGTAGAATTGACCCCGGAACGTCTGGACCGCATTAATGCCAATATGGCAGGTTCCGAGGCCGGCCATTCGCGCGTCAAAATCAAAAAAATTGATGACCCTGAAAAATACCAACGCATCAAAAAGGGCATGGAAAAATTTAAACTCGATGGGCTCGTCATCTCCGGCGGGGACGATTCCGGCAGCGTACTGGTTGATTTAAGCGAACATGGTATTCCCTGCGTCCACGCCCCCAAAACCATGGACATGGACCTACAGACCTATTCCGTAGGCGCTGACTCCAGCATCAACCGCATCGCGAGCTTTGTTGAAGATTTAAAAACGACAGCGGCCACCCACCAACGTATCCTGGTGATGGAAGTATTCGGCCGTTATGTCGGGCATACCGCATTCCGCGGCGGCATCGCGGCTGACGCGGATGCCATCATCATTCCTGAGATTGCCTGCGACTTTGATGTCCTTTATCAACATATGAAAAAACGCTATTTTTCGCGCATCATGAACTCCGATGTACGCTTAGGCACCTACATGATCGTCGTAGCTGAAGGCATCAAAGATGCTTCCGGTGCTGATATTGTGGATGACAATGCCCCGTTGGATGCTTTTGGACACAAACGCCTGGCCGGTGCCGGTAATTATGTCTGCCAGCAATTAATTAAACGTTTGAAAGCGGATGTATCCATTAAAGATTTAATGAAAAAAACAGGCGTGTACGTCAAAGGCATCAATGAAATTCCCGAAGTTAGGGCCGTGACCCCCGGCCATCTGGTGCGCTGCGGACACTCCAGCGCCTATGACGTCAATTTCGGCAAAGAAGCCGGTGCCGCTGCCTATATTCTCTTAAGTCAGGGTATTTCCGGTGTCACTATCGCCGGTATCAGCAACGGTAAAATCCGCTACATAGAAACTAAAGAAGCCATCAAGCAGCGCTTGGTGGACACCGATCAAGTGGCTATTTATGAGGCCATGGGCATTTGCTTCGGCCGTGTGGCTGGAAAAATCCACACCAAGTCTGAAAAACTCACCGGGACCATCGAACGGCACTGGTAGTACTTTTATACCAGGCAATGGTGCTCTTGAGGCCGTCGACAAAAGATATCCGGGGACGCCAGCCCAACTTACGAATTTTTGTACAATCAACGGAATATCTAAAATCATGCCCCGGCCGGTCCGGTACAAACCGGATTAAATCCTCTTTTTGCCCAAGGAATTTTAAAATCATTTTAACAGTATCAATGTTTCTTTGCTCAAAATAACTGCCTATATTATAAATCTCGCCCAGCTTGCCTTTTTCTAGGACCAACATAATTCCTTGCGCGCAGTCTGCCACATGAAGCCATTCCCTGATTTGACGGCCTTTCCCATAAACAGGGACACTTTGGTTCTTTAAAGATTTTGCAATAATAACTGGGATCAATTTTTCAGGATATTGCCAGGGGCCGTAATTGTTAGAAGGACGTATAACCATCGCCGGAAAATTAAATGTATGAACGGCCGCCTGCACTAACAATTCTCCGGAAGCTTTGGTCACCGCATAAGGATTGCGCGGTTTTAAGGGATCTGATTCTTTAAAAAAACCTTTCACACTTTGGCCATAAACTTCATCGGTTGAAATATGCACAAAGGATTTCACCGCATATTTTAAAGACAGGTCAATTAAATTCTGTGTCCCTAAAATATTGGCGCTTATAAAAGACGTGTTGTCCTGAAGGCTCCGGTCAACATGCGTTTGGGCGGCAAAATGAACAAGGCTGTCAAATTTTTCACGTCGAAATACGCCTTCCAGTTTCTTTTTAGAACAAATATCAATCTTATGAAACCGGACCTCACGAGAAACTTCTTTGATCCTTTGCAGGTTCCCCGCATAGGTCAAGCAGTCGACCACGGTTATCTGCCAACCACGAGCGACCCCCTGGCGGACAAACTCACTGCCGATAAAACCGGCCCCTCCGGTGACTAATATTTTACGTATTGTTCTACGCATTCTTGTAAGACCTCCTGGATCTTGCGGACTTTAAATCCGGTTTTCTCCAATTTACGCACAGATAATATTAAATTTGTCCTATCGAGCTTGAGATTTTTCAAAGGAAGTAGGGCATATTTAAAATCAGGAACGAATTTTTTATACACATCCATTAACTGAGGATATCTTAAGCCTCCCTTATTAGTGACATTAAAAATTCCTTTGGCATCAATGGCCAGCAAATGCTCCAAAGCCCTGATAAAATCCGGAATGTAGGTGATAGAATTAGGTATATCAATGACCGTTTTGTATTTGATGAGTTTGTTGAGAAGATTGCGCGGATGGGAATATATGTCCAAAGGCACACGGATCCTGACAATTAAAATATTAGACCTCTGCGATAAAGCCTTTAAGACGCCTTCCGCATAAATCTTTGTCCGGCTGTAAAATAAATGATAATAATCCGGCACATCCTCTTCTGTAATAGGCCTGGACTTATCATAATCATAATGATAAATACACCCGCTGCTGATATGAACAAGCTTCACAGGATTCCTAAAAGCAATTTCTCCCAGCCATACAGGGACCATGGTATTGGCTTGCAGACATTTATCTATGTCCAGCTCACAGTCATCGACATTCCTGGCCCCGACATGCCCTATACAATTGACTAAAATACCCGGCTTGTACTCCTGCCATGCCGCCAGCGCATCCTGATAACTTAAAATTCGCTTCTCATATACAGGACAATCCCACTGCTGGCGTAACCGATTGGCCATATAGCCATTGCCTAAAATTAAAATTTTATTTTTCATTAAGCGCAACCCTTTGTAGATAACTTCCATACGGCGTATGGATAGTTTTCGCCAGGCCCTGTAACTGTTTTTGGGTAATGAACTTCATGCGAAAAGCTACTTCCTCGATACAACCGATCTTTAACCCCTGGCGTTCTTCAACAATTTTTATAAATATGGACGCATCCAGCAGAGAATCAGGAGTACCTGTGTCCAACCAGGCAAATCCTCTGCTTAATAACTGCACATTCATTTGGTTTTTCTTAAGATAAAACCGGTTGACGTCGGTAATTTCCAGCTCTCCCCTGGCCGACGGTTTTAAACGCCTCGCCACATCAACAACATGGTGATCATAAAAATAAAGACCGGTCACCGCCCAATCAGATAACGGCTTGTCGGGTTTTTCTATAATAGATTTCGGTCTCCCGGCCGAATCAAAATTCACAACTCCATAACGCTCTGGGTCTCTGACTTTATAGCCCAAAATAGTAGCTCCTTTTTTATGGGCAATGGCTTTTCTTAAAACAGCCCCCAGTTTATCTCCGAAGAAAATATTATCGCCAAGGATTAACGCCACGCGATGGTTGCCGATAAATTTTTCTCCAATTAAAAAAGCCTGGGCTATGCCCCGTGCCTGAGGCTGAAGAGCATAAGAAATACGTACGCCCAAATGACGCCCGTCATTCAAAAGATGTTGGAAATGCCCGATATCCCAAGGGGTGGAAATAATCAAAATGTCCCGTATGCCCGCCAACATCAAAACCGACAACGGATAATAAATCAAAGGTTTATCGTAAATGGGCAGCAATTGCTTACACACACATTGGGTCACAGGATAAAGTCTGGTGGCACGGCCGCCGGCAAGAATAATCCCTTTCATAAGCAATCTCCTTACGAGGCTTAATCGAACTGTTTAAACTTAAACCCACATTTATACAAAACAAATTTCAACAATGTTTTTAAAATATTCAAACCATAAAGAATCGACGGTCCTAATTTAATGGAGGAGGCTTCGTCAAAATACCTCGTTTTGATGGGGACTTCTTCAAATTTCATATATTTGACAACTCCCTGTACGATAATTTCCGTATCAAAAACAAACCCATTGGCATTCGCTTCAAAATTAACGCCCTCTAGATATTTGGCACTATACGCTCTAAAACCGGAATGATATTCCGTTAAATAAATGCCCAAAACAACATTCTCCAGCGCCGTTAATAAAATATTCGCGTTATGTTTCCATAACGGCATCCCGCCTTCTAGCGCGCCGCCTTTCATCATACGGGAACCAAACACAGCATCTGCTCTTCCTGATAAAATCGGCTCAATAAGCTGCGTAATGGCCGTCGGATCATATTGGTAATCCGGATGCAGCATAACGACAATATCCGCGCCTAGCTCCAAGGCATTTTTATAACAGGTTTTCTGATTACCCCCATAGCCGGTGTTTTTTTCATGAACAAAAACTTTCAAACCCAGACTGCGGGCCAACTCAGCCGTATTATCCGAGCTTGCATCATCGACTAAAATAATTTTATCGACTCCGGGTGGTATATCAGCCAAGGTGCGTTTCAAGGTGGACGCCGCGTTATACGCCGGCAGGACAACACACACTTTCATGGACCGCTTAAGAGAAGTGTCCCTCTCTATGGGGAGCTCTAACTCATGCAGATATTTTAATTCGCGGCTTTTACGGGCAAATATTTCAATCTGATCGCCCAGGTCAATGCACAACAATTTATTGGCCCAGGAAGGTTTTTTATCTAATAAAAAACGGATAAACCCAAATCCGGGCTTTTGCTTAAATAAATTGGTAATCCAATAATTCAAAGTAAATGTCCTGGCATGAGAACGGATTTTGATAGGAACAAATCCTGTCGCCTTAAACAGCGTGTTTAAATTGTTTCTATTAAAATAGAATATATGGGACTGTTTAATCCCCCACCATTTCGCGCCTAATATTTTACTGACCAGACTATCAATATCAGGGGTATTACAACATATAATCCCGGCAGGTTTTAAAATGCGTCTGATGTCTTCCAGCGTTTCTTTGGGGTCTGTCAGGTGTTCAATAACATCTTTGAGAACAACCGCATCAAAAAAATTAGCAGGATAATTGGCCTCTTTTAACGCGCCCTGGGTGATATTAGGCAAGTGTAATTTATTCTTCGCATAATCAACGGCCCAAGCTGAAAGCTCTACGCCATAAACCTCCCAGCCTCTACGGCGCGCTTGGTCCAAGAGAAACCCTGTCGCGCACCCCACATCCAGGATCCTTCCTGTTTTATTGATTTTCTTTAAATATCGTAAAATAGCATCCGCTGATCGGCGCCGGCCGGCCTCTTCCTGCACATAAAGATCATCCGCCATAGACGTATAATTCTTATGAATTTGGGCAGGGTCCGGCCGAGGATTCATGTAAATCAGGCCGCATTTACAACATTTAACGATCCTCACGGCTAAATCAACAGAATGATCGGTGATTTTATAAGAACCACTATCATTATCCTCTGATCCTTTAAGAAAAGTATCATACACGACCGTATAATGGTCAGCCCCGCATAAATTACACAAAACTTTAATAGACATAGTGCTCCCACAATTGAAGTGTTAAATTATATCATTATTTTATCTATAAAACCCATTAGGCCTATTACATTAAAAATTATCTGACCTTTTTATATAAATTAGCATGACCAACAGAACTGACCAATGCCCATCCTTTTAAAAAATGATCAACCTTGTTCTTGACATAAGGATCGTTTAAACACCTTTGTAACGATCGATCATTAAAGTCAATCAAGGCAAATGAAACATTTCCCGGAAGTTCGAACATTTTTCCTGTATAAAAGTCGCTCGTCTTATATTCGGCAGGGTTTTGATATTCCGCACTATAAACCTTATGAAAAGAATATAAATTTTCCCGCAATGATAAGACCGGAAGAAATTTAAATGTCGCGACGATGCCTGCATCGGGAGGGATCATTTTAACCAATTGCCACTCTTGAGAAACATGGGAGTCGCCATTAAGCCCCAGCCTAAATACTATTTGATGACGATTCGCATAGAATTGAAAACCACAACATACAATAAACGCCCAACACATCCAACGACGGCATGAATATAAAAGTTTAAATTTCTTTAAAGTTTGGACCGAAGCTAAAAAAATAACGGGTGTTATAGGGGCAGCATAATAATAATAAATAGTTTGTTCCGCCGCGTGCGAAGACAAAAGATGATACACAACAATCGGCATGACCAAAAGAAGCACCGAAGGACTTAATAATGCCGGCACCAAAAAAACACCGAATAAAGCTCGCAAGTAATTGATATTAACAGGATTAAAAAGCAAAGGCATCAGAATTTTAAACTGCATTAAATGGTAAAATATTTCTAAAGGGTTAGCTCCCAGATAACGATAACGGGCCCATAAAGAATATTGCTCCATCCCGCGAAAATAAGGAACAACCCATTTCACCATAACAAAGAAATAAATCAATGACAAGGCTATAGGGACGACACCCCATAATAGGCGATTGCGGTCTTTTGAAAAAATCCCCCACAGGCCGATCATAGCCACAATAAAGGGCATATTTTCTTTAAAAAGGAACAAAAAAAGAAAACTCAAATAAAAATTCCTGATTTGTTTTTTTCTATAAAAGAGTATAACTAATAAAATAAAAAACGGTGTCAAGAGCTCCGCATTAAAATCATGGGATATAGCGAAAAAATTAGGAACAAACAAACAATAAATAAAGGTCATTGAAAGAGCCGATTTCTTGTCCAAATCTTCTAGGGCCATAAAATAAAGCAATAACGCAGAGGCAGAAAAGAAAAAAACTTCCAACAATGAAACTGTCAAAGGATGCGGAAAAATAACAAACAGAGGCAGAACCAATAAATTGATAAAGGTAGCATGGTCCCCAAAAATATTAAATCCATACAGTGATGAATATAATCGGCCATGCCACAGGTCCCATAAAGATTGATTGATAAGCGCCTGGTCCCAATCATAATAGAAAAAATGCACATACCTATACACAATGATAAAAGAATAAAAAAAGAACCCAGACAGGCATAATAATACTGCGGACTGATTTTTTAAGCAGAATGATGATAATTTCTTAATAAACATATGGCCCTTGTTCATGAACAACGTACTGTCAATGATTATTCCTGTGGTCCGCTTGTGGTTGGTCCGTTAGTTCAATATCAATCCTACCCAAAACATCTTTGGAATCAGTAGGGATTGCTATACCTGTTTTATAATCATAAAATCCAACCTTCAGAGCTTTTAAACGTCTTTTGTTCATAGATGAAATGGAAAAATACTGATGTTCTTCAATAGCCTGGTTTGTCTGCCAAGCTTGTGTCGGCCATATTCTATAACATAAAGGGCGACATTCTCTATTAATTATATTCCCATACTGATCCATAAAATCTATAAATATGTTAATGTCCTTTGGCTCAGGCCTTAAAAGTTTCCAATAAAAAATAACATGAATCCTCTCTGAGCGCACGTTACAATCATAACCATATAATTCTATACGATGATCAACAATACAATGGACCGGATGCGGTACAGGCATATGATCGTTTATAAAATTAAATAACGGATATTTATTTCTAGCGCCTTTTTTAAACAAAACAATGCCGCCCTGCACATCCATACTGCCCCAGGCTCCCTGTGGCAAAAAGTCATCAATGTGACGATAATTAAAAAGTTTATAAAAGTCCTGGAATGTCCGCGGATCATTAAAATCAACCAAAGCATATTGAACATTATCCGGCAGATGGAACGGTTTCCGGGAAAGGGTGTAAAATCCTGTATAAACATAATGAAAAGAATAAATATCCTGACGATGGGATAAACGAGGCAAGAATTTAAATGTAGCAACAACCGAAGCATCTTTAGGGATTTGTTTGATCAAAGATTCTCTGTGAACGATCCCGTTATCAAAAAAAATATGCCTAGATTCTTTGATAAAATGGAAATGAGGCCCTAATACAATATTAGCCATCAAAGCATTAACAAGAAGAACCGCGCCTAAAAATCTGTGTTTACCCTTCCCCCAACTGGTGATTCTTTTAATGCCAAACACAAAAGCAACAAAAATAAAAGGAATTAATTCTGCTGTATAATGATAATGTAAACTGACTTCACTGAGCCTGATCGACAATAAGTGTTGCATAAATACCAAAAAAGCTGGTAGTAACGATAAAGAACTGAAAAGAGGAATGAACATCACGCTAGTGAAAAGATCAATAAGGTAATATATTTTAAGCGGTTGAAATAGAATAGCTAGTACACGCACCGGATGCAAAAAACAGGTTTGTACCACCTTACCTAAAGAATCTCCTAAGAAACCATAAATATGAAAAAAATTAAAAGTATTCTTGTTAAAACCGGGCAGCACAATATAAACACAGAAAAGAAAATACATCAGCCCCACACCTATCGGCCACAACACCCACTTAAATTCCCTTTTTAAAAGACAAGCATAAATCCCCCACATGATAAAAATTAGAGCTATATTCTCCTGACAGAACAGAGATAAAACCATAAAAACATTAAATAAAAAGAATTCTTGCTTGTAGAAGAAATACGCCGTACATAAAAGGAAAAAAGTGACGAAACAAGTCGGATGAAATTCATACAAATTCATGAAGCCCAGTCCCGGATATAAAAGGTAAATAATACATACGATCAAGGACATTTGAGTGCCAAGATAAAGCCTGGCTAATCTATATAGAGGAAAAGCTCCAGCCGCCAGGAAGACCGTCTGCAAAGCAAGCAAGAACAAAGGATGAGGGACAAGTGCATAAAAAGGAGCTACGAAAAAAGAAATTAAATGCACATGATTACCTAAAAAATCAACACCCAAAATAGAATTAAAAATCCGGCCATGAAGGATATTCCAAATAATTTGATCATGAATAGCCAAATCAAAATCATCATAGGCGAATCCATAGTATTTCAAACAACACCAGGCAAAAAATACCAGTACATATGCTGCCACGCTCAAAGACAAGATCCTTAAAGCAGCTTTTTCTGTCAATGATGGGAAAATTTTATTAAACATTAATCAAAACCTTCCTATTTATGATAAATTTCAAAAGCATGGTGACGATGAGAAGCCATAAAACAATATCTAAAGCCGCGTTGCCTCCACCCCATTGTCCCACCACTATAGAATTTGCGTAATAAGGGGCTTGACCTCCACCCCAAAAAATATAAACTCTATATAAAAAGAAACCGCCTAAAAAAACATAAATACTTCCTAATAAAGGGGATATAACGATAGCAAAAAAAGACAGCCATGATAAATATTGAATACCAAAACCAGGAGTAATGGTCAAAAAAAGACAAAAAGTTAGAAAGCCAAGTTCCATTAAATTTAACTTCCTTTGGGAGGTTAAAAATTTTATTAATATTATCTGAAGGATAAAAAAAATAAATTTGAAACTAACGATATGAATTTTAAATAAACCATAAAATATCTTCCTAAAAAAAATATTATTATTTCCATTGCCGACAATACTGTGCAGGATATGGCCTATACCCCATATCCCATTTAGACTGTTATAATAAAAAACATCTTTTAAGACCGAATGATAATCATAAATAAGATAGGGAATAAAAACAATCAAAGGCAACAACGAAGAAGACATAAAAAACGTAACTTTTTGTTTCCTGGCCCTAAAAAAGTAAAAAAATACAGGAATAAGGATAACCGGCACTATTTTAAAACATAAACTTAAACCATAGACCATGCCAGCCAGGACGATTTTGTTTTCTTCAATCAGATCAAAAGCCAATAAAATAAGGAAGATAAACAGCGGATCTGTAGAGCCATGATATCCTGAAATAAAAAAATTAACGGGGTTTAAAACACACATTAAACAAATCCGGACCTTATCTTTAACTAAATATTTCACCAACAGCTTCCATATAATAATAACACTCAAAAAATCCGCAACTATGGGCATCAATCGAAACAGGTACGGAAAACCTAACTGCGTCTTATGCTGAAGAAAAGTAATTGACTTTAAAATCCATGACATTAAAGGTGGATGGTTATAAATACTTATCATGGAATATATCTTAAACGTTCCAAATTTTTCTATAATTCTAGAAAATACAATCCAATAAGTGATGTCATTAGAACCATAAACATGATACGAAAGAAGTAATTTAATAAAAAGCGTGATCAAAGCCGCAAATACAACTGTGCCAAACTCTTTATCACATTTCTTTCCGATTATTTTCTCGTTACGCATAAGATTCTTTTAAATGATCAATGATATCCAAAGCCGTCATCCCTATCTTCCCTTGACCCCTAGCGGCCAAATCTCCGGCCTTGCCGTGATAATAAGCGCCATTTTTGGCCGCATCGAATGGACTCATGCCCTGACCCAAAAAAGCCGTGATCATACCTGTTAACACATCCCCGCTGCCGGCCGTAGCCATCCCTACATTGCCTGTACGATTAATATACGTTTTTCCCTGTGGCGAGGCCACAACTGTACGATGGCCCTTGAGCAATAACACGCAATGATGCTCACCCGCGAAATCACGAGCAGTTTTCAATCGTGCGGCCTGATTTTCATCCACAGACTGACCGGTTAATCGGGACATTTCCCCGGCATGCGGTGTTAGCACACGCGCCGCTTTAGTTTTAAGCAAAATATCGGTATGCCCGGCTAAAGCATATAAAGCATCCGCATCAATAACCAAAGGTTTGGGACAATGAACAATGACCCTGCGTGCGAATTGCATGGTCGCGGTCACACGTCCTATACCAGGGCCAATGGCTATCACATCAAACCGGTCCCAAATCTTCTTCAGCTGATCATAGGCTTTAAGAGAAAAAGTCCCTGCCCGGGTTTGACATAAAGGCTGTGTCATGACCACATGCGCAATTTTCTTCTGCAGTGTAAGATTGGACCCCTGAGGCACCGCCGCAGTCACCAGGCCGGCGCCAGAGCGCATAGCTGCCAAAGAACTCAAAGCCGCAGCCCCTAACATTGAAGGAGAGCCGGCAATGATCAAAAGACGCCCAAAATCTTTTTTGGATGCTCGAGGATTACGCCTCGATAATAGCGCTGGCAACGACATAGCCCCCACTATGAGAAATGGAAATCAACAGACGGTTTTTAAAATCTTTATTGCTGTAATGGCAGATTGGTTTACCCGTGGGATCATTGATGATGGTAATATCATGCCAGGATAAATTGGGATTTCCCATAGCTTTAAAAATAGCTTCCTTGGCTGCAAAACGGCCCGCGTAATGGCGATAGGGCGACCTGAATTTACGGGCATATTCAATTTCGGGCAAAGTAAGAATATGATTTAAAAACACGTCTCCCCAGCGTTGTACGGCCTTCTCAATACGGTCAACCTCAATAATATCGATTCCAGTACCCACAATCATTTCATGATCGCAATCATTTCACGGACAGCTTGTTTTAATCCTACAAAAACCGCCCGGCTCATAATGGCATGCCCTATATTTAATTCTTCTATTCCCTTAAGATGGGCGATGGCATAGGTATTATCATAATTAAGGCCGTGACCGGCATTAACCACCATCCCCAACTGACGGGCATAAGAAGTCATGTATTTAATTTGATCAAATTCTTTCGATCCTGAAGGTTCACTAAATCCCACAGCATAAGAGCCAGTATGCAATTCAATGATTTTAACCCCCATAGCACGGGCGGCGTCGATTTGCTTTTTATCCGGAGCAATAAAAAGGCTGACATCAATGGCCTCCTCCCGAAGCGCATGACTGACTTTTTCTATCTTTTTAAAATAGCGCACAACGTCTAATCCGCCTTCCGTGGTCAACTCCTGACGGCGCTCAGGCACTAAGGTCGCCTGGTCGGGCCTGACAGCCAGAGCTATTTTAACAATACCCGGATTGACGGACATCTCCAGATTAAAACGGACCTTCAAAGTCTTGCGTAAAAGCACAATATCTCTGTCTTGAATATGTCTTCTATCTTCGCGCAAGTGGGCGACAATACTATCACAACCCGCCTGCTGGCAGACACGGGCCGCCAATACCGGATCAGGATCGAATCCTTTCCTGGCCTGGCGCATCGTCGCTATATGGTCTATATTAACGCCTAATTTGACCACAACTCCCCCTAACCCCCTCTTTATAAAAAAGAGGGGGAACCTTAAGAATGCATGCCCTTGACGTAAAACCAGGTAATAATCGCCAGGGCCAAAGAGACCAATTTCAATACTAAATTAGAACTAAGCCGATTCTTCATTGATGTTTTTCTCCCACAGGCGCCAAAATTTGCTTGAGCTGTTTGGTAAAATGTTCTTCATTAGGCACCACGATAAAACGCCCCTCAAAAGCGATGCTGATCTCTCCGGTTTCTTCTGAAACTAAAACAACCACGGCGTCCGTGTGCTCGCTTAACCCCAGTGCCGCACGATGACGGGTGCCGACGGTTTTGCCTACACTGGGATTATCCGACAAAGGAAATAAACATGAACTGGCCGCGATGCGCTCGCCTCTGATCACCACCCCGCCGTCATGCAAAGGGGTCCCGGGAATAAAAATAGTTTGCAAAAGCTCGGAAGAAACCATGCTATCGAGCACGATACCGCTTTCAATATACAAATCCAGTTTCATCTCACGTTCGATGGCAATCAAGCATCCGTGCTTGCGCCCTGCCAGATGATACACCGTATCGGCTATTTCAGCGACGAGTGCTTTAATTTCCGGCTCCCCTAAAGAAATAGTAAATAAATGCTGCTGGCCTAAACGGGCCAAGCCGGAACGCAACTCATGCTGAAAAATGACGACAATGACGATAATCCAAATGGAAAAGAAATTTCTCAAAAGCCAATTGAGAACATCAAAGCCAAAAATCTGGGAAAGCAAAAGCGCTATGATCAAATACGTGATGCCTCTTAAAACCTGAAAAGCACGGGTCCCTTCAAAAAACAATAAAACCCGGTAAAAAACCACCCACAGAATGGCCATTTCAACCACAGCTTTGGCTATGAATAAAAGTATGTCAGGCCTATGCATTAAGGATAGCATCGGTGACCCTCGCCGTTTCTTTAAGCGCCTTCACATCATGGACGCGGACAATATGTGCCCCGCGTACAATACCCGCCGTGACCGTGGCAGCCGTCCCCATGAGACGGCCATGAACATCTTTGTGTAACAAATCGCCGATAAATGATTTTCGCGAAGTTCCCAATAAAATAGGACAATGTAACGTATGAAGATCGTCTAAATGATTAATCAAAGCAAAATTTTGTTCAAATGTTTTGGCAAAACCAATACCCGGATCCACAATGATCCTATCTTTCTTTATACCAATCTCCAAACATTTTTCAATGGATATTTTTAATTCTTTAATAATTTCACCTATTAAATTTTTATAATAGGTATGCGTTTGCATAGTGGCCGGCACCCCGCGCATATGCATGATAACAATCGAAGCTCCATAATCGCGTACCATTTTCAAGAAAGCCCGGCTTGATTGTGTCGCCCTGATATTATTCACTATAGAAACACCGGCATCTAATGCCCTTTGCGCCACATCTATTTTATATGTATCGATAGACACGGGAACTTGGATCCGAGGTATCAAAGCCTCAAGCACAGGCATGACTCTCCTGATTTCTTCTCCGGACGTGACCTCTCGTGCGCCAGGGCGTGTCGATTCACCGCCAATATCAAGGATGTCAGCCCCTTCACGGATGAGTTGGCGGGCATAACGCACCACACGCGCCGTATGTATTTTGCCCTTGGGCCCCTTAAGCTGTCCGTCCCCACTGAAAGAATCAGGCGTGAGATTGACAATGCCCATGATCCGTGTTTCATGCCCCAGGGTCAAAACAGTATCACGGGCATGAAGAGAAAAAAGCTGTCTGTTCATAAAAAATTACTGCAAATTTTGAGGCATATCAGAATGGATATTAAGCTTATGTTCCGGGATCATCAGCAAAACTCTGGCTTCTTCAATGTCAATGGTCTCTTTTTCGATCAGACGATTGGCCAAAAGATCCAGTTTGTCACGATTGTCCGTCAGAAGTTTTTTGGCTTTCTCATAGGATTCATGCACGAGATTGTTTATTTCTTCGTCGATCTTGCGGGAAGTTTCTTCGCTATAATTCTTTTCATCAAACAAATCCCGGCCTAAAAACATCTGCTGGGTTTGCTTGCCGAAAGCCAGCTTATCGAGTTTATCGCTCATACCGTATTGACAGACCATGCTGCGGGCCAGTTGAGAAACTTTTTGCAGGTCATTGGACACGCCTGTGGTGGTATCGTTCATATAAACCTCTTCCCCTACCATGCCGCCCAACAAAACCACCATCATGCCTTTTAATTCTTTTTTAGACATATAATGCTTGTCTTCTTTGGGAGGGGTCAAGGTATAGCCGCCGGCCATGCCGCGGGGAATAATAGACACTTTGGTAAATGTGTCGACCTCATCGATCAACAGCGACAATAACGCATGACCAGCTTCATGGTACGCCGTCATCTCTTTTTCTTTTTTGGACGTCACATGGCTCTTTTTCTCCGGCCCCATAGTCACACGTTCCACAGCCGCAAGCATCTCTTCCATAGTAACTGTCTCTTTATTGCGTCGGGCCGCAAGCAGGGCCGCTTCATTACACGCATTGGCCAAATCCGCGCCGGAAAAATACACCGTCAACTGGGCGATACGCCTTAAATTCACATCACTGCCCAATTTAATATTTTTGACATGGACCTTTAAGATGCCTTCACGGCCGTTGATATCCGGAAGACCCACCACAATTTGACGGTCGAAACGCCCCGGACGCAAAAGGGCTGGGTCTAACGTATCAGGGCGGTTGGTGGCCGCGATGAGGATCAGCCCGCTGACCGTATTAAAACCATCCATCTCAACCAGCAAAGCGTTAAGGGTCTGCTCGCGCTCATCATTGCCTCCGCCGATGCCGGCAAAACGCTGACGGCCCACCGCATCAATTTCGTCAATAAAAATAATGCTTCCCTTGCCTGAAACTTTGGCGGCTTTGCGGCCTTGCTCAAAGAGATCGCGCACACGGGACGCCCCCACTCCCACAAACATCTCCACAAAATCCGAACCGCTCAAAGAAAAAAACGGCACACCCGCCTCGCCGGCAACGGCCTTGGCCAATAATGTTTTTCCGGTACCCGGAGGCCCGACCAATAAAACACCTTTGGGTATTTTTCCGCCCAGGCGCTCAAACTTCTTAGGGTCTTTGAGAAACTCGATAACTTCCTGCAATTCCTCTTTGGCCTCATCCACCCCGGCCACATCCGCGAAAGTGACCTTTCCCCCGCCGGAAATCTGGGCACGGGACTTGCCGAAAGAAAAAATTTTATTCCCCATTTGAGAGCCGCGGTAAGACAAAAACCAGATCAAAACGACAAAGCCCAGGACAGGTATCAGCTGAAAAAATAACTGGCTCCAAAAGAGCTCCGGAGGCACGACATTAAAACTTCTGACATTCTCACGGACCATTTTGAGTATATCGTCATCATGCTGCGGGATATTGAGTTTAAATTCCAGGCCATCGGCAAACGCACCCTTTAAAGTATTCTCCGGCCCTTCTGTCAGCTCCACAGACTTGATCTGGTGCGTCTGGAGGTTGTCTTTTAAAATGGCATAAAATTCAGAATAGGTCAGCTGTTTTTGAGTTTTGACATTTGACTTATCTTGGACGGCCATCAGAAGAAAGAAAAATCCTATCATAATCACCCAGAACCAAAGATTGCCGTTGGGGTTACGCACAGGACGTCCTTTTTTGACCGGTTTACTCATATTAGGTTGTGCCATTAATGCCTCCGAGCATAATAACTATTTGAAGTTTAATTATATAATAGGAAAAAATTAAAGCAAGGAATTACGGCGCCTTGGGAGATTCCCGAACTCCGAATTAGAACCGCTAAGAATGTTTTTTAACAGGGATATTCTTGTTTCCGCTGCCCTTATCCCGCTATTTTCTTACCAACTAATCGCTTTTGCTTAATTTTATAAAAACC
>Ga0182027_10005189_pt1 | contig 19880 bp, 15 predicted proteins | sample 712E1DmetaG_FD_121300 | JGI IMG/M metagenome (GOLD analysis project Ga0182027, IMG submission 121300) | Permafrost microbial communities from Stordalen Mire, Sweden - 712E1D metaG (Illumina Assembly) | ecosystem: Environmental > Terrestrial > Soil > Wetlands > Permafrost | place: Sweden...
ATGGCGACGTTCTTGCGGAAGCCCTGCAAGGACTCGGCAACGCCCTTGAAAACCTCGGCCATCCCGCCGCTAGCAATCTTTTCTGTAATTCGATAACGGCTATCGGGCATCGGGCGGGCCGCCAATTTTGGCTTTGCGGATTATATAGCAGACGCAGACGTTCAGGGTCGACAAAACGGCTGCCGGCAGCAACCGGCGGGATCGTCTATTCGTCGGCGACACCGAGTTCGCCGAGCCCGCCACTTTCGAGGCCCGAGCCGTGGCCGGCTTGCGCCACGGCCGCCTCTTCGCGCTCGTTCTGCTCTTTGCAGTCGATGCACAGGGTGGTCACCGGCCTGGCAAGCAGGCGCTTGAATGCGATTTTCTCGCCACAGTCTTCGCACACGTCGATCGAGTCATCAGCTAGGCGGACAAGCTGCTTCTCGATCTTGCCAAGCAGGTATTTCTCGCGGTCGTGCAGGCGCATCTCGGTCGAGAAGAGCTCTTCCTCCATCGATTCGTCGATGGAATCGCGTCCGATGTTGCGCTCGTGATTCATGGAGTAGTTCAGCGCGCTTTGGCCCACCTTGGTCAGGCGCTTTTGGGCGGCATCGAGCACGCTCTGAAGTTGTTGTTTCTCGGACTTGGTCAACATGATTTCCTCGGTTCCCTAGCGTTGAGTGGGCCTGTGTAATGATTTCGGCAGAGTGGACGACGGAGTTGAGCACTGCTCCGTTTTCGTCTCGAAGCCTACCCGACTACCTGACAGGCCGACAATCCACATCCCTCCTACGACGCCTTTTTCTCCTTGATGAGCTGCGGGCGACCGCGCGAGACGACCACCTCACGGGTCACCACGCATTCGGTGACACCTGTCAGCGAGGGGATTTCGTACATCACGTCGAGCATGACCTCTTCCAAGATGGCGCGGAGCCCGCGGGCGCCGGATTTGCGGCGGACGGCTTCCTCGGCCACGCTGCGCAAGGCGTCTTCGGTAAAGCGCAGCTTGACGTTTTCCATCTCCAACAAACGCTCATACTGCTTGGCGAGAGCGTTCTTGGGTTTCCACAGAATGTCGGTCAGGTCATCGACATCGAGCTCGTCGGCGGCGACGATGATGGGCAATCGGCCCATGAATTCCGGGATCATGCCGAACTTGATGAGATCCTCGGTGCGGGCCATGGCGCGCAGCTCGTTCTTGGATTCGTCGGCCTTGGTGATGGCTGCGCCGAAGCCGAGCCCGCTCTTGCCGATGCGCCGGCGTACGACTTCTTCGAGGCCGTTGAAGGCGCCCGTGCACACGAACAGGATGTTGGTCGTGTCGACCTGGATGAGCTCCTGTTGCGGGCGATTGCGCGCGCCATCGGGCGTGATGGTCGCCTGCTTGCCCTCGAGAATCTTGAGCAAGGCCTGTTGCACGCCTTCGCCCGAGACGTCGCGGGTGATGGACGGACCACCGCCCTTGCGCGAGATCTTGTCGATCTCGTCGATGCACACGATGCCGCGCGATGCCTTCTCCGGATCGTTGCCCGAATTGCGGTAGAGCGACTTGATGACGCTGTCCACGTCCTCGCCCACGTAGCCGGCCTCAGTCAGGGTGGTGGCATCCGCCATGGCAAAAGGCACGTCGAGCTTGCGCGCTAGGGTTTGCACCAGCAGGGTCTTGCCGCATCCGGTGGGGCCGATGAGCAGAATGTTACCCTTCTGGATTTCCACATCCGCCGATTTGCCCCGCTGGCCGATGCGTTTGTAGTGGTTGTAAACGGAGACCGACAGCGCTTTCTTGGCCCGATCCTGGCCGATGACGTACTTGTCGATTTCGTCGTAGACCTCGCGCGGGCGGGGATAGCGCGGGCGCTCGGCCGCCTCTTCCTTGGCGATGATGTCGTTGCACAGGGCAACGCATTCATCGCAGATGAACACCCGCGGACCCGAGATGAGTTTCCGCACCTCGCGCCGGCGCTTCTGGCAAAAGGAGCAGTGGAAGTCGTCCATACCTGCATCGAGTATTGCACCCAGAGACAGGGGAAGCCAAGGGGAAGGCGACGATTCTATGACGAGCTCTGGAATCCTACTTGCGCGGAGCTCCCGTTCGTGATCCAACCGGCGAATCCACAAAGGGAATGGAGAGGCTAGGGCTCTGCCCTCGCCTCGGTGTATCATGGCGAGCGATGGCGGTTTCACCTCGCATCGCTGTTTCCATGGGATGTCCGGCCGGCATCGGCCCGGAGGTGGTGGCTCGCGCGCTTGCCGCTCGCCCCGCCCTCGACGTCACCGTATTCGGCGACGCGGGCGTCCTCGAACGCGCGGCTCTGCGCACGGGCGTGACCTTACCCAAGAGCGCGACCATCGTTTCCGTGACCCGTCTTCGCGAAGACGACGTGCAGCCTGGATTGCCGACGGAAATCACCGGCCGCGCGCAAATCGACTACCTTGCCGCAGCCGCCGACGCGGTCATCGGCGGACAGGCCAGTGCCCTCGTTACCGCGCCGATTTCCCGCGAATGGGCCGCCAAAGCCGGCATGCCGTTTCCAAGCCACATGGAGTACCTGGCCAATCGGGTCGACGCCAAGAGCTGCGCCACCATGCAGATTGGAGCGGGCCTGCGTGTCACTATGGTGACGGGACGAGTGCCCCTTGCCCAGGTCCCCTCGCTTCTCACCGTCGCCAACATCGCCCAGACGACGGTGCTGACTGCGCAGGCCCTGCACACCTACTTCGGCGTTCGCCTGCCTCGCGTGGCAGTCGCCGGGCTCAATCCTCTCGCCGGCGAGGGCGGCCGCCTGGGCGACGAGGAAACCCATCTCGTGCTGCCGGCGGTGAACCTGGCGCAGCGACTGCTCTCGACCTCGGGCCTGGCCGCGCGCGTGAGCGGCCCCCACGAACCCGACACGATTTTTCGCCAGGCGCTCATCGGGGAATACGACGCGGTGGTGGCGCTGTACCACGATCAAGGTCAGATCCCCATCAAGCTCGTCGCTTTCGGCGAAGCGGTCAGTCTCACCTTGGGGCTTCCCTTCGTGCGCACGTCGCCCGATCACGGCACCGCCTACGACATCGCTGGATCGGGCCGCGCCAGGCACGAAAGCTTGCTGGCGGCCCTGGATTTGGCCTGCTCGCTGGCCGAGAAGAGTCTTGCCGTGCCGGACAGCGCCTAGTAGACCTCAGGCATGTGCGGCATCGTCGGTTACATCGGAGATCGAGAAGCGACCTCGGTGCTCATGAGCGGCCTGCGCAAGCTCGAATACCGGGGCTACGATTCGGCTGGCGTGGCGGTTTGGACCGGACAAAAGACTGAGGTCCTGCGCTGCCGTGGCAAGCTGTCCGCGCTCGAAAAGCTGCTCGCGGTGGAAAAGCTCTCGGGCAAGATGGGAATCGGCCACACGCGTTGGGCGACCCATGGCCGGCCATCGGACGAAAACGCTCATCCGCACAAGGCGGGCGCGATATCGGTCATCCACAACGGCATCGTCGAGAATCACCTGGCCTTGCGCGCGCGCTTGCAAGCATCCGGGCACAAGTTCGCCTCGCAAACCGACACCGAGGTGATCGCGCATCTGATCGACGAGGCACTTATGCAGGGGCGCAGCGACTTGGGCGACGCCGTTCGCGCGGCGCTCAAGCAAGTTGAAGGCTCCTACGCCATCGCCGTGCTCTCGGATCGCCACCCCGACGAGTTTGTCGCGGCCAAGAACGCCTCGCCGCTTGTAGTCGGAATCGGCGAAGGGGAAAACTTCGTCGCGTCGGACGCGCCCGCCATCTTGGAATACACGCGCGACATGGTTTTTCTCGAAGAGGGCGATGTGGTGACGGTCAAGCGGACGTCCGTGCAAATCACGGATCTCGACGGCCGCCTACAGAACCGGCCGCACAAGACGGTGACGTGGACGGCGGCGCAGGCCGAGAAGGCCGGCTACCCGCACTTCATGCTCAAGGAGATCCACGAACAGCCGCGCGCGGTCAGTGACACCCTTCGCGGTCGGCTCCTGCCCGAGAGCAGCGACGTCAGTCTGGATGGCCAGGACATCGGACAGCTTCCCCAGCGCATCGTCGTGCTGGCCTGCGGGACGTCGTATCACGCCGGGCTGGTCGGGAAGTTCTTGGTCGAAAACGTCGCGCGCATTGCGTGCGAGGTCGATCTGGCGAGCGAATTCCGCTACCGCGAGCCGGTGATCGGCCCGAACGATCTCGTGGTCGCCATTTCCCAGAGCGGCGAGACGGCCGACACGCTGGCGGCGGTGCGGGAAGCGAAGGCGCGCGGCGCGCGCACGCTGGCCATTTGCAATGTGGTGGACTCGGCCATCGCGCGCCTGTCGGATCTCGTGCTCTACACCCACGCCGGGCTGGAGATCGGCGTCGCCTCGACCAAGTGCTTTACCGCCCAGCTCGCCGCGCTCGCCCTGCTGGCCATCCACCTTGGCCGCCGCAACGGCGCCCTGACCGATGGTGCGGCCGAGAAGCTCGTGGGCGAGCTTTTGCACATTCCCCAGAAGATGACCGAGGCGTTGCGCCTGGGGGCGCCCGCGCGCGAGCTGGCACGCAAGTACATGCACGCGCGCGACTTCCTGTTTTTGGGGCGCGGCACTAACTACCCCATTGCCCTCGAAGGTGCGCTGAAGCTGAAGGAGATCTCGTACATCCACGCCGAGGGCTACGCCGCCGGCGAGATGAAGCACGGTCCTATCGCGCTCATCGACGACGGTTTGCCCGTGGTGGTGATCGCGACGCAAGGAAAAGGCTACGACAAGGTGCTGTCGAACTTGGAAGAGGTTCGGGCGCGCGAGGGCCACGTCATCGCGGTTGCGACCGTGGGCGACGAGACGATCAAGGCGCACTGCCAGGACGTGTTGTGGGTGCCCGATGCTCCGCCGCTGCTGCAACCGTTGCTCACCGTACTGCCGCTCCAACTGCTCGCGTACAGCATGGCCGTCGCGCTCGGAACCGACGTCGATCAGCCGCGCAATCTCGCCAAGAGCGTAACCGTCGAGTAGCGGCGATGCTCGCGTTGTCCGACGTGCGCGCGCCGTAGGTGCGCCTCGTTTGCCGCGCCAGCCGGGCCGATGGATGGAAGGCGCATAGTGTCGTCTGCGCGTTATCGCTATGATTATGTCATCACGTCGATCTTGTGATATAAATTGACCAATAAAATGTTATCTTGCGTATAGCCAGACACGAACAGACGTCGATTTGAATAGGAAAACGAAGAGATGGCAAAGACAACCGGGAATAAGAAGTCAAATTCGCGCCAAAATGCGAATGTTGGTTCCAAGGGCACCGCCAAGGCCACGTCAGCGGCGGGCAAGCCCCCCACGGGCGGCGATAAGGTCGTGCAGTGCTTGGAGCGCGAAGGCGTCGAAGTGGTCTTCGGCCTGCCGGGCGGCGCGGCCATTCCCCTCTTCGATGCGCTCTACGAATCGAAGATCAAGCTGATCCTTACCCGCCACGAGCAGGGCGCCACGCACATGGCCGATGGCTTCGCCCGCGCCACCGGCAAGCCCGGCGTGGTGGTCGTGACGTCGGGTCCGGGGGCCACCAACACGGTCACCGGGCTGCTGACGGCGCTGTCCGATTCGGTTCCCATGATCGTCCTGTGCGGCCAGGTCATTCGCCCCATGCTCGGCAAGGACGGCTTCCAGGAAGCGGACGTTACTGGCATCACCTACGCCGCGGTCAAACACAGCTACCTGGTCAAGGACGTGGCGGACATTCCGCGCATCATGAAGGAGGCGTTCTTCATCGCCAGCTCCGGCCGGCCGGGGCCCGTGCTGATCGATCTGCCCAAAGACGTCTTGGCGTCGCCGTGCCCGGCCCCGTTCGTCGACAAGGTCGAGCTGCCCGGCTATCACGTGCCCCAGCACGCCGACGCCACGGCACTGAAGCAGGCGGCGGCATTCCTGGCCAAGGCGCGACGTCCAGTGCTGCTCGTCGGTCACGGCGCCGTGCTGTCGAACGCAGGCAAAGCCATTCTGAAGTTCGCCGAGAAGATCAAGACGCCCATCGTGAACACGCTGCTGGGCAAGGGCGCCGTGCCCGAGGACCACGAGCTCCATCTGGGGATGCTCGGCATGCACGGCACCGCCTACGCCAACAAGACGGTGGACGGCTGCGACCTCATCATGTCCATCGGTTCGCGCTGGGACGACCGCATCACCGGCAAGCTCACCGAGTTCTGCAAGGACGCGGTCAAGATTCACGTCGACATCGACGTGGCCGAATTCGGCAAAGTGCTCCAGCCCGACGTGTGCTTAGCCGGCGACGCCCGGTTGGTCATCGAAGACCTGATCCCCCTCGTCGTTCCGTGCGACAGCGACGCCTGGCTGGCCCAGGTCGCCGAGTGGCGCGAGCAGTTCCCGCTGCACTACCCGAAAAAAGGCGGGCTGCGCGCGCAGTACATCCTCGATCGCCTGGACAAGCTCGGCGGGCGCGATGCCATCGTCACCACCGACGTGGGCCAGCACCAGATGTGGGCCGCTCAATTCATGCTGACGACGAAGAACCATCACTGGTTGTCGTCGGGCGGTGCGGGCACCATGGGCTTCGGTTTTCCGGCTGCCGTGGGCGCCAAGCTCGGCTGCCCGGACAAGCCCGTGTGGGCGGTGGTCGGCGACGGCGGATTCCAGATGACGTTGTCCGAATTGGCCACGGCCGCGGTGAACAAGATCGCGGTCAAGGTGCTGGTCATCAACAACCACTTTCTCGGCATGGTCCGCCAGTGGCAGGAGCTGTTCTACGAGAACCGGCTGTCGGGCACGGATCTCGAAGGCAATCCCGACTTCGTCAAACTGGCCGAAGCCTACAACATCAAGGCCTTCCACCTGCGCCGGGCGGCCGACGTGGATCGCGTGCTTCAGGCGGCCATGGAATACAATGATGGCCCGTGCGTAATCGACGCCGAGGTGGTCAAGGAGGACAACGTCTTCCCCATGATTCCCGCGGGCGCGGCCCTCAGCGCCATGATCATCGAGCCGCCCAAGAGCGCTCTCGAAAAGCCCTCGGGTTCGACCTAGGCAGCATCGGAATTCGGCAGAACACAGCTTTGAAAGGTATGTCCATGAGCTCTCTTGCAACAGCGACGGCCGCAATCCCAATGACGAACATTCCTCTGCACACCATTTCGGTGCTGGTGCGCAACCAGCCCGGCGTGCTCGTGCGCGTGGCCCTGGTTTTCGCCCGGCGCGGCTACAATATCGAAAGCCTGGTGGTCAGCCCCGATCCGGTCAGTACCGACTTTTCGCGCATGACCATCACGTGCAGCGGCGATCCCGAGACGCTGGAACAAATCATCAAGCAGGTCGCCAAGCTGGTCGACGTCGTGCGCGCCATCGATCATACGGGCCAATCCGCCGTCGAAACCGAAATCGCCTTGGTGAAAATCAGGGCCAATATCGACGAGCGCACCGTGATCTTGCAGACCGCCGAGCACTACAAGGCCAAGGTAGTGGATTGCAGCCCGAGCTCGCTCATCCTGCGCGTGACCGGCGCCAGCGAAAAGCTGGACAGCTTCATCACCCTGGTGCGGCCCTTCGGCGTGGTCGAGCTGGTCCGCTCCGGCAAGATTCTGATGACCCGCGGTCCAGAAGCAACCTAGCGAGGGAAAGCCTGGGGCTAGCTCGATGCTAGCGCACGCCCTGCATCGCTATCTGCCGCGGCCGGCTGCTGGCGGTCAGGATGATGGTGTCGGGATCGAGGTCGCGGAGGCGGGGCAGCGTAACCGGCTGCCATGCGACGGACGGGTCGAAGAGGAAATTGATGCGGTACTTTTTCTCGGAAGCAATCCGGTTGCGGCGCAAGATCCAGCTTAGGAATTCCTTAATCCCGGAGGAATTGAGGAACGATAGCTCGGTCACGTCCACCTTGACCTCGGCCAGACCCTCGCCGAGAGCCATGGTGTGAACGAGCTCGAGGAATCCAGCCATCAGGTCGCGCGGGCTCATCTGATCGATCTCGCCAGCAATCGACACCGTTTCCCCGTCTACCCGCAGGCTGACCTTTCCGCCTGCTACCTGCACTGGTGAAATCTGCATGGCCGCACTCCAAACGTAAGAACCCTCGATGATCCTCGGCAAAACTTGGCCAGCCCTGTAGTGGGCATCGGGAACCCGCCTCGACAATGTGAGGGCACCACGACAGCGATGTCGTGAAAAAGTCGCATTTGCGGTCAGAGTCGGCAGTGTTTGCGCGGCACTGGGTACGGCACACAAATTGCTGCGTGGAGATGCTTGCCATGAACAAGATCCACTTTGGTTTGGGCGTAGTCGCGATGGCCGGGCTGGTCGCGTGCAGTTCGGGTTCCGAGTCGGCTGGCAGCAGCCCCACAAACGATGGCACCGGCGGCCCATCGATGGGGGCAGGCGGAGCTAGCGCCGGCATCGGGATCGGGTCCGGCGCCGTGGGCGGCGCCAGCGCGGCTGCTCCAGTCGTCGTGCCGCCGGAAAACGAGCAAACCCTCGACCTGCTCGCCCCGCGTGCCGGAGCCCGCTACGTGTACGTCGCCAATCCCACGCGCGACACCGTGAGCATCATCGATTCCACGGATCTTGCCATCACCGAGGTCACCACGGGCGACACGCCGACCTACCTCGCCACGGTGCCGGGTCAGGACGTTGCACTGGTCATCAATGTGGGCGCCCACACCCTCAGCGTCCTGCGCGGTACGACGATGGATGCCCAAATCGTTGCCGTTGTCCCCAAGGCAAACACCATTTCGATCGCGCCCGACGGCTTGCACGCCGTGGTGTGGTTCGACGCTTCTCAGACCAGCGGCACCACCACACAGTCCACTACCACGCCTTTGACGGGGAGCACTCAGGATGTCTCCGTCATCACGCTATCCAGCGCGGGCGACGCCTCAACTGCCATGACCGTCGGCTACCAGCCGAGTGCCGTGGTTTTCTCCAGTGACGGCGCCGCCGCGTTCGTGGTCACGAGTGACGGCATCTCCTCGCTTCGTTTCGCCAACATTACCAAGTCGGCCATCGCTCCGCTGACCCCCATTATCAAGCCCGTCGTCACGGTGGTTTCCCAGGACGCTGGCGTGGCGGATGCCGCAGGCCTGGATGGTGGCAGCTCCTCGGTGGATGGCGGCACGTCGTTGGATCTCGGCAAGGATGCCAGCCCGATGACGGCAGCGGCGGGGACCGGCACACCGATCGATGTCTCGGTGACTCCGGACGGGCACTACGCCATTGCTCGGCGCGATGGTACTGCCGAGCTGCTGCTCGTCGACCTGACCGCCCCGGCCAACGCCGTTACGTCGATCGTCCTTTCCAGTCCGGTCACCGATCTCGACATGAACCCGTCCGGAACGCAGGCGTTCGCGGTGCTGCGCGACGAGAGCAAGCTCCTCGTGCTCGATATTCCGGCTGGATTCACCGACAGCACGCACCAGACGCCGTGGCTGCTCTCCGGCGAAACCGTCGGTTCGGTCACCGTCAGCGCACAAGGCAACTACGCTGTCCTCTACACCACGGCGTTGCCCATTACGAGCCTCGTGATTCTGAATTTGCAGGCCGGCGTCGCTGCCGCTTCGCGAGTCATCGCCGTCAACGTCAAGAAGGCGATTCGCGCGGTTGCCGTCGCGCCCGACGAGCAAACCGTCCTTGTCCTGCACACCAAGGCTTCGGGTAGCCCAACGGCCGCCGGCATCGATACGGGCACCCAACTCGACCGGTCCTATGGCTACTCCGTGGTCCGCCTGAGTGACGGCGTGGCCAAGCTTCAAATCACCAGCGCCGATCCCAACCCGTTCGCCATCACGCCAAAGTCGGAATTTGCCTTCGTGCTATTGCGCGACGACACGGCGGACGTGCGCATCGCCGAGAGCATCGACCTCACCAGTTTCCAAACCGCCGATTTTGTTCTCGGCAGCCCGCCCAACTCCATCGCGGCGCTTTCATCCGACACCCAGGTGTTCGTTGGACAGGTTCATCCCGAGGGCCGCATCAGCTTCATCAATTGGCAGACCGGCCAGGTTAGTTCTGTCACCGGCTTCGCTCTCAACGGAAGGATCCAACAATGAGACGTCGATTCCTGGCACTGTCGCTTTTGCTTTTGCCTTTTCCGGCCTGCAACGACGCCATTCCCAACGATGCGACGCCGAACGATCTCCTTCCCACCGTGGCGCTCCAGGATCGGGTGGCCTTCGTCGAGAAAAATTCACACACGGCGTTCCTGCTCGATCCCACCGACAAGGCGCTCGTTCCGCGCATGGTGTCGGTAGGCAAGGCCCCCATCGCGGCGGTCAAGCGCAACGGCGATGCCAACAACCAGCTCCTCGTGCTAAGCAGCGGAGACCGTGGCTCGGCCAAGGACGCTCCCGTGGCAGCGCAGCTTCAGGCCATCGACGCGGTGGCTAGCGTGGCCCCCGTGACCTACACGCTCGCCAGCCCTTTCGACGGCTTGGCCCAGTCGTCGGATGGCGGATTCGTCGTGCTTTTCCATGCATCCTCGGCGCAAAGCTCCGCCAATTCAGCTCTTTTCAACCCGAACGAGCTGGCCATCGTTAATTTCAATCCGCAGCCCGCAGGTTCGTCCTTGCCGAACCCGTACGCGAAATCGATCCGTAGTTTTGGCGGCGTGCCGAACGATGTGGTGTTCTCGCCCTTGTTCACGTTCGCGGGCAAGTCGCGCACACTGGCGGTGGTTTTGGCCGAGAACTACGTGACCATCGTCGACTTGAATAACCCCGACCACAGCGAAATCACGGTGCCGCTCTCGCCCGACGGCACGAGCAGCTTCATGCCGGCGCAAGTCCTGTTCGACAGCGACGATCCCAGCACCACTGCCAATCCCAAGAGCTACATCTACATACGGGCCGACGGGTCGAACGACATCTTCCAGATTGCCCTCGCCGACCTCGGCAGCGCACCGCCCACGTCGTCCAGCAACGACTTCCGCGTCTCGCTTTCCATACTGGCTGCGGGAACCGGCCCGGCGGACATGGCCCTGTATGGCACGGGCACTGCCAAGCGTCTGGCGGTGGCGGCGTCCGCCAGTCGGACCCTGGTGATTATCGACCCGAGCACGAGCAGCACGACGAGCGTCCCGACATCCATTCCGGTCAATCGCATCGTGCGCTTCGACACCACGAAACCGACTGTGCCGACCGCGACGACCGACGAACAGGCCCTGCTTGTAGATGTCAGCAATGGCAGCAGCAACGCGCTGTTCGCGGATCTACACACCATCGAAACCTCGGGTGGCATTGCGCTTACCAGTTATCCATTGGGTTCGAGCGCCGCCTCCGTGGTGCCGCTCGTCGATCAAGGAATCGCGGTTCTCATGCTCAACCAGTATGGCGGTTCGACGGCTCTCACGGTGGTGGACCTTGCCAACCGCACATTTTCTCCGATTGGAGCTGGCGGTCAGGTGGGCGCCACCGCTATCGAGACGCGGGCGCCGAGCCGGCTGTGGAGCATCGATGCACCGTACGGGCTCAACTACCTGAACCTGGTGGCGCGCGGAAGCCAAGCACGCCTCGCGACCAGCGAGATATGGCTGGACCAAGTCATTACCAGCGTCATTCCCTTCGGCTGGCCGAGCTCGGACAAGCCCCACTATCTGGCCGTCGGGCAGGCTGACCCAAACAACGTCGGCAACGTGACGTTCCTCGATGCGGACAACCCCGACCGAACCACCGCGCGAACGGCCTACGGCTTTCTGCTGACCAACACCCTGGAGCGAGGACAACCATGACCACGGCGAAGATGTTGACGATGCGTGCGACCTGCTCTGGCGTGCTGATTCTGGCCGCCGCGCTGCCTTCCGCCCGCGCGGTCGCGCAAACGGAATCGGACAGCGCGCCCGCTTGGCCGTACGTGTATCAGCCCGCGCCGCTCCCGTTGCCCGCGCCGGCCCCTCCCGCGACGCCGGTCTGGTCGTGGGCGCCGTCCCGTTTCGGTGCCTCGATTGAGATCGGAACGACCTGGCCTCGGGACGCCGCGGACAGGCGCCTGGTGGGAAAGAACGCCTCCGCCAGCGGCGGTCTTTCTTTGCAGTGGGATGCTCTGCGCTTCGAGCGCATCGCCACGGTCAGTTTGGACCTAGGCTGGCTGACGAGCAAATCCACGACGAGTCAGGATTTTTCCGGGTTGCCGGAAGACCTCAAGAGCAATTCGGTTTTCCTCGGCGTCTCCGTGCGCCACTATCTGCGGTACTGGCTCGCTCCCTATGGGCGAGTCGCGGGTGGACTGGGCTGGGACAGCTTGACCGTGGGCACCGGCAGCGGGGACTTTCACGACAGGCGTGCCTTCGAGCAAGGCTCCGTTGGCGGCGGGCTCTTCTTCCGATCGCCGCGGCTGCGCCTCGGGGCTTCGGCCTCCGCGCCGCACGTGGGCCTGATGGCCCACGTCGAAGGTGGTTACATGATTGGGACCAGCTCGGATTTCGCTTTGGCGTCCGCGCCGGCGAACGCAGCCGCGACCCCCATTCCAACCAGCCCCGTGGCCATCGGCAAGGTCGGGCACGACGCTCCCTACCTGCGCGTCTCGGTCGGCCTCGCGTTCTGACCGTGGGAAGCGCTCACAGCGTCTGTCGCATTCTTTCTTCAGCCTTCTTCTGATAATGTCGAAGCCGGGTAGGGCTAGGCATCGCGCCACATCGGGGGTGACAGCCCGGCCCGGACGCCATGAAGAAGATCGTCGTCAAAGGCGCGCGCGAGCACAACCTCAAGAACATCGACGTGGAGATCCCACGCGACAAGCTCGTGGTGATCACCGGGCTGTCGGGCTCGGGCAAGTCGTCGCTTGCCTTCGACACCATCTATGCCGAAGGCCAGCGCCGCTACGTCGAATCGCTGTCGGCTTACGCTCGCCAGTTTCTCGAACAGCGGGGCAAGCCCGACGTGGATTCGATCGACGGACTGTCTCCGGCCATCGCCATCGAGCAGAAGTCGGGCAGTCGTAACCCGCGCTCCAGCGTCGGCACGGTCACGGAAATCTACGATTACCTCCGCCTTCTGTGGGCGCGCGTGGGCGAGGTCTATTGCTGGAAGTGCGGCCAGCGCATTTTTTCGCAAACCATCCCGCAGATGGTGGATCGCGTCCTCGGTTTTCCCGAGGGCACGCGCTTTTCCGTGCTGGCGCCCGTCGTGCGCGACAAGAAAGGCGACTACGGCAGTGAGCTCAATCGCTTGCGCCAGGACGGTTACGTGCGCGCCAACATCGACGGCGAGCTGTGCGAGCTGGCCGAGCCGCCCAAGCTCGACAAGACCCAGAAGCACACCATCGAAGTCTTCGTCGACCGCTTGGTGCGCAAGGCGGGCATCGAGCAGCGCCTGGCCGAATCCATCGAGCTCGCCGCCAAGCTGGGCAACGGCTTGGTGAAGATCTCGCCCCTCGAAGGCGACGATCTGTTGTTCTCGCAGAAATTTGCCTGCCCCGATTGCGGCGTGGGCCTGCCTGAAATCGGACCGAGCCTGTTTTCTTTCAACAATCCCGCCGGTGCCTGTCCGGCCTGCGACGGCATCGGCGCCACCATGTTTTTCGACCCGGATCTCGTGGTCGGCAATCCCGATCTGTGCCTGCGCGAAGGCGCCATCGATCCGTGGGAACGGCGCAACAGTGCCTTCTTCCAGCAGGTCCTCGATGCGGTTTCGACCGCGTTCGAGATCGATCTGTACCAGCCGTGGCACAAACTGCCGGCCGAGAAACGCAAGCTGATCCTGGAGGGTTCGGGCGGCAAGGAAATTCAATTCACCTTCGACAAGAACGGCCGCCAGCACACCTTCAAGAAGGAATTCGAAGGCGTGCTGGCCAATCTGCAGCGCCGCTTCGACGACTATCAGCGTCGGCGGCGCGAACAGGGGCGCAACACCGACGAAGACTTCGAAGCCGTTTACGACGAGTTTCATCGCTACATGTCGCATTCGCCGTGCGCGGAATGCGGCGGCGCGCGCCTGCGCAAGGAAGCACGCCACGTGCGCGTGGGCGGCAAGAACATCGTCGAGGTCACCGCGCTGACCGTGGCGCAGATTCACGAATTCATTCGCGGCCTGCCGCTGTCCCGGCGCGACTGGCAGGTGTGCCACCGTATCGTGCGCGAGGTGACCGCGCGCCTGTCCTTCCTCATCAGCGTGGGCGTCGACTACCTGTCCCTCGATCGCTCCGCGGCCACGCTCTCGGGCGGAGAAAGCCAGCGCATCCGCCTCGCCACGCAGATCGGCAGTGGACTGCAAGGCGTGCTCTACATTCTCGACGAACCGTCGATTGGACTTCACCAGCGCGACAACGCCCGCCTCATCGAAACGCTCACCAAGCTGCGCGACCTCGGCAACACCGTGCTGGTGGTGGAGCACGACGAAGACATGATTCGTATCGCGGATCACGTCATCGACATGGGGCCGCGCGCGGGCGAGCTTGGCGGACGCGTCGTCGCCCAGGGAACGCCGAAGGAAATCGAAAAGGATCCGCAGTCGCTCACCGGCGCCTATTTGTCGGGCGAAAAGGCCATTCAAATCCCCAAGCACCGCCGGCAGGCCAACCACCGCAGCCTGCTTCTGAAAGGCGCGCGCACCCACAACCTGCGCAACCTCAACGTGTCCTTCCCGCTCGGCGTGCTCACCTGCGTGACCGGTGTTTCGGGATCGGGAAAATCCAGCCTCATCGTCGACACCTTACTGCCCGTGCTCAAGCAGCGCCTGCACGGCGCGCGGCCCGCGGACGCCGTCTTCGACGCCATCGAGGGCCTTGCCCACGTCGACAAAGTCATCGACATCGACCAGGCGCCCATCGGCCGCACCCCGCGCTCGAATCCCGCCACCTTCACCGGCATCTTCACCCACATCCGCGACCTCTTCGCCAACCTGCCCGAATCGAAAGCGCGCGGCTACAAAGCCGGGCGCTATTCCTTCAACATCAAGGGCGGGCGCTGCGAAGCCTGCCAGGGCGACGGCATTTTGCGCATCGAAATGCACTTCCTGCCCGACGTCTACGTCGAGTGCGAAGCCTGCGGCGGCCGGCGCTACAGCCGCGAAACCCTGGAAGTGAAGTACCGCCAAGCCAGCATCGCCGACGTGCTCGACATGACGGTCAGCCAGGCGTGCGGCTTTCTGCAAAACATTCCCAAGCTGCAACAGAAGCTCGAAACCCTGCGCGAGGTCGGCCTCGGCTACATCAAGCTCGGCCAGGCCGCGACCACGCTCTCCGGCGGTGAAGCGCAGCGGATCAAGCTATCTAAAGAATTGGTCAAGCGCGCCACCGGCCGCACCGTCTACGTCTTCGACGAGCCCACCACCGGCCTGCATTTCGCCGACATCGATCAATTGCTGCAAGTGCTGTCCCGCCTGGTCGACGCCGGCAACACCGTCATCGTCATCGAGCACAACCTGGACGTCATCAAGACCGCGGACTACGTCATCGATCTCGGCCCCGAAGGCGGCCCCGGCGGCGGCCAAATCGTCGCCCAAGGAACGCCCGAAGATGTGGCCAAAGTCGCCGCCAGCTACACCGGTCAGTTCTTGAGAAAGGTGCTGTAGCGGAGTCCTATTCGACGAGATCCTGGTCCGTCACGCGGCACGCGTCCCCAGGTGGTCTTCGATAGCGCCGTAGCACCGGCAGAATATCGAAGTACTCGTTGCGGCATCGTTCGATCAAGACTATTCAACCACGGCCGGAAGGACACCACCGGGCCGACCGAAGTGCGGCACGACCTTGTCGCCAGGTCCCGGCTGAATGAAGGTCTTCTTGGCGGGTGAATAGAAGAGGCACCCGATCTCGTCCGGATCGCGAGTCGAAAGAAAACGCTCCGCATCCGCCAAGGCGGCAAGCCAGCGCGCCTTCAGCTCGGGCAGGTCAACTGGCTCCACGAGATGGAGGCGGGCGAAATCCTCCGGCCGGTACTTGCCCCGACGGCGCAAGAGATCGAGAAGCATCGCTGGCGTAAACCCAGGATCCTTGCCCGCGGCAGCCCAGCACAAAGCGCCCAGGGGCAGGACACGCATCGCCTCGTGGATGTCGAGATAGTCGCGGGGCTCGTCACGCCCGACCAGCGCCAGCAGCTTGTTGACGGCTAGGTCGATCGGGTTCAACTGAAACCCCGAGCATTGCGCGCGGATCGTGGGCAGAAAACGCCACGCCGAATCGTGCGCCCATTCTATCTTCGTCGCGTCGTCATGTTTCCTTACCAAGGCGCGCACAAGGCCGGGTTGCCGCATCAAGGTCTCGACCTCGAAACCCGCTTGCGCAAGCAGCCGGCTGTCGTCCGCGAACGCCCTCGCGACCCGCTCCTCGGAATCGTGAAAGTAATCGAGGTCGTTGCTGTAGCGTTTCGAGTTGGGCTCGATGTGCATCGCTGCTCCGCCAGCCAGGTAGCTGTCGGGTGAACGATTGACCGCGAGCAACTCGGCGATCGCGGCCTGATAGGTCGTTAGCGGCACAACCTACCCCCGATCCGCCAGCCCTCGCGGCCGCCATGGGTCATGAGGTGCCGGGCGACCCAAGGGATGTCGGCCGCCGTGACGACATAGCCCTTCGGCGACGACCAGAAGCACCTTGCATGGAAACGCGCGAAGGCCCGTCTGGCCTCGCGCAGCCGGACCATCTGCCTGGCGGTATTCGGGTCGAGATCCCGGCGGCTGCGGCGCCCCCCGCGGCGGCCGATTTCGGCCAGGTAGGATCGGACCTCCGGCGTCATCCGACAATCGTATACCGCTTATGATAATAATCAAGTAGTCCAGCGAAGTTAAGGACGACTCGACGACGACTCGACCGTCATCCACTCTCCGGGCGTGAGCGCTCCGCGGGTCGACGGGCCGCACGGGCGGAAAAATTCTATCTGGCTGGAAATCTTTTTCGATGCCTGCGGGTGCCGGTCTGTGACGGGTAGTTGCCGCAAAGACGGCTCGACCAGCGGCGCGGGTGGCTCCGGTGGCTCGGTCGGCGTAGACGGTTTAAGCAAAGGTGGCGCTGGCGGTGGGAAAGACGGTTCTGAGGGTGGCGCTGGCGGTGCGACAGACGGTTCCGCAGGGGGCGCTGGTGGCGCGATCGGCGTTTCCACCGATGGTGCGATAGGCGGTTCCGCGGGGGGAAGCGCAATGGGCGGCGGTCCTACCGATGCTCCACTGACTCCGATCGGTGGTGCGTCAGGAGGATCCGGCGGCTCGTCGGCTTTATCGATTGATGGCGGATCTATGCTCGGCACCGCCTGTGCGACCGCTGCGGGCTGTCCCTTGGGCTACTGCGTTGACGGAGTTTGCTGTGACAGCGCTTGCAAGGACGCATGTTACTCCTGCGCACAGCTTTACACGGGCAAGTCCGACGGAGCCTGCGCGCCGGTTGCTGCTGGCAAGCAGGATCCGCAGGCAACCTGCGTGGATCAGACGACGACGAACCAATGCGGCAGCGATGGCACTTGTGATGGCGCCGGCGCCTGTCGCAAAGTCGGTGCGGATCACGTTTGCTCGACATCGTCCTGCAACGCCTCGACGTTCACCCCCACGTCGACGTGCGACGGAAAGGGCGCCTGCACGACGGCCACGCCGCAGGATTGCGGGGGCTCGACCTGCGACGTGGTTGACGGTTGTCGGACGGTCTGCGCTACGGATAGCGACTGTGCGACCACCTCGTACTGCAATGCCACGACCAAGCGCTGCGCGGCCAAGAAGACGAATGGCGACCCCTGCGTCCTGCCCGGCGAATGCTCGTCGGGCTTTTGCGCGGACGGCGTTTGCTGCAACAGCGCATGTCTCGGCAGTTGCATGGCCTGCTCGGGCTCGCTGACCACGCAAAATTCCGGCATCTGCGGCGCCGTGAAAGTCGGGACGGATCCTCATAACAGCTGCTCTATCGATACAACGAACGAGTGCGGCGCCGATGGCACGTGCGACGGCGCTGGCGCGTGTCGAATGACCGGTACCGACCATGTCTGCAAGGCTGCATCCTGCAATGCCGGGACCTTCACTAATGCGGCGACCTGCGACGGGAAAGGCGCCTGCGGCACCCCGGCTGCGGCCAACTGTGGCGCATTCACGTGCTCAGTGGCCAGCGGCTGCCAAAAGAGCTGCGCCGCCGACACGGACTGTACTGGCCAAAGCTACTGCGACACCACCGCCAAGACCTGTACCACGAAGAAAGCCAACGGCGCCGTTTGCGCGGCTGCGACAGAGTGCGCTTCGGGTAACTGCGTGGACGGGATGTGCTGCAATAGCGCGTGCAATGGCCTTTGCAACTCGTGTGAGAAGACACACACGAATGTGGCCGACGGAACCTGCGCCTCCGTGAATGCCGGTTTGGATCCCTACAACAGCTGCCAAGACGAGAGTGCCACGAACAGTTGTGGTAACACCGGCATGTGCGATGGCGCGGGTGCCTGCCAAAAGGCGGGCAAGACGCAAACCTGCGGGAATGCGGTGTGCGGCACCAGCGGCAGCAGCGCTACGTATACGCCCGCGAGCACATGCGATGGGCTTGGCACCTGCAAAGCCGGAAGCCTCACCAATTGCGGCGTATTCCAGTGCTCGGCCACGACCGGTTGCCTGACAACATGTGCGAGCAACGCCGATTGCTCCAGCGCGACCTATTGCGACCTGAGTCAGGTAAAGCCGGTTTGCGTTACCAAGCTGGGCCCTGGCAGCGCCTGCGGAACCGATGCGAACAGATGCGCCACTGGGCGCTGCGTGGATGGGGTTTGTTGCAACACCGATTGCACGGCGTCTTGCTACGCCTGCAACGTGACTGGCAATGCGGGGACGTGCTCGCCGATTGCCAGCGGTACCGTGGATCCGAAGGGCGTATGCAAAGCCTCTGGCACGACCTGCGGTCAGAATGGCACTTGTGCGGCTAGCGGCGTTTGTTATGTTGCGCCAGCCGGCACGACAGGGGCCGATTGCACAACGACGTGTGCAGGCTCCACGTTGACCTCGAATAGCTGCGACGGCAAAGGCAGTTGCACTGGTTCGGGTGGCGCATGCAGCAACAACCTCGTCTGTGCAAGCGTCACGGCGTGCAAGACAAGCTGCACGGCGAATACCGACTGCACCGGCGGAATGGTCTGTACCACGGATGGCACCAATCGGTGTGCGTCGATTTGTGTCTTTGACGATTCGACTTCGCTATTCGATGGCGGCTGTGTATTCGGCCCGTAGTGAACGCAGAGATGTGGATGCGTAGAAGATTCGACGATGTTTGTGCATTTGGTTAGTCAGTAATAACGGAGGAGATCCGATGAAGATCAAGGTCTACACAATTGAAATATCCAATCCCCGGAGGCTTACGAGGCTACTTGTCTGGGTAGGGATCCCAGCGCTCCTACTCCTTGGTATTGGTGCCGTTGTGCGGGCGGCATCCAATTCATTTTCTTCTGGGGAGGCTTTGTCCTCGTCGAAAATGAATTCTCTAATCGTTCCTTCCGGCGCCGTGGTGGGCTTCGCTCTTTCGTCGTGCCCAGCAGGGTGGACCACATATGCGAATCTTGTGGGGAGAGTACCACTTGGCGTGGCTGGGGCGGCAGTCGGCACCCAAGGGGGAAGTTCATCGATTACCCTCGCCGCGGCGAACCTTCCCCCGCATTCCCACTATACCCCCGGCGATGTCACTATGTTTGGTGCCCCTGATGGTTTGCATACGCTATCGGGCCCGAGCGGATTTTACGGTGCCAGCATAGCCGTGAACCCGGCGACAAGCAACAACGACGCGGCCGGTACAATGGTGGCGCAGGCCATCAACATTACTCCCGCATATACGGGACTTCTCTACTGCCAGAAGAACTAACCTAACAACATCGCTGGAGTCATTCCCATAGCGATGTCTGGGGTTCTCATCCCCGGCCGATACTCTGGACGAGCCTCCCAACAGCCGGTCAACTCCGTGCCCGCTCGTCGGGAGGGGTGATGGCGATGAACACCGGAAGGGCTCCCAATCGCGAGCCAGCCGAGTCAGCCGAGGCGCTTGTGCATTCGGCGTCCGTCG
>Ga0182027_10005192_pt1 | contig 19877 bp, 29 predicted proteins | sample 712E1DmetaG_FD_121300 | JGI IMG/M metagenome (GOLD analysis project Ga0182027, IMG submission 121300) | Permafrost microbial communities from Stordalen Mire, Sweden - 712E1D metaG (Illumina Assembly) | ecosystem: Environmental > Terrestrial > Soil > Wetlands > Permafrost | place: Sweden...
CGCATCGGGGCGGTTACGCCCGTCCACCTCTTGCGCCCTGGCCAGCACAACTTGATGGGGGAGACACACACCGCCTGCGGGCGGCTTGTCCCGTCAGATCTGGTGGCCTTGCGCAATTGGAGTCCTGACCCGTCCACCCATGTGCCCTGTCCGCGCTGCCAGAAGCTCGAGAAAGAGTCTGCCTCGAAGGCTGGGCGTTAATTCTTGGTCAACCAGGCCAAAAGGAGTGATTGATGAACATCGGGAAAATCGTTTCAATCGAAGACAAGATCGCCAAGGTCCAGTTGGCGCCCACTGAGTTCGTCTACTTCAATGTCACCCACCAGTCGGTCGTGCATGGCCATCGCTTCACCCTCGGGGAAGAGGTGAGCGTGCGTTTCTCTCGCAATAATTTGCGCGTAGAATCCGTGGTGCCGGCCGACATCTAGCCGCCCGTTTGGTACGGCAAATGCCCCCTTGGCCGCGATCTGCCGGTGGGCAAGCGGAGCATCTCCATGCGTTCTTGACGAAGACGGCCGCTCGCGCACAGTCTTCCTTATGGACAAACCTGTGGTCTCTGTCATCACCGCTGCTGCTCCTGGAGTCGCCCGCCTGCCCTTCTTAGAAGAAGCCTATTCCAACCTGGTCGCCCAGATCTTGCCGTCTGACGCCACCTGGGAGTGGCTGATCGAGGTGGATGGCGATAGCGGACAGGAGGCGCGAGCGGCCTTTGCGCCAGATCCGCGGGTGGCGGTTGGCTCCCACACACACCAAGTCGGCGCCACCGTCTCGCGCAATCTCGCCTTGGCCCGGGCATCGGGACACTGGCTGCTGCTGATGGACGATGACGACCTCCTGCCGCCCCGAGCATTGGGGGCGCTCTTGGGCGCGGTGAATCAGGAGCCGCGGGCTTGGTGGGCGGTCGGGCGCGGGGAGAACCTCTATGCCGACGGGCGGCGCGAGCCTTGGCCCCATCGCTTCCCGTCGGGCTTCCTGCCGGCTGGGGAGATGACCAGGCGCACCCTCGATTTTGGCCATGTGCCGCTCCATACCATGAGCGGGCTGTTCCGGCGTGATTTGATCTTGGCCATCGGCGGTTGGAGCGCCCTGATGCGTGACGAGGACTCAGCCCTGTGGCTGCTGGCCAGCCACCTGCGCCCCGGCGTGGTCATCGACGAGCTGACCTACATCTATCGGCGCTGGCCCAATCAGACTATCACCAAAGCCTGGTTCAATGACCCGGGCTTGATCAGGGCCTCCCGCACCCTGATCGCGGCGCGCATCGAGGCCCTGGAAGCCCTGGGGCTCTCGTCAAGCCCCCCGCCGGCCGTCGCGCGCGACTGGTCAGGCTTCATCGAGGCCGACCCGGTGACAGAGCCAGCCAAGATCTCAAAGACGTAGAGGTCACGGCGCCTACCGGCAGGCTTACGGGCGCGGCCGGCCTTTGGGCCGACCCAGGGCCACGACATTCAACCCTTCGGCGGCGATCAGCGTGGCCTGAGAGGTGCCATCGAGCTGCACCCGCAGCATACCGCCGACCCGGCCGATGACTTTACCCCGCGTGCCGATCGGGATAGGCTTAGAAATCCCCCTGACCACGAAGATGGCCGGCGCAGTGGTCTCGACCGCTGAGCCGGTGGGTACGCGAGACATCTCCAAGAGGCGTGAACCTTCACTGGTCCGGCGCTCACGAACCAGGACGTCGACCTCCCACCAGCGCAAGGGCCGCCCCTTCTTTGGCCCGGAGGTGACTCGAAGATAGGGCGGAGCCGCTCTCCCCGGCATCGGACGGACCGCCACGAGGCTGGTGCGGATAAAGCCGTCTTGATAGGCGTGACTTCGGCCCTCACGTTTGGCGCTCTCCTCATCGGGCGCCAGCACGCCGTAGGTCTTGACTTCTGGGTCCATACTCACGGCCTCGAGGCTGGTGCGATCAGCTTGACATCTTTGGCTGACAGCAAGGTGGCATGCGCTGCACCATCGAGGCGAACGCGCAACAGATCGAATCGGAAGCCAACCACCTTGCCACGAGAACCGATCGGGATAGGCGTGGTGATGCCCCGGCTCACAAAGACACTGGCGCTGGTGGTCTCAACAATGGCGCCAGTGTGAAATCTCCACACCTCATAGGTGTCCGTGCGGGCAGAGCTGGCGCGCTGCTCTCGAACGAGGATCTCCACCCACCAAGCCCTCTTGCCACCCGGGAGATTCAGCAATGGCGTGTGCGGGCTAGGTGGAAGCAATGTGAGCTTGGTGATACTGGTGCGGATGTAGCCATCCTCATAGGCGCACGCGCGGCCCAACCTTTTGGCCTCAGGCTCAGTACGCGCCACGACCATGTATGACTTGAGCTGTGGTTCCATGTCTCTCCGATGAGAAGGTCTTTCGATGAGGACATTCTTTGGGCGGTCGGGGCACTTGTCAATCCAAGCGTCGCGCTTAGGACTCCAGGATCCGCCGCGCAGTCTCAGGATCATGAAGGGATTGGACCTTGTCGATCCAGGCTTGCGTCTTGGCCTTGGCCATGATCAGCCCAAAGCGGTCGCGTCCAGCCCGCCGTTCGGAGACCGAGGCGGCAGCCTTGCCGACCACCCCTTCGAAAGTTAGACCCGATAGATCGCCTGCCCGCACCCGCTCAACGAGGCCGCGTGTCCAGCGCTCATAGCCCAGATAGGCGGGAGTCGAGACCACCCCCTCGAAGGCTCGGCGGAAATCGGTGGGTGACAACAAATCCCCTTCGTTTGGCGCCGCGTCAAAGACCGTGAGCATCATTGGATCGCCCGGTGGGGCGATCCCCACAAAACTATGGGGACCGTGATACTCTGTGAAGACCAGCAGGCTCCCCCAGCGGGCCTTGCGCGCGATCCGCTCAAGGGGTGCGGCCAAGGTGTCGCGGAAGAGGGCGACCGCAGGCCCGAATTCGGGATCCGAGGCATCGAAAAGCCGAGTACGGGTTCCCCGCTTGTGCCAGCCCTTGCCGGCCCGCCAAGCCCAGCGCAAATTCACCCCGTCGAGCTTGTCGAAGAGGTGCGCGTCGAACTCGCGGAAGGCCGTCCCGCGGGAGGCGGGGATGGGCGGGTACTCGTTCATGGGCTCTATTGTGGCCCAAGGTCCACTTGAGCGCAAGGAGATTGCTTATTTTGGCCTCTTGCGCTATACTTGCATTCCTCGAGATCATCATAAGGAGCGTCCATGCCCACGACTCTACCAGCCGGTTCCTACACATACAAGGTACTCCTGGAAGTGACCACGATCCATGGCCCTTGGACTTATTCAGTGAGCTGCTCGGCCAATTCCCGGCCGCAAGCCGAGGCCATTGCCAGCGCGCACATCGGCGCCATGCATGCCCCGGGCACCCCGATCAAGATCAAGCGGGTGGCGCGCGATGTCTTCGACAATGGCGACTACACTGGCCGGATCTGGGAGGCCCGCGGCGCGCAGGGTCTCTATGCCGCCGGGACCAAGTGAGCCAATGACCGGCAAGACCTACCTCTGGGGCCTGTTATTGCGCGTCGACACCCCGCGTGGACCCTGGACCTACTCGATCCAGTGCTTTGCGCACGATAAGGCCCAGGCCGAGGAGATCGCGCGCGAGCACGTGCTGGCCCTGAGCGCGCCAGGCTGCCGGGCCAAGGTCCTGCGTGCCGGACGCTTCTCTGCCGTGCCAAGATCTGAGGCGATGCTCGGCACCGTGTCTGAGGCCCGTGGTCGCCAAGGTATTTTCGCCGCCCGCATCTAAAGGGACCGAATCTGCCGCCAAGCCTTGAGCTAAAGAAGAGAGCCAAAAATAGAGCCGGCCCGATTGGGCCGGCTCGTTGCTATTGATGTGCCACCAGAGTTGCTGCGGCTTGCCTGATCGATTCGGATTCTCGGTCCGCCGTAGCGTCGCAGCTCCAATTGCGGCGCTACCGTGGAGCGGGGAGTCGATCAACAAGATGTAATCTACCAGAATCAGCAGGCACTGTCAAGGCCAGAGTTGCCGATGGGCACCGGTCTAGCTGACCCCGGCTTGGTTTGACCGGCGACCCTTTTGGACTATCATTATCAAGCTTCCTCCTGGCTCACCAAGCTATCAAAGCGAGCCGAGGTTAGTATCATCGAGAACCCCATGAGCACCTTACTCATCAGCCCCCTCAAAATACCAGCCGCCGAGTATGCGCCGGGAGTATGCAACATTGGTCCTGCCGAGATCGGCCGCCGCCGCCGGGCCGGACATGTCGGATTAGGTATCACCATCGTCGCCGGCGCGCTGCTCTTGGCCTTGGGACCACCCGCTTGGTGGCGGCTGATTTTATTTCTGCCGGCCTACATCGGCGCAGTCGGCTACCTGCAGGCCTTTTTCCACTTCTGCGTCGGCTTTGCCTCGCGTGGCGTCTACAACTTCGACGCGCTCGACCCAGAGCACTGGCGCAAGGTGGTCGATGAGGCGGCGCGGGCCGCCGATAAGCGCAAGTCTCTTCAGATCGGCTTGATCAGTCTGGTCATCGGTTTGGCGGTCGCCCTGGCCGCAGTCGCCCTGCCTATCGCGTGAACTCTTAGTCTTCCGACTCTTCCTCAAATCTCGAAGGACAGCGCCCCCATTTGTCGGGCAGGTGCTGCCAGCGCCCATTGACCGATAATGCCCGCATCTCGAAGATGAACTGGCCGCAGAGAATACAGCGCGGGGACGGGGCTTGCGGGGTCAGCCGCACGTACCCTTTGCCCGGACCCTTGGCTTTCATAGTGGCTCCTGCTGCTAAAGGTGATTAGTCCTTAGCTTGGGAAAGGACCTCTCGCTGTCAATCGCCACGCCGGAGGTAGCGACTCAGAAAGCGTGTTGTCAAATCAGCGGACTTCGGCTATGATTGCGGAGTTGATCGGTGAGATGTTTTGTGGGGAGCGCAGGGTGATAATGAAACGGAAGCCAAGCTTGGTCTTCTTGGTGGTACTGGCCCTGTTAGTCGGCGCCTGTGGCGCGCCCGTCCCGCCGACCAGCTCACTTGCGGCCACACCCACGATTGCCATCACAACCGCCCCGACCGCTTCGCCTAGCGCGACACCAACGCCGGGCCCCACCGAGACGCCCACTCCCACAGTCGCCCCCAGCCTCACCCCCGTCCCAACCGCCACGCCAGTGCCCAGCCCCAGCGCCTATCCCACCGGCTCACTGCCAGCGGGCACCTCTTATGTGCGCTACGGCTCGCGGGCGTATCCGGTCATTGCCATCACCGTGGATGACTGCTATTCCTCCGCCGCCGTGGCCGCCGACCTGGCGGTCTTCCAGAAATACCACGTCAATGCCACCTGGTTCCCCATCGGCTATGTGGCGGCCCTCTATCCCGACCTCTGGCGCGCGGTCGATGCGGCCGGCTTTCCCATCGCCAATCACACTTTCGACCACCAGAACCTGACCCTCAAGACCTACGACCAGATCGTCAAGGATTTCAAAGACGACAATAACACCTTGAGCTCCATCATCGGACATCCCATCATGCCTTTCGCGCGTCCCTACGGCGGCTCCCTCAACGACACGGTGATCCGGGCGGCTGCGGCGGCTGGCGAGAAAGCCGTGATCAACTGGGACACCACCGACGGCGACACGAGTGGCGGGGTGGCGGGCTACACGGATGTGAACCGGCTGATCAGCCTGGGCGAAGGTGGCAAGAATGGCTCGATCATCCTGATGCACGCCAACCATGAATACACCACCAAAGCCCTGCCGGCCATCATCAACTACTATCGGGCCCGCGGCTTCCAGTTCGTGACCCTGGGGCAGATGTTCGGCGTGCCGGGCCCGGTCCCCTACGGTCCCGAGCCGGCAACCTGGATCCCGACGCCCTCGCCCAGCCCGACTCTTGCGCCGCCCACCCCGCCGTACTACTAGAAGCTGGGCCGCACCTTCTTGTTCTTGTGGACCTCCTCGCGCAGGTGTCCACCCTCACACTAATCCCGGGCGGTAGTTGACGGATACGGGTATCCGCCGAACTTGTAGCAAAGGCTAACGCCTCCAACCGCACGCGGGATACAGTGCCAAATGATGATCAACCTGCCGACCTTCGCGTCCGAAGTGTTCGTCTTCCTGCTCCTGTCGAACTTCATCATCCTGTATCTGCTGTGGATCGCCTTTGGTGGCATCTTCACCTTCAGCGTGGACGTCACCGGACGACCAATCTATGTGCCACTGGTCCGCAAGATCATCTCCACCATCGGGCTGCTGGGCGTGCTCACCTATTTTGCCATCGAGCTCGTGCTCTGTGCCCGCTTCCTGCCCTATTGGGTCGAGCAGGGCCAGACCGACACCCAGGTCATCACTGCCCTGTCGATCTCCCGGGATCCGGCCGGGACACCGGTGGCCTACTGGATAACGACCCAGACCCACCGTTTCGGCGTGAGCGAGGACATCTACAGCAATGTCTGGGTGGGCGAGAAGGTGGAATTCCGCTACCGCCCCAGTGACGACACCCTCTTTGCCATCGGCCCTGCCCCGACACCTGGCAAGTCAACACCAAGCGTGGGCTTGCCCTTCAGTCAGGCGCCGCCGAGTCTGACCCCTAGTCCCAGCGAGGGTCCAAAATCCTCGCCCTCGCGGAGGCCTTAAATCATGAGCGATCAGATGAGCGTGGATATGGAGCTGTTGATCTTCGATGTGATCCGCGGCAAACTCTTCTACCAGCGGGTCTATGAGCAGACGCTAGACCAGCTCGACCCGGATGTGAGCGCCAGCATGCTGCTTTCCCATTTTGTCAAAGACGCTGAGGCCACCCCACCGCGCTTCCTGTTGCATTCAACCTCCTGGCGTTACACCGACGGGGCGATCATGCTCACCTATTGCGCGATCGGGCGACACGTCTGCCTGGACACTGACGAGCCGATGTCGCCGGTGATCGACCCGCGCATGGTCCATGGATCCGCCGAGCGGCCGGCGCCGGAGGATATCCCCGAGAGCGCCGTGGCCTCACATGCCCTGCGCCATCTGATCCTGCTGCTAGCGAGTCCCATCGGCCAAGAGTACCGCAACGCCCTCTCCAAGTCCCAGTTGGCGGTCCTCGCTTCCTTTGGTGAAATCCTGTAGTTGTGTCGCCAAAAGGGCGCTCCCCCGAAACTAGGCCTCGAAACTTGACATATCCGCTTCTTGCCTGATAACCATTACAGGTAAAGGATTCGCCTCCAAGAAATCCTAATGGTTCAGGAGTTTTCACATGAAGAAGTTTCGTGGTCAGACCCTCGTCGAGTACGGCATTCTAGTCGCCCTCGTCGCCATCGTCGTCATCGGCGCCCTCGTCCTGCTTGGCCCGGCCATCAGCAACCTGTTCAAGTCCGTCACCACTTCGATCGACGCCGCTTAAGTTTTGCGATCGCTCGCAACCTATAAGAACCCGGCCCGCAAGGGCCGGGTTCCTGGGTTTAAAGAGGGCGCGTGGTTCGCCTTCGCCAGATGACCAAAACCATCAACAGCAAAAAGGCCAAAGCTACCAGGCCCGCGAAGAGGACCGCGTCGGGTCCTTGCCGCAAAGACGGGACATCAGTCGACGACCCGCTCGCCGAAGGAGTGCTGGTCAAGGCGGGAACGAGACTGGGGCTTGGGCTAAAGGTGGGGCTCAGACTGGGGCTCGGATTAGCGGTCGGATTTGGGCTGGGACTCGGACTAGGACTGGGTCTCGGGCTCGGGCTGGGGCTGCTGGCCTTGGGCGAGACGATCGGGGTTGGGGATGCCTTGGCGGGTGGAGGCGGAGCATAGGTGGCGATGGGCGGGACGGAACCTGAGATAAAGCTGATGGCCGGGCCGGCATAGGGGATGTTGAACATCGTCGCCACGGTCACAAAGGTGAAGCCGCGGGCGCGATAGTAGGCGATGACATCGGGCACGACGTATGGGGTGGTCGAAGGACCGCAATGCATGAGCACCACTGAGCCCGCGCCACCTTTCTCCGCGTCAGCAATCTCCTGGGGGATGTTCGAGATCGCCGTGTCTTCGTCGGAGGTGTCCCAGTTGAGGACAAGTTGGTAGCCGGCGGCAGATGCCGCCGCCAAGGTGTTGCTGTTATAGCTGCCACCCGGTGGGCGGAAGACCGGTAGGACCGGCACCCCGGTCACCCGGAGCACATCGGCCGCCGAGTTGGTTAGTTGGGCCAACTGGCCGGCATAGGAGAGCGTCGTCATATTGGGGTGGGTTTGGCTGTGGCTGGCGATGGGGTAGCCGGCTTGCGCCACCGAGCGCCAGAAGGCTGCGCTGTTAGAGTGCATGGTCAGCGCGGCGGAATAGGGGAAGAAGGTCGCCGGCACATGTTGGACTTGGAGAGTATGGAAGATACTCTGGCAGGCACCCACATTCCAGCCGTCGTCGAAAGTCAGGGCAATGGTCTTACCCGCACTTCCGCCGGCTCGAGCCACCGGTGCGGACGCGGCGAACACCGGCGCGGACGCCAAAAGCAGAATGCCCAGCGCGGCGATTATTGCCCTTCTCCACTTGATCATTTGACTTTCTTGCCTACGCTATAGATCGAACTCTGAGAACCCTTGCGAGGAACCGCTTGACGAGCTTGACAATCCGCGAATCCGAGGGTTCGTCAAGCGCTTCAAAGGTTCGGAGTGGTGAATTCTGGCAACAGCGCGTTGGAGCCTCCATTGACAGACGGACATGTATCGCCCAAGGTTCCGACAATTGAACAAAGGTGTTTGGAGCAATGGGGCCAAATGCCGACGCCGCCTCTTAGCGTCCAAACCTACTTCGCTATCTTTGGGAGTCAGCATGAATAAACGGCGCGGCGAAGACGACATGACCACTCCGGGCGCATACGCGCCCGGCGAAGAGTTCTCTCCTTTTGCGCAGACGCAAGAAACCAAAGAGATTTTGGTGTCAGGCGCCGAATGGGCGCAAATCATGGCCTCGCGGGCCTATGACTGTCAACACCTGCTCATCGCCCTGCTCGCCGACCGCTGCCCTGATGGCGAGCGGACCGCCCCGAGTGCCGCCGCCCGCGTGCTCTCAAGCCTGGGAGTCAATCCGGCCGCAATCGCCAACCAGCTCATCAGCGAAGCACCCACGGCTGCGCCCCTGATTGATGCCCCTCTCATCAGCGAGGCCATGGGCGAAGTCCTGGAGCGCGCAGTTGCCCTGGCGCAACTGGATTCCCGCATCTCCTCCGAGGTGGAGCCGCCGCTTCTGCTGATGGCCTTACTTGCGTTGGAGCCATCACCGCTACCGGCGTTGCGCCGATTGCGCGAGACCGATGTCACTGCGGCGACTGTGGCAGCGGCCTGGCGACAATTACCTGAAGAGGATGAGGCGCAAGGCTCCCCCTTGGGCGCCAGTCTGTCGGGCATGGCCAGCGACCTCACCGCCAAGGCTCGGGCTGGATTATTGGATCCGGTGATCGGCCGCGAGGAAGAAATTGATCGCATAATCACGGTCCTGTGCCGCCGCAATAAAAACAATGCATGCCTTATAGGAGAGGCTGGCACCGGGAAGACGGCAATCGTGGAAGGTCTGGCTCAGCGTATCGCCGATGGCAATGTGCCGCGGCGCCTGCGCGAGGCCCGGATTCTGGTCCTCGATGTCAGCCGCCTGGTGGCGGGAACCATTCTGCGCGGCTCTTTTGAGGACAAGCTCAATCACTTCCTCGACGAGCTGCGGGCCACCCCGGGAACCATCCTCTTCATCGATGAGCTGCACACCATCGTGGGCGCCGGCGGGGCCGGGGGCGACGACACCAACGACCTGGGCAACTTCCTAAAACCCTTCCTGGCCCGCGGCGAGGTCTCGGTCATCGGGGCGACCACCCGCGAAGAGTACCGGCGCTTCATCGAACGCGATGCCGCCCTTGAACGACGTTTCCAGGCCATCGAAGTCGAGGAGCCCGATGCGCTGGCCACCCGTGCGATCTTAGAGGGCATCGCCCCCATCTACGCCAAACACCACGGCGTATCTTATAGTTCGGAGATCTTGGACGCCTGTGTGTCGCTAGCCGCCCGCCATCTGCCTTCGCGCCATTTCCCGGATAAGGCTATCGACCTGCTCGACGAGGCTGGGGCCCAGGCAGCCAAGACCGACGCTGCCGCGGTCCGGCTCGAGGACGTCACGGCTGCCCTGCCGAGGGTTAAATCTGGGTTGAGCCACGAGGCGGCCAAACGCCGTGGCCTGGCCGGCAACCTGGCCGAGAGTTTGATTGGCCAACGGTCCGCCATAGAGCTCATCAGTGAAACAATTGAGGCGGCGCAGCTCGCCATCTCCGAGCGCAATGCGCCCTTAGCCTCTATGGTCTTGGTGGGTCCGGCGGCCTGCGGCAAGTCTACCGCCGCCCGCGCCATCGCTGAGGCCCTCTTTGATGGGGCTATGACAACCTTGGACATGACCGAGTACGCTGAGGCCAGCACCGTCTCTTCTTTGCTCGGCGCCCCTCCGGGCTACGTCGGCTTTGAGCAACGCGCGCGCCTCATCGAGCCGATCCGCCACAAACCCCAACAGGTGGTCCTGATCAAGCACCTCGACGCGGCGGCGCCGCAGGTGCGGGCGGTCTTCGCCGACATCCTTTCCGCCGGCTCTTTGCGCGACTATCACGAGCGCCTGGCCAGTTTCCGGGAGTCGGTGCTGATCTTCACGGTGACCAGCGAATCGCGGCCCGGCGGCTCTCTGGGCTTCCAGGTCGCCAATCCAGCGGCACCGGCGGCTGAAGTGAATGAAAGCGAGCGTGGCGGCTTACGGAGCCTCCTGGGGGCTAATATCGTCGATGTCGTAGACGAAATAATCCGTTTTGCGCCCCTGGACGCGGCGGCCTTGCGGGCGGCAGCCGATCGCCGATTGGCGACGCTAATCGAGGGCTTGCGCCACCGCGGGGTGGAGGTCGCCCTGGAGCCTGAACTGGTGGCGCAACTGGTCCACGTGGTGGGCAAAGCCGGTGGCTTGCGCGATCTGGAGCGCTATGTGTCGCGCTTGATCGAGCGGCCTATCGCCATCGCCTTGGTCGGGGCGCCCGGAGCTAGTGCTATCCGGGTAAGCCTGCGCGAAGGCAAGGGCGTCGCCCAAGTAAGTCAAGGCGCCTCGGTGCCCGTCCTGGTGCCGGCGCGACGGCAAGCGCCCAAGGCCCGGAAATAGGCGGGAGTGGTGTAAGTTGGCAAAAGGCTTCCTGCAAGTGGATTTGCGCAAGTTCGCAGAAGTGCTCTTGGTCATGGGCGATGACCAAGAGGCCCTGCTGACTTACGTCTGGCTGCTCGCTTCGGCCCCAGAAGGCACCTTGGTGGGCAAGGAGCGGGTCTTGGCTGCGCGCGCCCATCTGCGCGGGCCGCTAGAGCTGCGAGTTGTGCTCAACCGCCTGGCCACCATGCGTTGGCGCAACCAGGTGCTCATCTCCTTGGACAACGGCCCCAAAGGGGTTGCCATCATCAGGATCAAGGAGCTCTCAGGCATCGTCATCCGCCGGGGCAGCGGCAGCAAAAACGAGGTGGTCCTCCCGGACTTCCCCGGCGAAGAGTCCTCCGAACCCGAAAATGAGGGGGCCTCGCCTGAGTCGGAGCCGGGCGAAACCGAGGCGACAGCGGAGCCCGGTTACGAAGCCTGGCATGAAAGTACGGGGTCCAGTGGCAGCCAGACCGATGACCGCATCCTGGCGGCCCGTGCCAACTTGTCGGCGCACTCGCCGCGCGCGGTCGAGCTCATGGTGACTTGGCTCTCCACCCTGGCCTTCTCCGAGCCAGACAACTGCCTGCCGGCACGAACCGAGTTCGCCCTGTGGAATGTGGCCAATGAGATCGTTGCTGGTTTTGACGCCAGCTCTTCTGGTGGGCCAACCGGCGAGCAGACCTTGATCAATGCCCTCCTGGTGGCCCAGGCCACCCCGGACCTCACCACCAAATCAGCCGGCAAGTTCTTGTTGGCTTGCGCCCGGCGCTCCGCGCAAGGGGACGACGCGCGGACCGCTCATCATCGCGCCGGCGCACGCGTCGAAGCCAAGCGGGCGGAATCAGGAGCGCCAAACGCGCCGTCAGAAGATGGCCTGCGGGTCCACTCCAATCCGAGCTCGAGCGATTTCTAGGCGGAGTCGTCGCGCTCGGCCCGCCTTGACCAAGCCCAAGGTTAAAACTATCTTAGAGCCATAGTTTCAACCGCCGGAGGAATTGTATGGACACCAAGAACAAGCACTGCAGCGTCTGTGGGACCAAGACTATTGAGGCCCCTTTCGCCAACGTGGCATATCCCTATGACCCCAAGAGCGGCAAGCTCAAGACGATGAAGGTCAATGGCTGCCCGAACAAAGACTGCGACATGTTCTACCAGCGAGCCCTTATGGGCTGGTACGACAACGACATCGTCGCGGCAATCAAGCGTCCGGACGACCCCTGGGTCTGGGTTGGACGTATCCCCGCCAAGCCGTAAAGCACAGGAGTATCAGAGATGGCCCTTCTCTCCAAATTCTGCGAAGTCTGTGGCACCAAGAAAATCAGCCTGCCCTACGTCGACGATCAGCATCCCTACAGCTCGCGCACCGGCAAGCTCGTGACCAAGCCGCGCGACGTCTGCCCGAACGAGAAGTGTGAGAAATTCTACAACAAGAAGGTCGGGATCAGGCCGGGTGGCGACACTTGGGTCTGGATCGGCAACTTCTCGGACAAGTCAGGCAAGTAGTCATGAAACCATTGCTGTTCCAGCCGCGTCAGGACTCGGTTGGCATCGCCTATGCCCGCGCTTTTGTGGGCGAATATGCCATCGACCTCTATCCACCCACCCTTCCTGCGAGAACGACCGAGGAAAGTCGCTGGCTCTGGGAGGTATACCACGACGGGATGCCGGCCAAAGCCACAACTCCATCTGAACAGAAGCATCGGACCATACCGGTCGCCCATGGCTATGCCGCTTCGAAGCCCGCTGCCCACGCTGCCATCAAGGCGGCGCTAACCAAGTTGGATGTGAGATAGCCATAGAAGAAGCAGACCATCCGCCAATTGATCAAATAGGAGGCCCTCATGTTCGATCCTAAGACCAAGACGATCACCATAGACCCGAAATTCTCGGGCGCAGCGGAGATCTATCCCTTCGACGTGGCGGATCTGGCGCCGGTGGCAGCTCAATTGCGCGCCTCTGGCAAGGCGACCATGAAGCTGCGCCGGCCAGGGCCCTTGGCCGGCAACGGTTTGGGCCTGGCGCTTCACGAGCTGGCCCATCTAACCGGCATGAACGTCCGCTTGGTCAAGAACCTGCCGGACCGGGTCGAGATGACCGCCCGGCCTTGGAAAAGATAATCCCAAAAGGAGAACCGATATGACTATCCTCCTCTGGATCCCCGACTCCGAAATTGGAGCTGAGTACGTCACCATCCGCCATGGCGGCCACGTCATCGTCGCCGGGGTGAGCGCCCCACGCAAGTATCCTCAAGGCATGGGCCAGTCCTGGCATGTGACCCTCGACGGCAAAGAGGTCTCGGGCGGCCAGGACTTCCGCGGCAAGGCCAAGGCCTTGGCCGAACAGACCGTCCGTCAATTGAGCAAGTAGAGGTCCAAGGAGATCAACATGCCCACTCCGAAGAAGCTCATAATCAATCTCGGCTCATGGGACGATGCCAATAAGCGGATCGTCATCCCTGCGTCCGCCGTCAATCTGACCCAGCATCCATTCAACGTCGAGGACCTGGACATCGTGGCGGCCCAATTGCGCGCCACGGGCAAAGCCACACTGGTACTGCGACGCCCGGGCCCGTTGGCCGGGGAGGCTTTGGGTCTGGCGGCCCATGAGCTCGCCCACTTGACCAACATGAATGTCCATTTCGTTCGCAATCTCGCCGACCGGGTCGAGATAACCGCTCGCCCATGGAAGAGATAGATGCGAGAAGGAGCTAAACGATGAAGGACCTTGCCCCCGGGGACAAAGTGCGCTTGAAGCGCACGATCACTTATGGCATCAATGGCCCCGCCAAGCAGGGCACTCTTACGGCAGGACTAGAGGGCGTGGTCCATCAACTCGGCGTGAAGCGGGAGATCCCCTCCTCGGATCGCTGGGTGGTCTGGGTCATCTTCCCTGGACGGACCATGGCCATCTTCACCACCGACATCGAACCGATCGCGTGAGGGCGCCTGGCTCTCTTTAGCCCAGTTCTGCCCTCCTCTTGACCAGAAAGCCGTTCTGTCCAGACTATGGACATCTTCCTAATTCGACGAGAGTGGTAAATGGTCAGAACCTTGAGTGACAACCTCGCCGACCCGAACTGCCCCAATTGCCACGGTTCGGGTTATAAGCGACGCGATAACAGCCAGATTGCGCCTATCGATTTCGCAACCTGTTATTGCGTGCGCCGCCGTCAGGCCATCCTCAATGCCGCCAAGCGCCTGATCGAGACCGACCTGCCGGGCATCTATGCCGAAGCGGAGATCAACAAGCTCAACGAGCGCGAGGGCAAGGTCATCGTCCCCGACACCGAGCGCGGTCGCACCGTCGAGCGCGACCAGGCCGATATCGACCGGGAGAACAAGGAAAAGCTGCGCGCCCTGGCTTCTGAACCCCTGCCGGCAGGGCAAATGGTCATCCTGGTGGGGCCACCGGGCGCTGGCAAGACCTATGGCGCCGCGGCCCTGCTGCGCGAGCAGATCCGCCGTTGGGGTAAGTCCGGCTTCTATATTACCAGCTACCGCTACGTCAACACCATGCGCCCCGAGCACGCCTCGGCTGAGGAGCAGCAGAATTTGCGCGCCCGGGCGGCGCGAGCCGACGTCCTGCTGCTCGATGACCTCGGCATCGAGAAGAACTCGGCGGCTACCATGCGCGAACTCTGGTACTTGGTCGATGAGCGTTCCAAGAATGGCCGCGCCACCATCGTGACCAGCAACCTGCCCATCAGCGAGGTCTTCGGCCAAGGCACCGCCCAGCGCCGGACTGCCGCTTCCTTGCCACCCGACGTGCGGGAGGCCTACGAGATCGGCGCGCGCATCTACTCGCGCTTCAAGGAAGACCGCTACATCATCAGTTGGCCCGACACCATGACGGACTGGCGCGATGAGAACTTCCGGCGCAAGGAGGCCTCGCGCTCGACGCTCTCGGCCCACCGCGCCGAGCGCGCCCGCATCCACCTAGAGGGGGACGAGCGATGAGCGCGAATCCCTACCGCACGGAACTGGAACGCACTGTCCTGGGCATCTTGATCTGGGACAAGGGCCTCTTCACGCGCTATAGCGCAGAGCTGACGCTCGACTCCTTCGAGGAGCCGCGCCACGCCAAGATCTTCTCGGTCTGCCTGGTCCTGGCCGAAGGGGGGCGCGATATCGACCCATCTGCGGTTATCCTCGAGCTGCGCAAGCGCAACGAGCTCGATGTGGCCGGCGGTGCCGACTTCGTCAACGCCCTGGGCGCCGACCCCGCCGGAGCCGACCCGCGCCGCATCGCCGAGCATGTCAAGGCCCTGCGCCAGGAGATCAGCCGGGTCAAGCTCAACGAGATCGTGGCCCAAACCGCCCGCGACAACGCCGATCGCACCAAGAGCATCGCGGAGACCTTGGCCAAGACCAGCTCGGCCCTGGCTGACCTCGAGTATGACGACGCCGGTGAAGAGCTGCCCGACATCGGCGTGGCCGTCGACGAGATCATCCTGGAACTCGACACCCAGATGGACTTGGGGACGCCGACTTGCATCCCGAGCCTCGACGACGCCATCCAGGGCGGCATCAAGCCCAGCCAGTTGCTGATCCTGGCCGGGCCTACCGGTGGTGGCAAGAGCGCCCTGGCCTCGCTGATCGCCCTGCGCGCCGGCCAATGGGCCGCCGAGCATGATCGGGGTGGCATATTGATGTTCAGCTATGAGATGAGCAAGAAGGAGCTGACCCAGCGCATGCTCATCCAGGCCACTCCTGAGATCCGCGACGGCTATCACGCCCCGCATGGCTGGTCCGAGCGCGACAAGCCGATCGTGCGCGAGTCGCTCGAGCGGATCCGCCACCTGGCCATCCACATCGAGGACAAGGGCGCCGAAGACATCAGCGCCGTGCGCGGCGCGGTGGACCGCTATATCGCCCGCAAGGGCAAGAAGCCCTCGCTGGTCATCGTCGACCACATCGGCCTGATCGGGGCCAAGGACGCCCGTGGCGGCGCGGCGTCGGACACCGAACAGATGTCTCGAGTCACCCGCGGCCTCAAGAACATGGCCCGGCTCCTCGAGATCCCGGTTATGGGCCTATCGCAGTTCAACCGCCAGGTGGACTCCCTGGAGCGCCCGGACCACCGGCCGCAGCTCTCCGACCTCAAGGGCTCGAGCTCCATCGAGCACGACGCCAACATCGTGCTACTGCTGCATGCCCCTTACATCTACCTCAAGGACCGCGAGGAGCGCAAGCGCCTGGTGGCCACCGGAGCCCCGGTGACCCTGATGGTCGCCAAGAACCGCTCTGGCCCCCAGGTGGATCTCGATCTCGAATGGATCGGGCCACGCGTCACCTTCCGGGAGAAGCAGGTCGATTCGCTCATGGCCAGCGCGCCACCCGAGGCGGGCGCCACCGGCACCTTCAACGACCAAACCGTGGTGCGACCGTCCGAGGAGCCCGAGGCCCTGGCCGCGGAAATCGACGAGGCCGTGCGCCAGCTCACCAAGGAGCAGGAAGAGCGGGCGGGCGAGGCGCCAATAAATGATGCCTTGTTTGATTAACTCTTCGGCACTGCGTCTGCACCTGCGGGAGGCTTCGCTCTCGCTACGCCTCCAAAGCTACGACGAGGCGCCGATCAACGATGCCTTGTTCGACTGAGAGCCTGTCTCCTTCGATCCAGTGACGAACTTGACGCAGACGATTTTTCTGTGAGACTCATCGAACGGCGAAAACCTCTTTTCGCCCATGCTGTGGTTTCGGCCTCAGCGAAGCTTGGACCCGGGATAAACCCCGAACCGTAGGTGGTGCCAAATGACCGAACTGACCTACCGAGAGAAGCTCGCCATGGAGTCTCGGGTATTCGAGGAGTGGTGCGCGGCTAACAGCGCTCCGGGATTTGACCCGGATGAGCCGACACCGGCCCAGTTTGAGGACCTTCAACGTCGCCTCGCTGCTGCTCTTGGGCCCAACTCGCCGGAGGCAAAACGACTTGCCGAAGTGGACGCCATGACTCCAGATCAGCGCGCGGCCCTGATTGAAGCCAGTAACCGAATACCGGAGTGAAGGAGACAGGTGGTTCGGCTAACGCTGAGACCGGAGCGTTGGAGGCGTTAGCCTCCCGTTAGGTGGAGGTCTCCTCAGTTGCGCCGCCTTCGGCTCTGTTCGACTAGCGCCTCACGCCGCCTACGGCTCCGTTCGACTAAAAGCTCTATCGAGCCGGCTTGACCTTGGCCTTGCGACGCGGACGCGGTTTGTCGCCCACTTTGCGTGCTTGGTCGTAAGCCTCTTGAACTGCCCGGCGTTCATCCCCGCTCAGGATGTTGGGGCGCTCATGGACGCCGCCGCAATCATCGAGGTCATAGTGCCCGGGCGGCATGGACCGGTTTGGGAAGACGCCGCTCATTTGACCGCCCCCGACAGGATCTGGGTCAGGCCGCAGGCGCAATAGGCCCCGATGCCGTGACAGCCCTCGATGTGCCGGCCGAAAGTGCGCAAATGATTGCGGGTGAGATTCTGCATGACCTCATAGCTGTAGTTGCCCTGCCAGATCTCGCCCTGGGCATCGTAGAAGCCGCAGTTGCAGCCTGAGTGCTTGGTGAAATGCCAGCAGCCCTTGTGGTGGTCGGCATATTTCGCGAAGGCTTTCTCAAGGGTGATTGCCATAGCTGTCCTCGGGTGGGAGTTGCGGTGACTCTTACATCCTCCACGCAGAGTCCACTTTGTCAACGCAAGTTCGGCTCGAAGGACCTTAGTCGCCTTAGCGACGCTTGCCGCGGCGCTCCAGAGCGAGCAGCTCGCGCTTCTGGACATCTTCGGCTCGTTGCCACTTGGGCAGGCGGGATTGGTAGTCGGCGCGGTCGGCGGGTTCCCAGCGGGACCAGTGAAGGTCGCCGCGGTCGATCTCGAGGATTACCCACTCATCGGGCCATTTGCCCAGGGAGATGATCTGCGTCCGCCCCAGGCGCTCGGTCTCATAGTAGTGGTGATGGCCGGAGAACCACAGCCTTGGGCTTATGACCGCGCAGAGCTCACGTAGCTCTTCCAGGGTCCGTCCGTGGCTCGGGTCATTGGCGAAGTGGAGCGGGGTCTCATGGGACAGCACAACATCTGCGTGGACCGAACGCATCTTGGCGAGATAGGCCGGACCGATGTACTTGGGCGCAGTCTTGCCCATCGGACTCCAGTTGCCCCCGATGCCCACGACCGAGGCGCCTGCGAGCGAGAGGCGGGCGCCATCGGGCAGGTACTCGAGATTGCGCACGTGCTTGCGGCCGGCCGACAGGTCGGCGACCATCTCCCAGTCCTCGTGATTTCCCCGGATGAACTTATAGGGGACCGGGTATGGCTCGTAGTCCTGTTGGTCGCCACAGCACAGGATCATATCCGGCGCGGCCTCGGCCAAGAAATAGTCGAAAGCCTCGCGCTTATGGTCGCCGTGGAAATCCGAGATGACTCCCACGCGCAGCGTTTGTCCGTTCTCCGTGCCTGACTTGGTCATGAGGACTTGCTCCTTCAAGTCCTATGATAGCGGTCGGCGCGCAAGATGGCAAGGTCTGCCGGCGAAATGAGGGCGCATTAGAGCGGTTCGCTATCGCGCCGAGGGCAGATCGACGATCTCATAGACCTCGATCCGCGAGAGGCCGGTTTTGGCGTCCGGCGCTGATTGGTATATAGGCAAGACCGAGAGCCAATCGGGATGGAGATCACCGGTCAGGATGGGCTTCAGAGCCGAGACGACATTGTTGCGGTCCAATATCAGCCAATGAGCGCCATAAGAGCGGGCGGCCTGCTCAACGACGGCCAGGTCAGACGTGGGGGTGGCGATCGCGGGCATGGCATGGTCGATGTCCCAGATCAGACCGGGATCGGCCGCCATGACCACCTGGCCCTCGCCGCCATAACTCTGGACGGCGGCGAGGGCCGAGACATACCCGGCCCGATATGACGACCAGGAACCGGCGATCAAGAAGGCAAAGACGCCCGAGAACAGCAGCGCGAGGCTCAAGGAGCCGATGATCGCTTTGTGGAGGAGTCCGGAGCTTGAGAGTCGTCGACAGTAAGGGAGGCTCGGCAGGCGTGCGGCGAAAGAGTGGATACCGTCCACTAACAACAGGTAGAGCAAGGGGGTTAATGCCACGGCCGAATGTAAGAAGTTGCCCGCGAGCAGATGGGGGGCGGCCACCAGGACTGACCAGGCACCGAAAACCAAGCCCCAGAGGAAATAGGGGCGCAGGTCTGGTCGCCGCCAGTTCCCGGGCAGGCCGAAAGCGACCCAGAGCAGGCCGAAAACAAAGAGCAGGTTGGTCGCGGTCAGCTCGAACACGGCGGCCAAGGCGGACAAGCGGGAGGCCAGGAGATTCTGCCAGCCCCAGGACAGCAGATAGCCCATGCCGATTGGGCCATCCGCGCTGAACAATTCTGAATAGGTGCGGATCCACAGAATCCGGCCCGAGGAGGCGGAAGGGGACAATGTCCCGAAGACGAGCTCCTGGCGGATCAACCAGGGGGCCACGGCCAGCAGGGCAACCAGGCCATAGACCAGGATGGCCCCGAAAGTGATCAGCGGGACTCGCCGGTGCTGGTGGGCCGACAGGCGCTCGAACAGCCACGCCAACCCGACTACCACCACCAGCAGCACCCCGTCATCACGCGACAGGAAGGCCAGACCAGTTGCCAGGCCGGCGATCGCCATGGACGCCTTGGGACCAAGAGTGTGCTTGCCCCAAGCCACCCCCGGGTCTCCTCGCAGCATGCGGCCGACGATCCAGAGAACGGAAACGACCAAGATGGCATAAAGGGCGAAATTGTCCGTCTGTGAAAGATAGTCGACTATGTAGCCCGAGATGGCCGCGAACAACCCCACC
>Ga0182027_10005193_pt1 | contig 19866 bp, 12 predicted proteins | sample 712E1DmetaG_FD_121300 | JGI IMG/M metagenome (GOLD analysis project Ga0182027, IMG submission 121300) | Permafrost microbial communities from Stordalen Mire, Sweden - 712E1D metaG (Illumina Assembly) | ecosystem: Environmental > Terrestrial > Soil > Wetlands > Permafrost | place: Sweden...
ATACTAAATACGAAACTCAAATAGCATACTGATAGTTTCGTACCTGTTAGTATTTCGTACCTTTAGTACTATTTAGTATTTAGTAGAAAGACTGCTTTAGCAGTCTATTGACACGAGTGATAATTTTGTTATAATCTACTTATATGCGATAATTTAAGTATATCAGATTTGCATTTTTTTACCTTTTTTGACGTATAACTTATATAAGATATGACAAACTTTACCTACATTTTAGAACGGCTATCCAGCAGGGCGAAAAACGCCCTTATTATGGCGCAACTGGTAAGCGAAGAGTTGAAACACGACCACATTGGCACGGAACACCTTTTGTACGGCGTAATTTCCGAAAAAAGCTCTTTTGCCGCGGAAATTTTAACCAAAACCAAACTCACGCCGGAAATAGTTAAGCGGGAACTGGCGCTGGTAAACAGCAACAACACGGTCAACGCCTGGAAGCCGGTGCTCTCGGAAAATTTAAAATCGGTGATAGAAAAATCGGCGATAGTCGCCAGCCAGTACGGCTACCAGTTTATTGGCACCGAACATTTTTTGTTCGGCCTGCTCACCGTACCGCAAAATAAAGCCAAAGTGATTTTATCCAAACTGGGCATAGACATTTTAGAACTGGAGCAAAACCTGACAAACGTTTTTGAAAACATTTCCAAATTTCCCGAAATGCCCATGGGCGCGGAAATGCCGGGCGGGCATAATTTTGAAGGGCCTGGCCTTGGACCTTCGCCTAAAATGCCCGACGCGAAAAAAGGCGGCATCTTGGAATTTTTTACCACCGATTTGACCAAAAAAGCCAAAGACGGTTTGGTGGATCCGGTCATTGGACGCAAGCATGAAATTGAACGCTTGATTAGTATTTTAAACCGCCGCACCAAAAACAATCCCCTGCTTATTGGCGAGGCCGGCGTGGGCAAAACCGCCATTGTGGAAGGTTTGGCTTTGGCCATTACCAAGCGCGAAGTGCCGGACTCGTTGCTGGACAAAAAAATCTTGGCTTTGGACTTAGCACTAATTGTGGCAGGCTCAATGTTTCGCGGCGAATTTGAAAACCGGCTCAAGCAGATTATTGACGAAGTCAAAAACGACAAAAACGTAATTTTATTTATAGACGAACTCCACACCATGGTCGGCGCCGGCGCCACCACCGGCAGTCTGGATGCGGCCAACATACTTAAGCCCGCGCTGGCCAGAGGCGAACTTAAAGCCATTGGCGCCACCACCTTAAAGGAATACAAAGAGCACATAGAAAAAGACGCAGCCTTGGAGCGGCGCTTCCAGCCCATTATTGTGGAAGAGCCCAGCAAAGAAGAAACCGTAGCCATACTGCAGGGCCTGCGCCAAAATTATGAAAAGCACCACAACGTTACCATTACCGACGAGGCCATAAAATCGGCCGTTGAACTTTCTTCGCGCTATATCCAAGACCGCTATTTGCCGGACAAGGCGGTAGATTTGATAGACGAAACCGCCGCGTTCTTGCGCTCTATTAACAGCAACAGCAAATTGCTTCGGGCCACCAAAAAAATTGAAACCGATTTGGCCGCACTGGAAGAAGAAAAAACCAAAGCGGTTTTGGGGCAGGATTTTACCACGGCCCTGCATTTAAGGACCCAGGAAGAAAAACTGCTTAAGCAAAAAGAACAGCTGGCCAAAGCTTTGGCCTCGGAAGAAAAAACCCCGACCCATATAATTGTTTCCGAAGACATTGCCCATACGGTTTCCATGATGACCAAAATCCCGCTGGCCAAGCTGGCTAAAACGGAAATCGGCAAGCTCTCCAATTTGGAAAAAGTCTTAAAAGCCAAAGTTGTGGGGCAAAACGAGGCCGTGGACGAAATTGCCAAAGCCATCCGCCGCTCGCGCGCCGGCATTGCCGACCCCAGGCGCCCGCTCGGCTCATTCATTTTTTTGGGTCCCACGGGCGTAGGCAAAACCGAAACCGCCAAAGTTTTGGCCTCCGAAGTCTTTGAAGACGAAGACGCTTTAATTAGGGTAGATATGTCGGAATTTATGGAACGGCACAACGTGGCGCGCCTTATTGGCGCGCCGGCCGGCTATGTGGGCTACGGCGAAGGCGGCCGGCTAACAGAGGCCGTGCGCCGCAAGCCTTACAGCGTGGTTTTGTTTGATGAAATTGAAAAAGCCAACCCGGACGTTTTTAACATTTTCCTGCAAATTTTGGAAGAGGGCCAGCTTACCGATTCCGAAGGCAAAAAAGTCAGTTTCCGCAACACCGTGGTAATTATGACCTCTAATTTGGGGATGCAGGAACTCACTAACCAGGCCGCGAAGATTGGTTTTGCCGATAAGACGGAAAAGCTTGATCAAAAGGATAGATTACAAAAAGAATACGAAAAAATTAAGGAAGGCATTACCGAAGAGTTAAAAAAAGAATTCCGCCCCGAATTCCTAAACAGGATTGATAAAATAATTATTTTTAGGCCGCTTGGCTTTAATGAACTTAAAACTATAACCCAGCTGCAAATCGCGCAGCTGCAAACCCGCCTGCTAGAGCAAAACGTCCAGCTTAAAGTCTCCCCCGCCGTAATCAAATACGTGGCCGAAAAAAGTTTTGACCCGGCCCAAGGCGCGCGCTTTGTCCGCAGAAACATCCAAAATTTGATTGAAGACCCGCTGGCGGAAAAAATTATTTCCGGCCAGGCTCCGGACGGCGCAAAAATCAGCGCTGATGTTAAAGGAGACAAAATCAGTTTTAGTATGCATAAACTGGAAAAAGTACTGGTGCCCGCGTAATGCCCCTCATTCCCCTCCTTTTCAAAGGAGGGGTTAGGGGAGGTTATTTAATACATCAAATTGATATCAGCCCGCCCCAAAAAGGCGGGTTTTTTGATTTTTTTCTATTGACTCTCTCTCTCTCTCTGATTTGCTAAGATATCGAAATCTGACATTTTCACCGATGGGCCACCAACCCTTCAAAGAACGCAAAAGACAACCCACTACGGGTACGCCTGCGTATTATGTCGGATCTGGAGAAAACCTCACCAGTAGATTCACCATCCGAAAAACCGCCAAAAAGAGGAGGGCGGCGAATTAGGACCCGCAAGGAGGGCGGGTTAGAAAGAAGGGACCAATACAACCAGCAGAAAAAAGTTCCCCCCATCGGGGGTCCTAGGCGGCCCTGCCTAGCTATATACTCCACTCTGCGAACCTCATGCATGACGGCTGTTAGGGACCAACAGCCTTTTTTCTTTTGCCCAAAAACGGGTTTTTTAATTTTTTTATTGACATTTTTAGCAAAAAGGGGTATGCTTTAATGTTTTACAAGCCCCAACCCGGGGCACTCAAGGAGCGTTCATCATGAAGTTCACTGTCGTGGTCTCCGTCCTTCTGTTTGCCCTGCTGCCAGCCGCAGTAGCCGAAGACGGAAGGTCGTTCAGGCTGGTGCCACTGGAAGACAAAAGTGCCATCAGCATACACTCTTGCGGTGAATTCTTCTTCGGGGCGAAGACCCCGAATGGACAATTCATCGTCGCCTACGCCGTCCAGTACCCGAACAACATCGTCCACAATCACGTGCTCTTCCAAAAGTACGTGCGAACCAACATCGACGAGAGCAGGAAAGTGCCGGAGGTCAACGAAACCGGCAGCGGCAAGGTCGTCCTCTGGATTTCTCGAAAGGGTTTCGAGAAGGCAAGGAGCTGTCTTCCCGACCCTCCCGACGAACAGCTGTTGCCACCCACCCCGACCGCCGGCCACTAACCATCCCTCCTTAAGCACCCCCTCCGGCCCAGGGGCCCCGAGCGCTCTGCTTCCTGCCTGGTGGCAGGCAGGAAGCACCGTTCGGGGATTTTGTTTGCCCAAAAAATCTGCTAAAATTAAAGTATGCTCGTGGAAAAAATATCCTTCGACCTTGTGGAGAAGATATTTTTTCTTAGGTTCCGAACAAATAATAGGTTCTCCACTAGGTCGAACACTATTATTTGCCCCTATTACAAAACCAAATGTACCAAACCCTCATCAAGCCCCTCTTTACCGACATTAAAACCTTTGTCCTAGACACTCTCTTCCCCATTTCCTGCCTTTGCTGCGGCAAGGAGGGGGCTTTTACCCAGCACCACTTTTCAGATGATAACCAAAATTCTATCATCAAAAATACCGATTGTAGTATATCAACCGATAATCAAAATAGTACAAAAAGTGGTGCTGGGTTTATTTGCGACGATTGTAGATCAAAGTTAAAAAAACTTGAACACCAGCGCTGTATTGTCTGCCAAAAAAATACGCCTTTTGGCTTTACCCACCCCCACTGCCAAACCCCGCATGGCGCGGATGGACTAATTAGTTTTTATAATTATCACGATGAGGCGGTAGCCAACATAATTATAAAAAGCAAATACAACTTTTTGCCCGCAGTTTTTCTTGAGCTTGGCAAAATCATCGCCGGCCAAATAAAAACAACCTACCCGCTGCTGACTGCTAATTCGTACGAATTAGCCTATGTCCCTTTGCACAGCTCCCGCCAACGCTGGCGCGGATTTAACCAGGCGGAAGTGTTGTGCCAATCGCTTAGCCAAAACCTGGGCCTCGCATGCATTAACGTACTAGTACGATGTAAAATCACAAAAACGCAAAAAGACCTAAAAAAAGAAGGACGGTTAAAAAACGTAACTGATGCCTTTAAACTAAACCCCAAGGCCGATGTCCATAACAAAAACATTATTCTGGTAGACGACGTTACCACCACCGGCGCAACTTTACAGGAAGCGGCCAAAGTCCTAAAACGCAACGGCGCGGCAAAAGTTATTTGCCTGACCGTTGCCAGAGACTGATATTTTTGCTAAGATATTAAGGATTTGCTGTCATCCTGAACTCGTTTCAGGATCCACTCTTTCTAAAAATAGATTCCGGATCAAGTCCGAAATGACACACTTATAAGATACGGAGAGGTCGCATAGAGGCCTAGTGCGCTGGTTTGCTAAACCCCGCACCAATTTTCTATAAATACAACAATTTAATATGTTTTTTTGGTGGAAGGGTCGCATAGAGGCCTAGTGCGCTGGTTTGCTAAACCGGTAAAGGAGTCAAATCCTTTCGGGGGTTCGAATCCCCCCCCTTCCGCCAAAAGAACGTAAAAATTGGTGCGGGGTAAACCGGTAAAGGAGTCAAATCCTTTCGGGGGTTCGAATCCCCCCCTCTCCGCCAAAAAAACCCAACCCGCCAAAGTAGCGGTTTTTTGATTTTCGCGGTAAAATTAAAAGTAAGCAAAAGTAAGCGGTACTGAATCTTAATCATCAACAAAAACGTAATATATTACTATACAGCGTCATTCTGAAGCCGAAATAGCACATGAAGGCCGAAGAATCTCATCTTTTGTTGAGATCCTCCGGTCGTTGCGCTCCCTCGGGATGACGCCCCCGGGTGTTTTGCCAAAAAACGCCTTTTATCCAGCACCACTTTTTTCAGCCTTTTATAGTATAATATAATATGATAAACGCCCCACAAATAGACTTTAAGCCTGATTATGGGTAAAAGTGGTGCTGGATTTATTGCCTAATTACCAACCAATTGTAACAAATGGACCTAAATTCCGTCTTTAGTATCAGCAGCCAAAACCTCAAAGATGCCGACAGCATGGCGTTGCTTTTTGCCAACGCTAAAAAGGGCGAGGAAGCGGCTTTTGGCGAAATTTATAATCTTTTTTTTAAAAAGATTTACCGTTTTATTTTCTTCCGCGTCGGCCACAAAGAGGTGGCGGAAGATTTGGCCGAAGAAGTCTTTTTAAAGGCTTTTTCCAAAATTGCCTCGGCTAATGAAAGCGGCGCGTTTGAAGGCTGGCTTTACCAGATTGCGCGGAACTTAGTTATAGATTATTACCGACAAAAAAAATCCATTGTTGCGCTGGAAGAAATCGAAAACACCCTGGAATACGAGACTAATGTTATTGATGTCGTCAATCTTCGGGAACAGCAAAAAATCTTTTTGAAATTGCTAAAAGAACTGGGCGCCGAACAGCAGGTTGTAATAAAACTAAAATTTCTTGAAGAGCTGGAAAACAGCGAAATCGCCGAACTGCTCGGCAAAAACGAAGGTACCATAAGAGTAATCCAGCATCGGGCAATTATTAAATTACAGGAACTTATTAAAAAATCAGCCGAGCAAGAATAAATTACATTATATTATCGGCGTCATTCTGAGGCCGCAGGCCGAAGAATCTCTTAATCTTTGTTTGAGATCCTTCGTCCCGATGGTGCACTGAGGGACTCAGGATGACGCCATCGACAGAACTTATGAATAATCTGGATGAAATTTACAATCAGGCGCTGGACATGCTCAAAAAAGGCCATTCTAAAGAAGAGGTCCTGGTTAAGTTTGCCCAATTTAAAAACGAACTTAGTCCCCTTTTGGATATTAGCTTTCAGCTTTTGACTTTACCTAAAAACATAGTGCCTACGCCGCTGATGCGCCGCAAGTACGCAGCCGCGCCCGCAAAAAGACTGTGGCTGGCATGGCTGCATGTATCCAAATTCGCCAGTGTCAGCGCAGGATTAATGCTCTTAGTAAGCGTGCTGTCAGTTACCGCGTACCAGGCTTCTAAAAGCGTTCCGGGAAACGCTTTGTTCGCCCTAAAAAAGGGCGAAGAAAATTTCCGCCTGGTTTTGGCGTCTAACCAAAATAAAAAAGCCAGCCTGCAAATTGCCATTGCCCAGCAGAGGCTAAACGACGCCCAGCAAATTTTTAACGACCCAGCCAGCAACGCAGACCAAAAAACAGCGGCGCTTAACGAGCTCTCCGCGCAAACCGCCAGCGCTGTGGCCGAAGTCAACACAGTTGCCGCAACAGATCCCAAATCGGACGCCAGCCATCCGTTGTTAAATTCCTTGGACAGCATTACCCAGCAGCAAAAAAATCTTTTAACCGCAATCAAGCCGGACAGTCAAATAAAAAACGCGGCAAATAGCGCGTTATTGGCGTTAGGCAGCGATACGGCTAAACTTTCGGCAATTAAACAAACCATAGCCGTTGCCAGCAATGACCAGGAAGCCCTGGCCAAACTGAATTCGGATCCAAACTCGGTGGCGGCTTTCGGCGAAATCAGCCAGGCGTCCGTTACCCAAATTACCGTGGAGCAGATTACTTTTATCATAACGTCGGAAACGGCAATCCAGGACAGTTCCGGCAAAAAACTTTTGCCTTCCGATTTGTCAAACGGAAACAAAGCCAGCGTAGTCGGAGAAAAGAACAATAACCGGCTTTTGGCCCAGCAAATTTTTATAACAAACGCTTCCACGGACGCGGCTGTTGCCGCGCAAACTTCAAATAGCGCGGCTTCAACCTCGGCATCATCCACCGTTTCGGCCGTAAACACAAAAAAGCCCGCTGGCCAAAATTCCACTACGGTGCAGCCCGCTGAGGGTAGTTCTACTTCTACCGCGGCTAATCCAAATACCGATAGCGGTTCATTTATTTTGCATCAAATATTTGACACCCCGGCTTCACAATATGTAGCTAACCCTTAATTGTTTTTCTGAACAGGCGGAAAGGACATTTCTTTCCCCCAATTCAGGACGACAGTAACTGAAGCTTTGAAATTAACCCCGCACCACTTTTCGGCGCTTTATACAAGATTCCAAATTTTACAAAAGTTGTCTCTATTTGGAAAGATTTGGACAAAACGTCAAAAAGTGGTGCGGGGCAGGTAAGTAAAAACAGCCCCTTTCTAGAGCGGGGGCTGTTTTTGTTTTTTTGATGATTTAATGGTATAATACCAATTAGAGGGTGCTTGTAGCGTGCCCATTTATGGGCAATATCTTAGATGCCGATAAATCGGCGCGCTACAGAACCTCTCATGTTTGGAGAGGTCGCATAGCGGTTTAGTGCACCAGTCTTGAAAACTGGAGTACCCAAAAGGTACCGAGGGTTCGAATCCCTCCCTCTCCGCCACTCGACTCGTCACCCTTTAGGGTGGCTCGCTCGTGGTTTCGGCCGTATGACGGCCTCAACCAACTGGAAAGCGAGTCGAGTGCCCCGAGCGTAGCCCTTGAGCTTGCCGAAAGGGCGAAGTCGAGGGGCAACAAAAATAAACCTACTTTGTAATCGTTTGAAAAAATATCTTACAATAAACAATCTGATGCAGGTCGGCCTAATCGGATTTACGATGGCGGGCTTTCTACTTACTTCATTAAAGCTCCCGCAATACGGGCTGATATGCAGTTTAATTTCAGAAGTATTTTGGCTATATAGCGCGTACAAAGCCTGGCGGCAGGCCAACCAAATCGGAATATTTATTACTACAATTTTCGTAACTTTAATTATCCTTTTCGGGGTTATTAATTATTGGGTTATCTCTCGATAAACCCAAATATACAAGTATCTATGCCAAACGAAAACCAAAACACACTTTCCTGGGAAGCCTGGGAATTTAAGCATTATCCCAAAAATATGGGCTGGTACGTGGTGCTGATTGCCATAACCCTAATGCTGATGGCTTTTTTTATAATCATCCAAAGCGATGTCTTTGCCGCTATAGTGCTGGGAATTTTAGCACTTTTAGTTATTTTTTTCGCGCGGCAAAAGCCGGAAAGAGTGGAAATTGAACTAAACAGCAAGGGAGTAAGGTTCGGCAATGTTACCTATCCTTACAAACAGCTGAAATACTTTTGGGTAGTGCACAACGAGCGGCACCAGACAATTAACTTCCACACTTCGGCCCTTTTAAACAGCGTTTTAATTTTAGAACTGGAGGACCAGGATCCCGAAGCAACCAGGCAGTTCCTTTTGCAATACTTGCCCGAACACAGCGAAACCGAAGAAACGTCCGTGCAAAAGGTTATGCACAAGTTAAAATTCTAGACCCAGCCCGCCTTTCCTTACGGCCCTGTAGCTCAGTGGATAGAGCGTTCCCCTCCGAAGGGAGAGGCCGCAGGTTCGATTCCTGCCAGGGTCACCACATTATGCTGACTATAAATTCCCCAATTGAATCTCTTCCAAAAACCCAAAAGCCGCATTTAGCGGCTTTAAAAAAACTCGGGATTTTTACGGTTAAAGGCCTGCTTTTGTATTTCCCCTACCGCTATTTGGATTTTTCGCAAGTTCGGCAGATAAAAGATTTAAAGCCGGGCGAAAACGTCAGTCTAAAAGTAACCATCAAACAAATCGCCAGCCGGTTTTCTTTCCGCGGCCGGATGTCTCTAGCCGAAGCCGTGGTCAGCGACGACACCGGCTCTTTAAAAGTGGTGTGGTTCAATCAGCCGTATTTGGCCAAAAGCCTGGGCAAAGGAGAAGAAATCTTTTTAGCCGGCCAGCCCGATTACTATAATTTTGGCCTGCAAATGACCAATCCTATTTACGAAAAAGTTTCCGACTTCCCGATCCACACCTCTCGCCTTGTGCCGCTTTATCATTTAAAACAAGGACTTTACCTTAAAACTTTCCGCAACCTGGTGGCCGAGGTTTTACCGCTGGCTGATGAAATTGCCGATGAATTGCCTGGACAAATCATAAAAAACCAATCGCTGATAAACATTGCGCAAACCATAAAACAATCGCATTTCCCCGAAAGCGTGGAAACTCTGGCCGGGGCGAAAAAGCGCCTGGCGTTTGAAGAAATTTTTTACACCCAATTATTGGCGCAAAAACATAAACTGGAGCTGGCGCGCAAGCAAAGTTTTGCGATTAAGTTTGACCAAAACCTGATAAAACGGTTCGTGGACAGCCTTCCGTTTAAGCTTACCGTGGATCAAAAAAAGGCCGCGTGGGAAATTTTACAGAATTTGGAAAAGCCCCTGCCCATGAACCGCCTGCTGGAAGGAGACGTGGGCAGCGGAAAAACCGCGGTGGCGCTTGTTGCCGCCTTGCAGACCGTATCACAAGGCTTTCAGGTTGCCTTTTTGGCGCCTACGGAAATCTTGGCCAGCCAGCACTATCAAACGGCCCATAAACTTTTATGCAAATCACCGGCCAATTTTAACATTAGATGCGCCCTGCTCACCAACAGCTTTTGCCTGTTAAACAATAAGGAGGCCAAAAAAGAAAAACTAAAAAAACTTCTGGCCCAGGGCATGCCGGGGATATTTATTGGCACGCATGCTTTGCTGCAAAAAGGGGTTAAGTTTAAAAATCTGGCTTTAGTAATTATTGACGAACAGCATCGCTTTGGCGTTGAGCAAAGGGCGGAGCTGATGAAAAGCGGCAAAAAAGTTCCCCATTTGCTGTCTTTAAGCGCGACTCCCATACCCCGAACTTTGCAGCTGGCGATTTATGGCGAACTGGATATCTCCCAAATTAAAACCAAACCCGTTGGCCGAAAGCCGATTGTAACAAAATTGGTGACTGACGAAAACCGCTCCAAAGCTTACCAATTTATAAACATGCAAATAAAATCAGGTCGGCAGGTATTTGTAATCACACCGCTTATAGAAGAATCGGACAAGCTCGGGGTTAAATCGGCGAAAACCGAGGTGGAAAACTTAAAAAAGATTTTTCCGCAATTCAAAATTGGCCTTATGCACGGCAGGCTCAAAGGCGCGGAAAAAGAAAGCGTAATGAAAGATTTTTTGGAAAACAAACTGCAAATTTTGGTTTCCACTTCGGTTGTGGAAGTCGGCGTGGACGTGCCTAACGCCAGCGTTATGCTAATTGAAGGCGCGGAAAGGTTTGGCCTGTCCCAGCTCCACCAATTCCGCGGGCGCGTCGGCCGCGCGCTACACCAAAGTTATTGTTTTTTATTTCCATCAATGTCTTATTCTCCCCCTTTAGAAGGGGGAGCTAGAGGGGGTATTGACGAGACAATTAACCGCCTGGAATCTTTTACCAAAACCCAGGACGGCTTTGAACTGGCCGAACTGGACTTAAAACAGCGCGGATTCGGCGAAATGTACGGCTCCGAGCAATCCGGCTGGAATTTTAAATACTTTGACCCCTCCTATACATCTTTAATAGAACCCGCCCGCCAGGAGGCTTTAAACCTGCTAAAAGACGATTTAAACTTAAACAATTTTCCGCTTCTTAAAGCAAGAATTCAAGACAAAACCGTGCATTTTGAATAAAATATTTGACTTTTATACCAAAAATCCGTATAATGCCTCTAATCTGTAGGAGGACTTCAAGCGAAGCCCTCCTTTGCGTTCTTCTAGCTAGAAACACACTCCCCAAACCACCCCTACGAAAGGAAGTTGTAGAAATGAACAAAGCGGAGTTAGAGCACTTCAAGCAAGTGCTTGAACCTAAAGAAGCCGAACTGGCCAAGGCTCTTAGACGGCGAGATGAAATCGCCATTGAAAGGAGCCCGGACCAAATCGACGAGGTCACTCGCGCCGCCGAGCGCGAACTGGCTATCCGTAACATGGCTCGAGAATCCAGGCAGCTGAAAGATGTCCAAGCTGCCCTGTGGCGCGTGGACAAAGGTTCCTTCGGGGTCTGCGCGTCCTGCGAGGAAGACATCAGCCCCAAACGGTTGGCGGCAGTGCCTTGGGCGCTGTTATGCATCCGCTGCCAGGAAGACGCGGACCGCCAAAACCACCCCGAAGAAGAGAGGATGGAGGCGTTGCTCCCGAAAGGAGAACTGACACGGGAAGCGGCCTGAGGAATTGCTTTGGAATGTCCAGATGAAGTTCTTCCAGTCTCCCCAACTGGAAACACAATCACATAACTTCTTCTGGATAATCCAAGAATTCGCTTGATTCTGCCTTCGGGGGGAAGGCGGGATTAATAGCGAAAGACTCTGGCGCGTTGCATGTGATTGCGCGCCAGAGTCTAGTTTTTTTACAAACTACTAATCGCTTCCTGCAAGGTTTTTACCGGCAGCCCGCCAGAGGCGGGTAAAGATTTTCATTTTAAATTTTGCATTGCTTCGTTTAAAGTTTTTACCTGAACAATATCTATTTTGCTTTTTTTTGCATCCATTCTGCCTTTCGGGCAGATTATTTTTTTAAACCCTAATTTTTCCGCTTCTGTTATCCGCTTTTCCAAATTTGGCACAAAACGGACTTCGCCGGAAAGGCCCAGTTCCCCTATCACCACGGTATTTTCCACAACAATATCTTTTAAGCTGGAAACAACGGCCAAAGCCACGGCTAAATCGGCCGCGGGCTCGTCTATTTTTAAGCCGCCGACTACGTTAATGTAAATATCCTGATTTGATAAATTCAAATTGGCGCGCTTGCCTAAAATGGCAGTAAGCAGCTGCAGACGATTTGCGTCAAACCCGGCCGTGGTTCTTTTGGGATAGCCAAAATTGGTGAGCGATGTCAGCGCCTGGATTTCCAAAAGCAAAGCGCGGTTGCCTTCCACAATGGAGGTTACCACATTACCAGAAGCTTTAACGCTTTCTTCGCCCAAAAACAGTTGCGAAGGATTTTTAACTTCAATTAGACCCGCGCCGGCCATTTCAAACACGCCGACTTCGTTGGTCGTGCCAAAACGGTTTTTTACGCAGCGCAATATCCTAAAGGCGGCAAACCGCTCCCCTTCCAAATACAAAACCGTGTCCACCATATGCTCCAAAGTTTTTGGCCCGGCCAAATAGCCTTCTTTGGTCACGTGGCCGATTACAATAAATGAGATATGGTTTTGCTTGGCCAAGCGCATTATTTGCTGGACCGCGTTGGTCACCTGCGAAACCCCGCCGGCCACGCCGGAGACCTGTTCGCTATACATTGTCTGGATGGAATCTATAACCACCAACTCCGGCTCGCTTGCCGCCACGCTGGCCAAAACAATTTCCAGCGAGGTTTCCGCCAGCACGTTTAACTGGTGATTTTTATTTATGCGGTGCGCGCGGAGTTTAAGCTGGTTAACCGATTCTTCGCCGGAAACATACAAGACTTCCGCGTCCACGCGCATTGCCAGCTGAAGCGCCAGCGTGGATTTGCCGATGCCCGGATCCCCGCCAAGCAACACCAAACTGCCGGGCACAATCCCCCCGCCGGTAACCTGGTCAAACTCGCCTATGCCGGTTTTCATTCTGGGGCGCTGTTCCAAGTCCACCGAGGCCAAATCCACCGCCTGCGCAGATTTGGAAATTGGAAATTGGGAATTAGAAATTTTGCTTTCTTCCAATGTATTCCACTGCCCGCAATTTTGGCATTTGCCCTGCCAGCGGGGCGTTTTGTATTGGCAATTGGAGCAGACAAAAATTGTGGTCGATTTTGACATAAAATTATAAATTTTTACAATATCAAAAATTTCTAATTATTCTAATTGCCTAATTGACCTAAATAAATCCCAATTACCAAATTCTGACATTGGGATTTGTTTAGAAATTAGAATAATTAGGTTAATTAGAAATTTACAGATTTTCTAAGATATCAAACACAAAAACTCAAATAAATCAAACTTTATTGAGTCAGGTCTAAATAATACAATCCCCCATCCTGCGCGTTCCTGAAAAACAGCTTGTCCGAAGTGGCGTTCAAAAACAAATCCCTGCCGTCAACCGAACTGCCCGAAGGTTGATATTGCTTTTTATCCAAAGTGGAAGTATTCATCCGGTAAAAACTGTCTACGGTCAGGCTGCTGGAGCCTATTGTGCCCGATGTCGGCACGGCGGCGTAAATAGTGTTGCTGTCTTTGTCCCAAACGGCTTTATCCACGGTTGTAAATAACCCCAGATTTTTTATTTCCCCGGAGGTTAAATTATATACCCAAAGCTGGTAGTTTTGGGAAACGGGATCCTTTTTGCCGAACAAAAACTTTTGGCCGTCCGGGCTCCACAGCACGCCAAAATTCTGGCCGCTTTTTACCAGGCCCTTCCACAATTTGCCGTCTGCGGTTACGGAATTGATAAAAGTGTTGGCGGCGGAATTTTGGGTTTCAAAAAACAATACCTGGGAACCGTCCGGCGAAACATGGATCTGGTCGTCGGTTTCCCACATCGCGGCCAGGGTTTGGTAATTACTGGCGTCCGGGTTTGCCAGAGTCAGACTGGCTTTGTTGTCGCTTAGCCAGACATACATAATTTTATCGCCCGTGGGCATCCAGTCCACGGATTCCACCTGTGCGGGCAAATTGGTATAAGTGCCGGTGTTGCTGTTAAAATAGCTCCATGTGTTTTTGCCGTTTGGATCGGTAAATTGGGCAATAAAATCGTTGCCTTTGGCCGGCCACAAAATTTTGGTGATGCCGGCTTTGAGCGGAATATCCAGCTGTTTTTTGGAAGTCAGGCTAAGCTGGCCGTTATTGTTCTGCAAAGTCGCCTGGTAAAGGTTACCCAAACGGTCAAAATAGCTTATGCCCGTGCCGTTAAAAAACAAGGCCGGTGAAACTACCTGATCCAGGGTGAGTTGTACAATATTTGATGGATTGTTTTGGACCACAGGCGTACTGGAAGCGGTGTAATCCGCAATCGGCGGGGTGGATGTTGCGTTATTGTTGGTCGTAGGCGGCGCGGGGGTTTTACCCGCGTATTTGGAGTAAACTAAAAACCCCAAAGTGCCGATAATAAGCAAAAAAATGGCTCCCAAAATTGCAATAGCTTTTTTGTTCATTTTATTTTTGTTCCAATGATAATTGTCTAATTTGATATTATTGTAGCATATTTTTGTCAATATGCAAAATCCACGCAGAATAACCGCCCACAAAGCCCAAACGAGGTGGGTATAATCCCAAAAATACTAAGAAAATCAGAGATGTCAGAGATGGTGCCCATCTCGGTATCTCATTAACGCGGAGTGATTGGCCCGTTAGCGGCCGGGATTGTTGCGGCCGGAGTAGCGGATGTAGTATTGCTGGCGGAACTGGTAAAGTTGGAAAGGTCAAAATATTTGCAGCTATCGCCAATGAAAGCCCCTACGACAGTAGCTTTATAATTAGTCTTTTTATTAAAAGCTGAATTAGTACTGGGCCAGCTACAGCCCGCGACCATGACTATGGCTATAAAAAACGCCCACAAAATTGGCGGAAAAACAGTAGCAAAAACAGTCACAATTTTTTGCCAAAATGTTAACGGAAATAATTCCTTGTTTTTTTTGTGGCCAAAAATCCAATAAGCATCCATAACTATGGCGCCAAGCATAAAGTCCAGACCGGTAAAAAATGTCGCGCAAGACGAGCCAAAGCCGTAATACCAAATTTTGCTGGTAGTCGCGCCGGCGGCTTTTCCGAGGCCTTTGTCGACCAAGGCCTGTTTTGCCGCCGAATCTATTTTTCTTCTCGCGGCCGGGTAAGCCGCGGGGTTTGGACCAACGTCCCCTTTCAAAGCCTCGCTAAACATATCCCCGGCACTTCTTGGGTCTCTAAAAACATTTCCCTTATCGCGATTACTCTCCGAAGGCGGCCCAACAGGACCGCTGCCAGATGGCCCACCCAAAGGCTGGGGTTTTCCCGCTTGCGGCGGCGTTGCAAGAGGCTGGCCGCCGCCGCCAACCGGAGATGAAGGCGACGGCTGGTTATCTTTATTTGGCCCTCCGTTTGCCGCATCAATGGGTTTATCTTTATTATCAGCTGAGCCGCCCGAGCCTTCCGGAGTCCGGCGGTCCGGCCCCAGCGGAGGCGGGACTGCGGTATCGTCTTTTTTGGGAGATTCCGTTGCTCCCGGAGGACCGGGTGGCGCTTCCGAAGGCGGTTTTGCTTCCTTGGCAGGCTCCTGACCGGGAGCCGGTTTCTCTGTAGGCAAACCTTTCCCTTCTCCCGCTTCCGGGCTTGTGGGAGATTCTTCCGGTTTTGTTTCTCCTGGTTTTGTTGGCGGCTCACCGGCGCCTTCACCGGCAGGCGTCTCTTTTCCGTCCGATGCGCCTGGAGCGCCCGGAGCGCCTGCCCCGCCTTGTTCCGCCGGCTTGCCTGTTGCCGGAGGTGCGGCGGTACCGCCGGAAGAAATATTTAAATTACGCGCGGCATCCATTTCCTTCATACGCCCCAAACCCGCCGGCGCGCTTGGCATTGTCCCGCCGCTAAACGTCGGCAATCCCATACCCATAGCGGCCGTGCCACCGCTCGCTATTGTTGAACCTTGCGTAGGCGGCGTTGCCGATGATCCTTGGGTAGGTGTTGATGCGGATGGCGCCGGAGCCGCAACCGGCGCTTGAGGCTGAGCCGATCCCCCGCTTCCCGGAGCCTGACTAGCCTTAACCTCTGTTTTTATTTCCGCATCCGCCTCTAATTTTCCTTTTAAGGAGCTTTCAACCTCAACTTTTTCTTCAACGCCCGCCCCTTGGGCTCCGCCGGTTGAGGTCATTTGACCTGCTACGGTTCCTCCAACACTGGTTTGGCCTGATGAAATAATTCTGCCGCCAATATTAGCCGTGCCCGAAGCTCCGCCCCCGCCGCCATGAATTTCCGTCCTTACTTCGCCGCCGCCCCCACCAGACATCGCGGAACCTGCTATAGTCCCACTGCCGCCTTGGACTGTTGACGAAACCTCTCTTTGCACTCCAACCGAACCCGCAACCGTCCCACCGCCTCCTCCCCCAATTTGTCCGCCACCAGTTGATGTAACTTGTCCGCTTGCTCCAACAGAAGCAGAACCGACGGACCCAACTGTCCCGCCGGAAGAAATGGTTTCTTTAACGCCCGTACTACCTTGAGCTATAGTCTTCCCGCCCGCGGAAACTGTCCCCGCCTCGCTGATAGTCCGCCCGCCCGTGAAAATTTCCGATGTGGAAGTTGCTGGACCGCCGCCGGCTCCTTCTTCGTATGACGTTTCAATTTGATCGTCGCCTTCATCCAAGGTTTCATCCGTCGTGCTTTTTTTTGTTGCAGATGCCGTTGTCGCACCAGAGGCTTTTGTAGCGGCTGGGAAAACTCCAGTTGTCGATTTAAACGCATCAGCAATAGCGCCCAACGGGCTAAGTCCGGCATCAACAAACTCCCTAAACGGATCTAACCCTTGACCGCCGCCCGCGCCTTTTCCTCCGCCTCCTCCTGCCGCTTCCCGGGCTTTGCGTTTATCCGCTTCTTCTTTGGTTTCTTTTAAATAAAAAAAACGTTTCTCCAAAGTCCGGTCATTGTCCGGCCTATTGTGCTGTAAAAATTCCACTTCTATAGGCAGGCCGTCAGTATACAAATTACTGCCAAACCTTGCCGTAAATTCCAAACCCTCGCCTCCAGATTTTCTACGGACATCCCCGCCTGTAATTAGCTCCCTCCCACCGCCTATCCATAAAGCAATCTGGTTATACCTTTCCAATCCCCTGCCGAACACCTCAACACGCGAACCATTGCGGATTTTCCACCCCGATATCAGCCTCGGCCCGCCGTCTACTTGTATAAATTTGATTACATTGTCAGCTCTGCCGCCGGCTTCAAAAGGCTTCCCAATTATGATTTTATTGGTCTTGGGTTTTCCGCCGGCATTTACGGGCTGCTGATTGGCAACATCGTCGGATGATTGAACTGTTGTTTGAGTGGCCATAAGCTAAAAAAGAAGGCGTCATCCTGAGACCCGAATGCATCTGAGGGGCGAAGGATCTCTTAAACTTTAGATGAGATCCTTCGGCCTTGTGCACTCCCTCAGGATGACGCCAGGAGTTTGTTGTTTACCGATTTCTGATAATAGATTTAAGATTGTTACTTATCCGCCAAACTATCCTGGCTTTCCTGGATTTCCAAAAGCTGCTTGGGGTCGGTGGTAATAATCTGGTCTTCCACGTAGGAGGCGTAAATTTTAATGGCGGCGTGCTTAAGGCCAGCAAAGAAAATTCCCTCGCCGACCTCGCTTTCCAAAAGCAAATATTTTTCACCCTCGGTTAAAAAGAAAGTTTCGGCAATCACGTTTATGGCCGCCGGGCTCTGTTTGAGCAGCAACTGGATGGAAGAGTTGGTAACAATAGGCTTTCCGTAGGGAGAGGCCAAAAAATCGGCCACGTCCTGGGTAATGGTGGTCAGGCCCAAATAATATTTGCGCGCGCGCTTGGCAATGCCGAATAAAAACCTTGCCGAGTCTTCGTGCTGCATTAAAATCCAGGCTTCGTCCACGGCCAAAATGCGCTTTTTCAGCTCGCTGCGCACAATATTCCAAATATAATTTAAAATAATATACATGGCTATAGGCCTTAGCTCCTCTTCCAAATCGCGGATGCTAAACACCACCAGCTGGTTGTTTAACACCACATTAGTCTGCTGATTTAAAAGGCCGCCAAACGTTCCTTCGGTAAATTTAGTCAGGCGCTGGCCCAAATTTTCCGCCCCGACCATGCCGTTTAAAATTTCTACCAAATCGTTCATGGTTGGATATTCCATGCCGCGGAAATCCGCCAAATCCGGCGTAATGTCTTTTTTGGCGTAAGTCTGCCAAATAGCTTTATCCATTAAAGCTTCTTCCGTGGGGTTCAACTTTCCTATCATCAGGCTGAACAGCCCGAGCAGGTTAATGACGGCGGTGCGCAAAACGTCGGCGTTGCTTTCGCCTTCAATGGCCACAGGGATATCGAATGGGTTGATGCGCGAGGCCGAATTTAGCGATACGCTCAAATAAGTGCCGCCGACGGCCGAAGCCAAATGCTGGTACTCATTTTCCGGATCGACGATGATAACTTCAGTGCCGACCATCAGACTGCGCAATACTTCCAGTTTTACGGCATACGATTTTCCGCCGCCGGATTTGGCGAACACCACGGCATTGGCGTTTTCCATGGCAAAACGGTCAAACAAAATCAGGCTGTTGTTGTGGCGGTTAATGCCGTATAAAATCCCGTCGTTGCTGGTTAAATCCGACGACACAAAGGGGAAACAGGAAGACAGCGGGCTGGTATTCATGTTATTGGCCACGTCCAGTTCATCCAGGCCCAAAGGCAAGGTGGAATTCAGCCCGTTTTGAGTTTGCATTAACGCGCGCTTGGTGACAATTAGCTTGGAGCCGAGCGAGCTCTCCAGGGTGCTGGAAAATTTATCCAGCTCTTTTAAGTCGGTGGCGTAAATTGTAAAATACAAGGCAAAACGGAAATATTTTTCCGTGCCCTGCATCAAGTTGTCCCTAAGGCCTTCCACGTCTTTGTAGGCGGTCTCCAGCATCGGGTCGCGCACCATGCCTTTTTCCTGGTTAATGGACATTTGCGAGCCAAGTTCCCCGACTTTGCTTTTAAGTTTTTTTAAAATCACGGCCGAATCTATGGGATAAATAAACATAGAAAGGTCAAGCGCGCCTTCGGCCTGGATAATAAATGACAGCCAGTTGCTGGAGAGGAACCTCGGGTAGGCCAGCACAAAAAAACTCCTGCCGAATTTGCCGTTAAGCTCAAAATGGGAGCTGTCAAACTTAAGCGCGGCCGGCGCGATTAAATCCTTTAAAGTAGTCAGGCCTTCGCGGTAGGTTTTATCCAAATCACCCAAACTGGAGCTCAAGCTGCGTTCAGTTTCCGCTTCTTTCAAGTTTTGTTTTTTTTGCTCCAGCTCTTCCGGAGTTATTTTACTGAATATTGACATAAGCAACTAATAAACACGAATTAATTACGAATTAACACTAAATGATACGGCGTCATCCTGAGCGGAGCGAAGGATCTCAATCTTGATTTGGGATGCTTCGGCCGCTTGTATGTGCTTAGGACGGCCTCAGCATGACGCCACAGGTTATTCTGATATTTTAATATCTTTTAATTGTCCCGGGTCTATTAACGGCGCGGCGTCAAAATTATAGGAATTGTAATACAGCTGGATAATTTCCTCGGTCTTAAGCCTGGCTCCCCGAACGCCGATTCCGGAAAGGTTGGAGAGGATGGCCGAGACCCTTGTATCCAGTTTTTCTTTGGCTTTTTCAAAATTTTCTATTTTTTTGGCAATCTGTTTGGATTTCCCGCCGCCAAAAATTTTGGAAAAAAATCCCGCAGCGGGTGGAAAAATGCTTTCTCCCAAAGGAATTATTACGTAAAAATTCTTATTCATGATGCTGGCGTTCTCAATAAGCCTGGCTATGAATTCCGTGTATTCCACGGTCTGCACCCGCAATAGCTCGTTAGTCTGCTTTTC
>Ga0182027_10005194_pt1 | contig 19865 bp, 16 predicted proteins | sample 712E1DmetaG_FD_121300 | JGI IMG/M metagenome (GOLD analysis project Ga0182027, IMG submission 121300) | Permafrost microbial communities from Stordalen Mire, Sweden - 712E1D metaG (Illumina Assembly) | ecosystem: Environmental > Terrestrial > Soil > Wetlands > Permafrost | place: Sweden...
GGAAGCGACGCGGGGGTGGGTGCCGCGACTGCGCTCGGAGGCGGCGGCACCGGCCGCGCTGGCCGTCGGTTCCGGCTGAAGCCGACACAAAACGCGGCCAGACACCCCGCCAGCAGGACGCCCATCTTCCACCGGCTTGACGGGAGACGGATCATCGCCCCTCCTTCGCCAGCATGCGAGCTCTATCGAGTAAGTTGCGATCTGCTCGTCCCCGGAGTGCGCCGCGCGAGCAACGCGGCGCTGTTTGGCTCGGTGGCCCAGGTGACGTCCTTGACCCGGGTCGGTGTGTCGGCTGTTCCGGGATTCGGGTCCGGAGCCGGCGGTGTAGGTGCCGGGTTTCCGGCGGGCACGACCTCTCCCGTGGATGCGACAGCCATGGTCTGCCCATGGCCTCCGCGGATCTCCTGGATCAGCTCGTCAATCGACTCCGGCACTTTCATCGTGTTTCCTCATGAGGGAAACGCTCTCAGCGCTGCAATCTTACCGAGCCATTGAAGATCGGTACTCGGCTTCAAGCGATTGCAGGTAATTCTCGGGCGTGGCCACCGGGTCTGGCTCGGGCGCCACAGCACTTCCGGAATCGGATACCGCTGCAGCCGGCGGTGCCGGCTCTTGAGCTGGTTCCGCGCTATGGTGCAGCCTGACCGTGCTTTCCGGAGCTGGAATTGGCGCGATGCCGACCGGATGGGTGTGCCGGGTCGGAGCTACAATGCTGCCAATGACAAACAGGATTAGCAGCACAAACGCAAACAAGCCGGCCAGAATGACAAGCGGTTCATGACGATGGCGAACAGGCCGCACAGGCACCCTTGGTCGCGCGGGTGCGAAGTTTGCGGGACTGGCGTGGTTGGACCAGGGGTCGGCCGCACTGAGGGGGTCAAAGCCTCGGACGTCTCCGTACTCATCGATCCAGGGCATGGGCGCTACCAAGTTTGGCCGGTGCGGCGCCAGTGATCGTATAGCAGCAACCATTCCGCAGCGGCCGATATGCTGCTGACGGCAGTTGATCGGAACGGGATCCACTCATCCACGTGTAGACAGAGGTTGCCGTCGGCATACCGATGCGGGGAGAGCGCCGAGATTCCCGGCCCGAGCACCCATACCCACGGCTCTTGCTCGGGATAGGACGGGCGGTGAACGACCTCGATCCGATACACGTTCCCGTAGTTGGTGCGCAGCCAGCCCTGCCAACCAAGGTGGCCTGCTTTCTTTACGCTCCGTGCGATGGTGAAGCCGGAGAACCGGCGCGCCATTGCGATCACCTCATTGCGGAAGAAGGCGTATCGGAGTGGATCCTCCCACCACTGGTACGTGCTCCAGGAGACAGCTTGCACGGCGTTTCCCTCCGGGTCGGAAACGCACGGCGAATTGAGTTCTTACTTCCGCGCATGAAGAGCTTCGAGCATTTCGAGGGCATCGCGGAGACAGAGCGCGGCGGGTTCCGGCAGCACCGCTGCGGGTGTGCGGCGCACGTCTATGTGCCTAGCCAGGCGGCGCGCCTCGAACCAGGCGCGGCAACCGGGGTGGCAACGGGTCGGGATGCGGCGCGCTGGCGGCATGCCCCAATCCGCCGTCGCATGCTGGATGGCCGCGCCCAGCTTGCGCAACTCATTCGCACTCGCGCCGCCCCAGGCGATGCCGCACGCCCAGGCGCACCAAAGGCGCGCCAACCGATCTTCATGCCCGAGCGAGAGTCGGCCTTCAATCCCCTTCTCGCGTAACGCACGGTCTACGGCAGCTTGGAAGACGCAGCAGGCGAGCGCGGGATCGATCCCCCGCAGGCGGTTGGCAGCCAGGGTGACCGCCGCGCCGGGTTCTCCGCCACCGGCCAGGATAAGCATGGTTTCGAGCGCACACCGCTCAACGGCATCGACCGCTGCCGGGGCGCGCCTTGCAGGACACACATGGCCCGCCTCGGCCCCGCCAAAGCGGTGGCGTGAGAGCGCTTGCGCGTATTCGCGGCGGATGCGGTCGTTGTGCGCCTCCAGGGCCTGAGGGGTGACGGTCGGCAGCGGGAACTCCGGAAACCGGAGATGGTACGCCCCGTCCATTGCGCCTCCGAGGACCACCGCCGTACCGGTTGGGGCGAAGGCGAGCCTCTCCCGCTGTGCACCATCAAGGTGAAGATTGCGGGCCATCAGGTCCAGATCGTCTGCGTTCGCAAGCCGGAAGACGATCTTCAGGCTGGAATTGGCTAGCACGGATGGGTGGAGCAGCGACGGGCTCTGGTCCACCGCGACCAGCGCCTGCCGAAAGGCGCGCAGTTCAGCCATGAAGTTTGCGAACGTCTCGACCGCCTGGCCGCGCGCGCTCGCGATCTCGTCCCGCTGTTCGGTGACGGTGTTTCTCAGCAGCCGGTGCGCTTCCTCGACCACGAGCAGGTGCCCCTGTGCGCAAGGGCCGGAAGTGAGCCTGTGCTCGCCGACCGCCATCAACACCGCTCCCATGAGGAGACACTTCTGCTCGTCATCGCCGAGCAGCGCCATTTCCAGAACCGCCGGCGAGCTCAGTACGCTGTCCAGAGGTAACGAGCGGCCGCAGTTTAGGATCCTACCGAGCGGCCCGTGAACCATCGTGCCCAAGCGCGTCCGCAGCCCGGCGACGAGGTTGCGCGAGATTTGCGCATCATAGCCGGCTTCGGCGACCACCTGCGGAACGACGTCGTAAAGGTCCGACAGGGTCGGCCAGAGCGACTCACCGCTACCGCGCCGGTTTGCGCCCGTGCCGATATCGAACCCGTGCTCTTCGTATACGCGGCGAAGCGCCTGTTCCAGGATGTACTGTTGCGGCGGGACCCAGGCGAACGCGGCCAGCAACAACGCCTTGAGGTGCCCAATGTGCGTCGGCAGCGGAACGCCCTGCGGTTCCAGCAGGTTGAGGCGGAGCGCGCACTTTTCCTCGCCCGCGGCGAACAACTGGAGTGGATGGGCCCAGCGCTCGCCGAGCAGGGCGCGGAACTCCCGCTTGATCGATGGCTCGATAAGAAGAAACGGGATGCGGTGGATTCCCCACGCCTGCGCGAGCAGCGACTTCAGCGCTGTGCTCTTGCCGCGGCCCACTGACCCGAAAATTCCGACGTGCTCGAACAGGGTATGGACCGGGCAGGAGAGCGTGCGCCCGGTGCCGGCATCGCCATCAATAATCTCCCCGAGTGTGATCTCCACTTGCGATGCCGTCGGTGTTACCCGGGGCGCCGTCCGCAACCGGCCGGCGGCAGTAATCCGATAACCCGGATGCGATTCGAGCGGCAAGTGCGCCACCTCGACCACCTCGCGGTGGAGCAGCGCGTTCCAGATCTTCTCGCCGGCATACGGCATCCACCGCACCGGAGGGCGGCGTACGTCCCCGTCGGCCCAGGAGGCCCGGAGCGTCTCGGCGGCGTTACGCGTGTCCTCCGAACGGCCTGTCATTAGACTGACAAACGCCTGCCAGCATCCTGCGGACTCTGCCTCGTGATAGCGAGCGAGGTTATAGTCCAGTGCCTGCCGCACGCCCTCCAGTTGCGGGTCCTGGCCCATCCGCAGCTGGTCGAAACGGACGTTTTCCAGTTGCTGCTCGACCGCGCGAACCGCAGCGGAAAGCCAGCCAGCGCTTACGGGCCACAGTTCGGTGAATAGCAGGAACGGCCGGCCATCGAGCGACCGGAGCAATCGGTCGGCAGCCTGTGGCGGGAACTCGGGGCGGGCGCCCGGGATTCCTTCCAGACACAGGGGCGCGGCCCAATTCCGCTGGAGCACCGTCACAGGCGTCGGCCGGAATCGCGCTCCCGGGATCACCGCACGGAACAATTCCAGCACCTGTGCCGCGTGCTCTCGTCCTGCCGCCGCGAAGCCGCAGTAGGCAGCCGAACCGTCCGAGCCGACCACGAATCGCACCGGCTGCCGCAGGCCCGCGAGCGCAGCCCACATCGAGACGAGCCGCTCCCGATACAGTGCGGCTATCGCGCGGGGGTCCGGGGGAGTGTGGGTGGGATAGACCTGCGGCGCCCAGTATGCCGGGACACTGTCGAGGATCAGCAATGTATCAGTTCTTGCGGGTGCCATACCACTCAGAGAACGATATGCGCGTCGAGTTCTTGCGCGGGAGTGCCGCCGCACACCGGGCAATCCGGCGCGAAGGTCGCCCACTCGCGCGGCCGGACGTCGAAGGGGCCGCGCAATTCCTCTGGCCATTCCAGCCGCTTGCCGCTGTGGATGTAAACAAGGTTCGGCTGGCGCTCGAGAAGCGCGCAGCGAGAGGAATCCGCGTCCAGCATGGCGAGGGCGTAGCCGAGCGCAACCTGAGTGACAAAGGACAGGTCCACTCCGGCACCGGGCTGGCCGGCTTGGGGGTCGAGCGTCAGGCACGGCGCATCCTCGGTCTTGCGCGCTGGCTCCGCGCGCCGATTGCGCGCCGCGCCGAAGACGCAATCCCAGCACGGCGTCACGCCGAAGCGTTGCGCGAGCGCGCTGCCCCTGGGCAATACCCACAGCACTTCGCCGCCGAACGCACGCTCCCAGAGCCCGGCGTGGAGGAAAGGCTTCGCCGCGCGCACGGCTTCGCGGTGGACTAGCCGTTGCGCGCGGTTGGAGTCTGTGACCGCGATAAGCAAGTCGCTGGCCGAGGCGGCGCGCCTTAGCCAATCGTAGCCGTCCCCAGTGAGATCGGCGTGACAAGCGTCCACCTGCGCTTCTGGATTTCGGTGGAGCACGAGGTCTCGAACCGCATCCGCCTTCCTGCGGAAGAGATCGCGGGCGTCGCAGGCGTGCCGGGGCATGTTCACTGGCATCAGGAAGTCCATGTCGGCAAGATAGAAGCGCCGGACGCCAGCCGATGCGAGTTGTCGGGCCATTTCGCTGCCCACCGCTCCGCAGCCAGCGATCGTGACCGCAGCCTTGCGCATTCGCGGAACATCGAGCACCCGCTCGAGCCTCGCGAAACGATGGCTATCGCTGTAGACCTGGAGCGTGAGAGCGGATCGGTAGCCCGCCTCCTCCTGCCACGCCTGCACATCGCCGACTGGCGGAACAACGACCATGATCGCAGCCGGTCCCGCAGGTTCGAACGGCTCTCGCCACCCGTAACCGATGGTCTGGTCACCGGGCGCAGCCGCGCGCAACGCGATGGCGAGGCGTTCTTCGGGCCTTAGGACGCCGGTCACGCCCAGAGGCTCATCCGCAGCTGCAAACCGTTCTAGAAGTTCCCGCGTAATCAGAAGCGTCCACCCGTTATCTGCCATGTCCAACGCTGTTCTCCTTGCCGCAGGAACGAGAGTCGGCGCGGGAATCTTACTGGAAGCGCGCGGCCGCGTCGCCGAGTAAGAAAAGGTGTTGGGCGCACGTTTCCCGATCATGACAGAGAGTACCGAGACCCGAGTACGCCTTGAGGCGCTTGACGAGGGGCACCGCATTGCTGTTCCGGGCTTGGCGCGGCAGATCGAATCGCTGCGTGCTGTCTACCCCGAACTCTCCGACGGCGCCATCGCTCGCATACTTCGGTTATCGCGCGGACATACAATGGACGCGCGTCAGGACAACTGACCTCTCCCATGCGCATCCCGTACATCCATGTTCAGACTCGCCAAGCGCGCTGCTACGCCGCCGCCGGGTTCGCGCTGAGCGCGATTGAAGCCGAGCGGGCCTATCCGGAGCGGGGGCGACTTCCGGACCCATCGGAGCGGCTTCGGCAGGCGCACCGCAACAACGTCCGTTTCCTCGAGCTTCTCTCGGAGTGGCAGGGGCCATTCTCCTTCGAGCTTCACTGTCACAGTCGGCCATCGCTGGACACTGCCGAGCCGGGCAGAATTCGGATAGGGGTGGAACTACACGTCGCCGCCCCGGATCGGACGGGAGCCGTCGAACGAGCGCTTTCGAACAGCCTGCTCCTCGAGGCCATGCTCGGCGCGTTCTGGTCCCACGCCGACTTCTCCCCGATACAGGCAGCCGAGGAGTTCCAACAGTACTTCGCGCCCTTCCAGCCCGGCTGCTGCGTGCAGATCCACCGCAGAGTTAGGGAACTCTCGCTGGCCTGCCCGTTCTTGGAATCCTCACGGCCATTGGGATTCCGCAACACCGAGAAAGCTCCGGCCGAGCCTCCCGATACAGTGCGGCACGTCTTCCCTTGGGTGCCGGTGCTCGACGACTGGTCGCTGCTGCTCGAGACCCTTTTGCAGTATCCGGCGCCGCAATGGATTGTCGTGCGCGTCGGCAACGCCGCCGAACCCGCCCCCACGATTCGCGAACTCGAGAGCATCCTCTACCGGTGTGAACACTCGCTGGCATCGGCGCGGGGCGATCAGGTTACGCTGACAGGCCAGATACAGGCGATCCGCGAGGTAACGCTGCTGCAAATGGCGCGCCTCGGCGAAAGCGCCCTGCGGACTGCAGTGCTATTGTTTGCCCCAGGGCAGGTCGATGAGGTAGTAGCGGCGGTCCTAGGCCAGTCGATTTCCGGTGACCTCACGCGGGGGCAAAGCGGCAGCCTATACCAGGGAGGGTTTACCATTACAGCCTGCGACTGCGGCAGGGCCTCCGATGCGCTCGGCTTCTTCGATGTCGAGCCGTATTCGAGCGAGGAGGCCGCCTGCGCGCTGCGCCTTCCGCTTGCATTCTCAGACGAATACTGTGGGCTGCCCGTGCGCAAGTCGCGCACGCAGGAGGCGTTGCTCCCAAACCACGGCGGCGGTGCCGGGCCTGTGACGCTTCTAGGCGTGAACCGCCACCGCAACCTGGAGCGCCCCATCCAGGTGGACCTCGAGCAGCGCCTCAAGCACATATTCCTGCTCGGCATGACCGGCACCGGGAAGTCCACCATGATGCTTTCGCTGCTGCTCCAGGATCTCCGGCAGGGCCACGGCGTGTGCCTTATCGACCCGCACGGCGAGCTTGCTGACGATTTGCTGGCGCGTTTCCCCGGGGATCGTCAAGACGACCTCGTCGTCATCGATATGGCCGACCGCCGCCGTCCCGTCCCACTGAACCTGCTGGCTTGGAGAACGCTCGATGAACGGGACCTCATCATCGACGAACTGCTCTCGGCTCTGCTGCGCATCTACCGCGACCCGGCAATGTTCGGGCCGGTGTTTGAGTCGCACTTCCGCGGGATGCTCAAACTCCTCATGGGCGACCGGCCAAACCGCGATGATCCGTATACAATGCTCGAGTTTCCGCGCCTCTACCAGAGTCAGGCGTTCCGGCGCCATCTGGTCGAGCAGACCGAGGATGAGCAGGTAAGGGATTTCGTCCACGAGGCGGAGCGCGTCCTTTACGGCGACGGCAAGCCGGAGAACATCGCGCCGTACATCACCAGCAAGCTGAGCCGCTTCCTACAAGATTCGCTGCTGCGCCGCATCGTCGGCCACGGCAAGATGACGCTGGATTTCCACTCGCTCATGGACGATCGCAAGGTGCTGGTGCTCAAACTGGCGCGCGGCCAGTTCGGTACCAACGTCGCAGACTTGATCACGTCGCAAATTGTAGGCCGTTTCCGGATGGCGGCCATGAGCCGCGCCGAAATCCCAAAGTCCGAGCGCCGCCCTTTCTTCTTGTACGTGGACGAACTGGGATCGCTGGCGCGGGACGAGACGTTTTCGCACTTGCTTTCCGAGGCCCGCAAGTATCACCTGGGGCTAGTCCTCGCGACCCAGTATGGAGCTCAGTTGCGCGATAGCGAGCTTTCTCGGAACGTGCTCTCCGCCATCCTCGGCAATGTCGGAACGCTCATCTCCTACCGGCTCGGTGTGGAGGATGCTCCCGTGCTCGCGCCGGTCTTTGCGCCTTCCATATCGGCGCAGGACTTAATCGAGTGTCCGAACTACCAGGGCTACATGCGACTGCATCTCAGCCGGGTGGCGACCCAGCCGTTCAGCTTTCGGAACCAGCCTGATTGCTCCCCCGCCAGTGAACTGCGCTTGGAAGCCCTTTCAGCCGCCAGCGCCGAGCGGTGGGGTGTGCCGGCCCGGGAGTGCGATGAGAGAGCCCACAGGCGCGCTCAGTTCATCCGGCAACTGGAAGCGTAGCCTGTTTCGTCAGCGAGCCGAATCGCCTAGCAGTTGCCTCCATTCTTGTTCAGTCTTGATGTCTTCCAGATCCCGCGCAATTCGCTCCATCTGATGATCCCGTTTAAACCGTATTCTGCGTGGCGAAGCCCAATATGTCAATTTCTCTGCTGAAAGCGTGATCGAGCCCTCGTTCGTACCGCTGCCTGTCGACGAAAGGGAGTTTCGCTTTCCGCTGAAGGACTGGTGAGGGCGATCTCACTCCACGAGCCTGAGCCCCAATCCGATCGCTCGCGTCCGCACTGTCTGGACTTCCTCAGGCCGTACACGTCGCGCCATCGCGCCGTCGGTTGATGTGATCAGCCAGTCCGGGCAGTACTGGCCTCGCACCGACACCCACAGGTGCTCACAGTTCACCTCAGCGAGAAAGTCGACAATCGGAGCGTGGCAGCACGCAAAATGGTCCGGCAGAACGAGAATGCGCACCAGTACCGGAACTCCCTGTCCGAGCATCGCGCGAATCGATTGCCGCGCCGCCTCCGGGTAGTCGTGCGCGCCGCAGCCTTGCTCCGCGCACGCCGGATTCGAGTACTTCAGGTCCGGGACGTACGCGTCCACCACACCCTCGAGCAGTTCCAGTGTCTCGGGTGTCGAGTACGCATGGGAGTTCCAGATTATCGGAAGCGGCCATGAGGCCGGCGCGTCGAGGAGAAACCGCAGCACGGCGCAAAGCGACTCATCCGGGTTGCCGCCGCAAAAGGAGACGGAGCGGGCGCAGCACGATGCGGTTTCAAGCTCACGCCACAATCTGGCCACCAGCGGGGACGCGTCGGGTAGATGCGGCTCCAATAGCGCGCCCTGCTGGCAGTGCCGGCAGTGCAACCCGCATCCGCAGATGTTAAGTACGAGGGAGGGATTGATAGGCGGTTCCTCCGCGATGTGCACGTAGTGCTCGGCCACGGTCGCTTCCGGTCCCAGGCCGCAGAGTCCCGTCTGACCGCTCAACCGGTCCACTTCGCACCGATGCGCGCATAGGCGGCAGCGGCCGATCACGCGGCGCGCCAGTTCGGTCTTGAGTTCCAGCACCGTCGCCGACTCCGCACCGCCTGGTTGCGCTCCGGCGCGGTGCATGCGCCACAGGTCGTCTTCGCCGACGACAGAAAGCGCCGCGCGTGCGATGCCCGCACGCGCCTGCCGCAACGGGAGGAACCTCGGAAAAGAGAATCCGGGCAACGGAGCTTCGCGCACCTCGAATCCCGGGTCGATCTCGCGCAGAAGGCCGACCGAATCGAAGCCGGGATCGACCACCTCCAGCGCTCCACCCGGTGCCACTCGAATCCTCCTGTTCCGGCGTTCCATTCGGTGCTCACAGACGGACGGTCGCGGGCGGGACCACCTGCTGGTAATACGCGTCATTCACCGTTTCTTCCCTGACCGCCGCACCGAGCGCCTCCGCATACTGTTGCACGATTTGCCCGCACCGCGGCCCGCGCAAGCCGGCGATATCGAGTTTGGCCGACCCGTCCCGGCGCGCGCGCGTCACGATCCGAGCCGCTCCGTCGGGACGCTCTGGCATGCTCTCGGCTGCCTCGATTTGCACTTCGCCATTGGCGAGCGTGACCGTACGCACCTGCATCCCCAGGCGGCGGAAGTGCTCGACCGAGCGATCTACCGTGTAGCGGTGTAGCAGTCGTTCGATGCGCGCCCGGTCGCCGGCTGTCCGCAGTTCGAGTTGGCCGTTGGCGGACTCCGTGACTGCGAGCCGCTCCCCGAGTTTCCCGCAGAGCAGAAAGGCTCGGCGCGAGCCGCGGGCGAGACGCTCGACGCGGTACCCGGCCGCGCCTGCCGATTGCAGCAACGGCTCGACGTTTCGCATGTGGAGGGCGGCCCGGTTCAGTACCGGGGCAGGTCGCTGGCAGGCACTCCGGGCGCTGTGAAGCTCCAGGCGGTCGTGGCGGCGTTCGGCGCGTAGCCGCTCTACCACCGCCTCGTTTTCTTCGGCGAGCCAGCGCTCGACTGGGCTGGCCGTGGTCTCGGCCGGAATCGATTGCGCTGCCGAGTCGTACGGCGTGACAGTGCTGGTGTTGCTCATGGCGTAGCCTCCTCTTCGGACTCCATCCATTTCCGCAGGAGAGCGCTCGACGTGGGCCGCTCCTGCTGCGCCCCCCGGCGGTCGCGAAACGTGCCAGCCCTGCTCTGTCTCGCTAGCAACGCGCCCGGATCGCGCCGCGGCATGCTCAGCTTTAGGATGGAAACGGCAGGCGTTGTGACTTGCTTACGCATTGGTCTCACCTTCCTCCGTGTCCCCGGCGGGATCGCAGTAGATGCGGCCCCAACGCCGCAGGCCTTCGAACTCGTCATAAAGGGCCAGCGCGCGGTTCCGCTTGCGTCGCGCCTGGCCTTCCAGAATGCCGAGCGTAATCTGATTGCCGTTATGCGCGGCCTCCGCAACCGCCTGTTTGACCACCGAGTGAAGATCCGCACCCGAAAACCTCGCCGTGCGCTCGGCCAGGATTTTGGCTGCAAGCGCGAAGTCAGGCATGTGGGGCTCCAGCCAGCGCTCGAGCATCTGGCGGCGCGACTCGCTCGTGGGCACGTCTACGAAAAACGCGCAATCAAACCGCTCCGACCGCGTCATCGTCAGTCCGATCTCGCCCATCCGCTTCAGGCTGTTCGACGTCGCGACGATATAGTTCGGATACTCATTGTCCGACAGCCAGCTCAGCAGGCTGCCGGTGACCCGCATCATAGTTCCGCCATCGTGTTCGCCGCCCGGGTCCCCGAACGCCTTCTCAATCTCATCGATGAACACGACGTTCGGGCTCATCGCCTGGAGAGCGGCGAAAGCCTGCGCGAACCGCCGCTCTGTTTCGCCGAGCAACGAGTTCATCAGCGCGGAGATGCGGAACTCCACCACCGGCAATTCAACGAGTTTACCGATGGCGCGGGCGAGCATCGTCTTGCCCGTGCCCGGAGGTCCGATCAGCAGGATGCCGCGGGCGCGCTGTTTGCCGTGTAGCAGCATCTGCTCCCGCGTCATCGCAAGATACTCCACCAGCCGGTCGAGGCCAATCGGCATCTCAACGTCTGTGGTCTCGAGCACATTCATCGCAAGCTCGCGGCTCAGTTGCGCCGCTTTGCGTGCCTCCAACCTCTCGAAGGCACCCACGAAATCCTGTGGGGCGGGCGCCAGTGCGTCCCGCAGCGCGTCGCGCGCGGCGCTGCGCGTGAGTCCCGCTAGCCCGTTCGACAGCCGGTCAGCTTCGCGCTGGACGCGATCCAGGCCGATGCAAACGTGCGCGCGGTGCAGCGCAAGGGCCAGTTCTTTGCGAGCGATCGTCTGCAGCTCCTGGGCTCGCGGGTACGGCACTTCCAGCCGCACGAACTGGTCGGCCAGCATCGGCGGCAGGTACCGTTCCGCTTCCGGCGCTTCCAAGAACACCAGCACGACCCCGTTGTGCGCCGGCTCGGCCGAGAGCATTTGCGCCAAGCGGATGCGCATGCGGGCCTCTCCGCCTTCCTCCCGCAGCAGCGCCGCGCAACATTCAACCACCACCACGCCGCCTTCCGGCAATGCCTCCGCCTCGCGCAGCAACCCTGCGCCGTCGAGCAGATTGTCTCCCTGAGCCTGCCAGTCCTGTCGATCGAAATCGTACCGGCGCCGGCCGGCGGGGGAAAAGTGGTAGAGCGGCTGGCCGCAATCGCGTACGATCGCCTTCAGCACCGCGAGGGCGTGGTCGCGGTCGCGCGTCGCGAGGAAACACGCGCGTCGGTTGTGCGCGACCGCGCTGGACTGGATGACGCGGGCGAGATCTTCGCCGAACGTCAGGGTGCTGGGCATCGAGATTGTTGCCGGCATCGTTGATCCTCCTTTACGCGCGAGTCGCCCTGCGGGTCGGCAGCGGAGGGCGATCGAACCGTGGTGGGATCGCGGTGCCCGTCTGCCGACGGTTCACGGTAATCGGGAGTGGACGCCACGGAGTGGCCGGGCGTGGCCGAGCGGCTCGCAGCCGCCCCGCCAGCACCGAGCCCGCTACCAGCAGCACGAACCCGCCGACCACAAGGAGCGCGACGAGCCACACTGCGCTCCAGATCTTGCCCTGGTTCTCTAGCCGCTCTTCTCCAGTCTGGGTCGCCTGCGCGCGCGGCGGTGGCAGGATCTCCGCCGCCCCCGACTCCGAGTCGCTGAACAATCGGAAGCTCTTCTCCAGCCGCTGGGCCTGTGTCGCCCGCTTCCAGATCAGCAACTGATCCGGCGGCATCCAGAAGACACTCGCGGAGACATCGCGAAACGCCTCCCAGGGGAACTCCGCCGAGGGCCCCGACAGCGCTGCGTGGCAAACGGCGACCCCACCGGTCGGCGGCTCATGGCGCATATCGGAAAACGCAAACAGATACTTCTTGACGAAGCGCGCATCGCCCTCTAGGTTCTCTGCCGCCAGGCGGAACGCGGACGTCACATCTGTGCACCGCGCGTAATCGGCGCGGGCCCGAAAACGGGTAGCCCAAGCCGCAGGCTCCATCCCTTTGAGCTCTCTCAGGCTGCCTTCCCATATGACCCCGGGAACTGCATCGAGCGCTATCAGCACGATCCGTTCGGTGTCCTTTTCCCATCGGTGTACCTTCTGTTGCGACATTGACTCGAGGAGTCTCCCGGCGCGGTCGACGGCCTCACCCTGCCGCGCCCGGTAGGACAGCGAGCCGTCGATCAGGATTACAACACGGTTAAAGGCCTTCGGTACCCGGGTGGTACAACCGATCGCCGCCGCCGCGATCGCTACCAGCGCCGCTGCTCGCGAATTGAAACGCATGTTCCCCTCCTCCTCTGTCGAGAACGTCTCAGCGATCTCGTTCTTTCGGACCTCACGCGGCAGCCGCCTCCGGCTCCGGTGGGCGGGCATTGCCGACAAGGTCGCGGTGATAGCTCGCGTCCCAAATGTCATGCGTCTCGGGGTCCACCCAGTAGCGTGCCGGAGCCGCCAGCGCCTCCTCAACCGTCACGCGGGCGCCCTGTGCGCCGATGATTTCCTGGGGCACACCCGCGTCGCCGTTCTGGGCTGCGGTCGTCACCGGTTGCTCCGGTTCGGGTGCCGGTCCGCCGGGTTCCGGCTCGCCAGGTCTCGATCCGCCGCCAGTGCCGTCCGCAAACGGCTGGGGCTCGCTTTCGGCCAAGACCGGGTTGCCGTCTCGGTCATAGGCGACCGGCGTTTGCCTGCTGTACACCGGCTGACCGTTTTCATCGTAGCCGTAGAACTCCGGCTGGGCTTGCTCAACCGGCGCAAAGAGCCGCGCAACAGCCTCCCCATTCTGCTGCGCGAAGAACTCGAGCCCCAAGCAGGCCACCCCGATGACGGCAATGTATGCCCAGGCACCGAACCGCGCGATACTCCAAGCAAATAGGCGGCCGTTCTTCGTCATCTGAAGGTCCCAGTTCTCGATCGTGCCGGCAGCCTTCTGTGGATCTTCGATGCCTAGCGCCTGCGCGACCATGCGGAACCGGAAATATTGCACGTCGGCGATGATTGCGAACACCAGAGGTACGGCTACGACGGCCAGCAGGCCGAGCGCGAAAAGAATCCGTCGGCTCGCGATCCGCTCGCTCTCGGCGTCGCCAAGATGACGGTACTCGGACCGGTCCTGAAGCATCGCATAGACTCGGAACAACAGATGCGCCTCGATCCAGAGCCCCATTGCAACCGCGCCCGCCACCGCGCCGGCATAGAGGTGCGCGAGTGTAGCCTCCGGAGCGATAGTTGAGAAAAACCACCCGAACAACTCGTCATCCTTAAGCGGCTTGCTCTCGAACCCGAGCAACTGGAACGATTGGAGGCACGCCATGTAGTTCGAGACCACGATCCAGCCGTTCAGGGCCGCAGTGAGCGTCGCGGCCAGCGCCCATCCCAGGACCTTCGCGGCGTTCCGAAGATAGTGGCTCGTCATCGAGTGCCTTTCTGCCCCGCTGATTGTGGTCCGGCGAGGCCACAACGTTGAACGGTTCCGTCGCCCGGTTCTTACTCATCATCACCGGTCCTGAAAGAATCTCCAGGCGACGTGCGTTTAAGCGTTCGGTTATGGAGAGCAAACGCCTATGATGCCGAGCCTTGCCCAGTGCACTGCCGCTTTGATGACCGGAGAAGAGCCGTTGTTCGCTACCATGGGGACGATACGGCAGAGTGGGGTCAGCCGCATGCGAAACCTCGCAATTCATCCGAGCGAAACGGAGTGGCGCCGCCTTTTTATGGGTGGGACGCCGCCCGCAACCGGCCAGAGAATGGCCGCCCATTTGAAGCTGTGCGCGGAGTGCTGGGATCTTGTCTGCCGTCTGCCCCGTCCGGTCTATTACGCGCTCGGCCGGCCGGTTCCTTCGGTTATTCCGATGTCGCCGCTCGAGATAGAGGCCGAAGTCCGGAACCTGGTTTCGCACTGCCTGGAGCGACTCCCGGGCGGCGGGACTGTGGTGGTGGCGGCCGAGTGGCCCTGCGAGGCCCTGATGCTGCATGTGCTCTCGCTGTCCGCTACGCGGCTGAGGAGGCTGGGCCGGACGGCGGAAATTGCGGAAACCGTATTCCGGCGCGATGAGGCACCGCCGCGGCCCTCCTCAGAAGTCGCGATCCTTCTGGAGGCACCCTATTACCCTTCACTGCATGACTGGACCATTCTTCCACCGGGGCGCGTAAGCATACTGGCGGGCCCGCTTGAGCGATGGCCAACGTCTGATGTGGATGTCCGCTTCGCCCCACGAAAGCCGAGCGAAGCGGTGCCACGGCTAGAGCCGTATCGGCAGGCGATCACCGATGCATTGCGTGGAGGCGGCGCTAGTGTTGCCGCCGGCATCGTGGCCAACGCGCTGGGCTGCGATCTCCCTCCGGGGTACCTCCCGCCCGGCACGCAGGGCCCGTTCGTGCCGGTAACCGATCTCCATGGAAACCCGCTCGGGTGGTCCAGCGTCGAAGGTCAGTGGCTAGCGTGGCAGGTCGTGAATGAGTTCGCGCGGGAATCGAGCGGCGAAGTTGCGCATCTGCTTGTCCGGGCCGTAGAGAAGTTTCGGTCGCTCGGCCAATCGCAGCACGGCCCGGCACGGCGACTGGCCCGTTCCGCAATTCAATCTGGGCTGATCAGCCGCCTCCCGGAAGGCATGGAAGGCGTGGAAGGGTCTTGACACGGGACGTGCGAGTATGATTTACTGAATTGCTGCCGCGATTTTGCGGTTGGGCGAGACTCGATACTCTCCGTTGACGCGGGAAGTTGGGCGCGTCGGTTCAGGACGGCGAGGAGGAGTCATGAAGCTCAACCGTCCCGAGAGTCAACCGCTTATTGGTCGTGATCGCGCCGTCTCTGTTTTCCTCAAACATTTCGATGAACTCCGTCCTCGTGTGCTTGGTATTCTGCGCAGCACCTTCGGGCTGAGCCCGGAGGAAGCCGAAGATCTGCTGCAGGAAGTCTGTCTCAAGCTACTGCGAACGCGCGAAGGCGAATCGAACCAAATCGAAGCCGAAGTCGGCCCAGTACTCTCGGCTGACAATGCGGTGATCGCCAAGCCGCAGTTCGACGAGGATAGGCAGGCGTTCGCCTTAGCGCTCCGCGTCGCCTACACCACCTTCATCGACCTCTGGCGCAAACGCCGGCGGCAGTGCGAGGAACAACTCGCGCCCATCGGCGAAAACGTCGCCGTCACAGACGAACAGTACGGCCCCTCGAGAGCGCCGAGTCCGGAGTTCGAGGTGTTTGAGGCAAGCCTGGAAGAGATCGTTCCCGAGCTGCTGCGCACCTTCCACAAGATTTCGGAACGGCCCGACCGCGAGGTCATCCAGGCGCTGTGGAAATCGGCGGAGGTGTTCGAGTGCGCCCACAACGCCGCTGAGCGACTGCAGTTTGTCCACGCCTACCTGTTTAAGCAAGCGGTCGCGTACGGGTTCCCGCCGCACAGGGTCGTGAAGCTGGGGCTGTGCGCGGATCTCGATCTCTCTCCGGGCACGGTTGATGTACGGATTCACCGCTTGTTGCCGAGCTGGAGGCAGGCGCTGCGGCTCGCGTTTTCACCGCGAGCCCGCCGGAAGGTCAGCTCAATGATAGTTGAACGGTAGAGCCGCGAGCGCCTCGCCACAGCGCTCCGGGCGCGGGTCCTCCAGGATCGAACGTAGTAACGTTATTGGCACTATTGCCCCGCGAAGCGTCTTTTCGACCTCGTCTAGATCGTAGCGTGCATGTTCGGCAAGTGCCGGTGTTTCGTAGCAGCAGCAACCCACCGTCGCTTCCATTGCGGCGATCAACTTGAGCGTGGTGCCGTGTGGGCTCGCTTCTGCGGCGTTCACCGCCTTCCAGAACCAATCCAACGCAGTAGAGCCAGAGTTGGCAAACAACAGAAGCCCCCGGTACATCGCTATCAGAGGCCAGGGATGCTGGATCCCCATCTGCCAGGCATCCATGTGCGACAGGTAGACGGCCCGTGGTCCTTCGAGTTCGGGCCGCGCGTAGAGGCAGCGAAGTAAGAGATGGTGATGATATAGACGACCGTAAGACGCATCGCCGGCCAGCAGAGCCGCAGCTTCATCTAGGTTCCCGATGACCGCCTCAACACGCTCGACTGCGCTGGGGAGTTTGCCATCGAGCGCATTGATCGCACGGTAAACGCTGGTCTGGTCAATTTCCAGTCGCTTTTCTTCAGGCAGTAGGTCGGAGGCACCGATCAAATCGAGCGCCTCGCGGAACTGCATTTCGGCGATCTCGTGCTCGCCCATCATGGCGAGACACTGTCCCAGGCTGCTGTACAAACGGCCTCGGCTCATCCGATCCACGTCAGGAAACTCCTTGATTGCGTCGTGGAGCATTGGAAGGGCTTCGTGAAAATCGAATTGATCGAAGTAGTGCACAGCCAGAGCACAATCCGCATACGAGACCAGAGCACGATCGTGTTCGATCACCTCGGCTCTCACGGACCAGTATTCTTCCGCAACCTGTCGAACCCGGACGGGATCGCCAGCATGGTTTGCGTCGGCAAGTTCGATGATGTTCCAAAACAGCCGGGCGCGGTGACCGATATCGGCAGGCATCTGCGGAATGATTCTGCGCACTGCGGCGAACTGCCGACGGAGCGCTTCGAGGTCACGCGCCTTTCCGCCGTAGCGTTCCTCAAGCAACTGGAGAAGTCGAAACTGCAGGTCCAGCCTGGCCGCGAAACGGTGTTTCAGTTCCTCGAGCACCGCGTTGCACAATGCCGTTCCGTAAGTTCGCGATGCCAGGTCCAGCACGTCCGACACGTTTCCGATTTTCTCAAGCGATTCAAGTCGGAACAGGAGCAGGGGCAGGTCAACCGAGAGGGGCACATAGCCAGGCAAGCTCTTGTATTCGGCGAGTTGGCCGAAGTTTTGGCTCTTTTGATTGTGTTCGAGTGCAAGATAGGCGAGCAAGTCTCCATAGGGGATATAGCCGAAGTTCGCCTCCTTCCACTCCACGGCTTTGATGTCCCACCGCCTGAAGCGCGACGAGTTCGCGCGGCTGGCCTCCTCGAAAACGCCGCGGTAGAACTGTGTATGGGTGAAGCCCTTGGTGTACTGCCTGTACTGTGCCAGGACGACGCGGATCTTAGTCACGGGGCCGTCGCCCGGCAGCAGCCAGCCGAGGAGCACCTTCAGGCATGCGGCGATCAAGTCCGGATAAGCGTCACGCGGATCTTTCCCTTCGACCTTCACCGGCATGACGAAAGGAAAGGCCTGCTGGCAGTTCAGAACCTTCTTGAGCGCTTGGACGAACTTATTCGGTTCCTTGCGCAGGTCCGCCCGGACGAGGGTCAGAGCAGCCGGATCAGGCTTGTCTCCTTTCCACACAATACCGGCGATCACCCCGACGCCAGCGCCCTCGGGCCAGGATTCGTCGATGTAGATCGTGAGGTCCCTGGCCTCCTTGCCGAACTGGCGGAAAGAGGTCAGATGGGCCTGGGACTGCAGCGGAGCTTGGGGCACCGTTTGCTTGCGGTCTAAGGCACGCTTGCGTTGAACCGCCGGGCCGGACGGTGGCGCAGTGGTCAGGAGGTCGTGCGGCGGCTTGAGGGCCGTCGACATCTCCGCCAGCCGTTTCAGCAGTTGCCAGCGCGGTTCGCTTCCGCCAAGTAACTGCCGCAGGTTACACTCAACGCGGCTTCTCTCGATCGGTTCGACGGCGGCCCTGTTGAGAAGATTGACGCACGTGTAAGCCGCGTTGAGGGCGGCATAGTCCTGGGCGGACAGGGTCCAACCACGGAGCGGCGCCATGGACAGCCCTTCATCCGATTCGAGACGGTCGAGGATCGAACCGAATGTCGGCTGCTTGGCACCGTGGCTGTAGGCCAGCAGCAGGCGAGGAACAATCAGTTGCCATGCGCTGAGGGTCGGAAATTCCATATCGGCCATGAATGTGCATACTATCACACTGAGTGGTGCTTCGGGCCCCGAGCTGGTGGGTTGCCCTGGATGTACGGCCTCCCATGACCCCAATCGTTAGGTCCGACGCACTCCCGCTGCCGCCGATCTCTCGCACGAGTGGCTGGGTTGCTGCCATATCGCTGATGATGCCGAGCAAACGGTCTCTGTGCTGCTTCGCCTCGATTCACGGGGAGGCTTCGGGCGGTTTGCGGACCACGTGGTGATCTTGTGCGTGACTGCGGGGAAAGGAGCTCGCGCACGAGTCCATCAAGTATCCGCTCCAGTCCAACGTTGTCTGCATAGCGCTCCGATCGCGTGTCGCGTCTGCACGCCCTGGCGCTTGGCGCGCCCAGGTCGGTCCGAACAACATGGACGCGTGCCGCAGACTTCTTGTGAACTGCCCCGCAGAACCTGTCTGCAACGACTGCAACCCGAATTCCCGTGTTCTAAATCCCTGTAAGTTCCGCCGCCTACGGGCGTTTTCGCAGCAGGAGGAATCATGGGAGCTTCGAAATCCATCGACGAGCTGATCCGAGAGATCCGCGGCGGGAGTGCGCCCAACGTTGCCATCGCACCCACGGGAGAGGTTGTGCCCGCCGCAACGTCTGTACCCGCACCGGAGCTCGACAATACTTCAGACCCTGCCGGATACCCTACACGCGTCAAGGATGTAACGTGGGCCGCCGGCGGAGTTGTGTTCGCTGTCGCGCGACTCGCGGCCCTGTGCGTCGCCCTTGCGCCTATTTCGGCCCAGGTGCCGAGCGCGCCCGGCGCAAGCCCGGCGACCTTCGACGAGTGGTCACGGAGGTTTGAGCGGCTCGCCGCTGAGTCGACCGCGCGTCAGGAGGCACTCGCGGTGGAGGTCGGGTTGATCGATCCCCGCCTGCAACGGCAGGAATACCAGTTCCTTATGGTTGCGAGCGGTCCTTTTTATGCGCTCCGTGCCCGCCTCCAGGAACAGTGGCAATCCGCGCTGCGCAGCCTGAGTCTCAGCCCCGCCGCCGAGCAGGTAAACGAGCAACTGGCGTGGGTCGAGGCCCTGCTAGCCGTAGTCGCCGCCCAGGCCCGCGCTTCCGAGTTACGGCTCGCCCGAGCGCTTCGCGCTCCGCAGGGCCGGCGCGACGCACTCCACCGCGACGCAGAGGAGGCCAGCAGCATGACGGCGCACTATCGCCGGATGGCCGGCATCTGCGCCCGGATGCACGAGACGCGCCAGATGCTGCTCGAGGGCGACCGTTTGATGCTCGAAGCCGCAGCGCGGGGTGAGGATGCCCCGATCAGTCCGGCGCAGCAATTCAACTTACTCGATAGAGCTCGCATGCTGGCGAAGGAGGGGCGATGATCCGTCTCCCGTCAAGCCGGTGGAAGACGGGCGTCCTGCTGGCGGGGTGTCTGGCCGCGTTTTGTGTCGGCTTCAGCCGGAACCGACGGCCAGCGCGGCCGGTGCCGCCGCCTCCGAGCGCAGTCGCGGCACCCACCCCCGCGTCGCTTCC
>Ga0182027_10005196_pt1 | contig 19863 bp, 16 predicted proteins | sample 712E1DmetaG_FD_121300 | JGI IMG/M metagenome (GOLD analysis project Ga0182027, IMG submission 121300) | Permafrost microbial communities from Stordalen Mire, Sweden - 712E1D metaG (Illumina Assembly) | ecosystem: Environmental > Terrestrial > Soil > Wetlands > Permafrost | place: Sweden...
CGCCACGGCGAAGGCCTTCCTGCAGACGCAATCTGCAGCTGCTGGTGACGTGGGAACCATCGCCAAGGCCGCGCTCTATCTCATGGGCGATACGACCCAAAAGGCGGCCGTTCAAACTGGGGCACAGTCGAGCAGCGTCTTTGCGAAGGCCGCTTGTGCCGCCGCACTTGGTATTGTTGACAAAGACGATACCACGGTGACGTCAGCCCTGATCCCACAGGTCCAGTGGACCGAGCCGGATACCAGCAACGATGGCAAGGGTATGTACGCCGCGCACCTGCTTGAGCTAGTAGCGTGGGATCGGCGCGGCTATGCCGCCAATGGCGCTGACAAAGGCGCGGTGACCTTCTATGGGGACACTGCAACCGGCAATGGCGGCAATGGCGGTGGAAATGGCGGTGCGGTTGGTACCGGTGGAGCGAGCGGCACGGGCGGTGCGGTCAGCACAGGTGGCATGACTGGAGCGGGCGGGACCACCGGTCCCGGTGGAACCACTGGGAAACAAGATGCTAGCCCAGGGACTGACGCTCGCCCCGGATCCGGCGGATCACCACAAAACAATGGCGGGTCTGCGAGCAGCGGCGGTACGAGTGGTGCGGGAGGCACGCCCAGCGCAGGCGGCAGCACGAATACCAACGCAGGCGGCGCGCCCAGCGCGGGCGGCAGCGCGACCACCAATGCAGGCGGCACGACTGGCACGACTGGGACCGGTGGAAACGCCAGTCTTGGCGGCAGCAAGAGCTCGGGCGGAAGTAGCGGAGCCGCAGGCGGTTCGCTGTCCGGCAACGGCGGGTCGGTTGGCACTGGCGGCAACGCTGGAAGTGGCTCGACCCCAGTCACCACCGACACCACGGGTTGCAAGTGCAACCTTGGAGGACACGCTCAGGCGACGCCAGCCATGTTCATCCTGTTCATGGCCGGTCTGGCGTGGATATCGAGACGCCGCCGTAGGCGCTAGGCCCAAGGCCAAGCGCATAGGCAGCCCGTCTTGCAGGGAGCGAATTCCCTTCTCGGGCTGCCTGGCGTTTTCCTTTCGGCAACGCTTGACTTGTGCCCTAGCAGCACGGCATACATTCGCCCTCAGAACAATCTGCGCCCGTAGCTCAACTGGATAGAGCACCGGCCTACGAAGCCGGGGGTTACATGTTCGAGTCATGTCGGGCGCGCAAGATTCCGGGTCCTCTTGCAGGTTGCGTGTAAGGTCGACGGGCGTTGAAGCACTAGTAGGACGTGCTGGGGTCTCTATCGCTGCCAAGCGCAATCTTCTTCGCCGGCTCGGATGACGACACATGGGGGGGCGTGTCCCCAACACTCTTGGGCGACACGACTGTGCCATTTGCGTCGCGGTCTCCACGCAAGATCGGATGGGTTCGACGTGATTTCACAAGGTTGCGCTGGCACCAAGGTTGCTTAGTAAATATCCGAACAGGAGGATTTCATGAATGCCATCGCTTCACTTCGCACCGATAGTGCGGCTGCAATGCAGCGCGACATTAGCTTCCATCCTGCGCTGAGCGCCCTCCGCAACTCAGCCTGGTTTGGTGCTTTTCCGCAGAACGCACTCGCCTCGCTCTCGATGAGCGCCTCGCTCTGTTCGTACAGTGCCAGGCAACAGGTTCTCCTTGAGGGACGCTGGCTTGGCTCCGCTGTTCTCGTGGTCAAGGGGAGTCTTCGGGCGGTACGAAGGACCGACAATGCGCGCGAGCTAACCCTGGAGACCTTCCGGCCAGGCGATCTCATCGCGGACGCGGTGTTGTTCCCAGACGGCTCATTGCCCGGCGATGGGCTGGTCGCGGCAGAAACCAGTCTTCTACTTTTCATTCCTCGTGATGAATTTCTGACGGCACTGTCCAGTGTTCCCCAGGTCTCGCTATCACTCATCCGGGATCTGGAACGGAGGCTCAATCGCGTGAAGCTCCTGGCTTCAGGCCTTGCCACCTCGGATGTCGAGAGCCGGCTCTACCGCTTGCTTTACAATTTGGCGCGCGACGAGGGGCAACCGGTGGCCGAGGGCACGGTTATTTCCCGCTCCCCGACGCAACAGGATTTGGCTAGCCGGATTGGCGCATGCCGGGAAACCGTCTCCAGGATCGTGGCCGACCTCGCTCGGCAGCAGGTTCTTTCGCTGGAAGGTCGCAGGCTGACGCTCGCCCCTCGGTTTTTCGAGATTGCCAAGTCGGCTGGGATTTCCTGAGCACACGAGCCGCGCGCGTCCGATCTTTGTCTGACGACGTTGCGGCGAATCCGGCCAAAATTGACGCTACACCAAGCGGGTGTGAGAATCCGCCGAGCGTTGGAGACCCTGCGACCTGATCTGCATCCTGGCCGGCTTGCTTCACCTATTGGATCCAATCCGAACTATGGTTGCGTGCCGTCGGACGTGGTAGCACGGACGGATATTTCGCCATGACCGAATCATCCACGCCGCCAGCAGGCGAGAGTGCCAAGCCGGATCTCGTGCCTGGGAAGCGATTTGATCCTCTCGCCGTCGCTGGGCGCGCCTTCTCTCCCTTGACCGGTGCCATCACGATTTTTGGCGAGCACATCCTTCTTCTTGCGCGCGCCGTGGCCTGGTTGTTCCGGCGCCCCCTGCGCCTGCGGCTATTTTTCGAGCAGATGGAATTCGTTGGGGTGGGCTCTTTACCCATCATCATGCTGGTCGGATTCTTCACCGGCGCGGTCACGGCCTTGCAGGCGATCCTGGCGCTCTCGCTTTTCGAGCAACAGCGCTACGTCGGTTTCGGCGTGGGCATTTCCCTGGCGCGCGAATTGGCCCCGGTTTTCACCGCGCTCATGATCACGGCTCGCGCGGGATCGGGCATGGCCACCGAGCTTGCCTCCATGCGCATCACGGAGCAGGTGGACGCCCTTACCACCTTCGCCGTCAATCCCGTGCAGTACCTCGTGACGCCGCGGCTGGTGGCCTCGTGCTTGATGCTGCCGGTGATGAACATGGTGTTCAACGTCGTTGGTCTCATCGGGGTCTATGTGGTGGCCATTATTTCCTACCATATCGACCTCGGGCAGGTGCTGGAGCTATTCCGCCACGGCGTGGATCCCATCGACTACGAGGAAGGCCTGGTCAAGGCATTCTTCTTCGGAATGACCATGGCGACATGCGCCTGCTACCAAGGTCTGAACGTCCGCGGTGGCGCCAAGGAAGTCGGCCTGGCCACGACGCGTGCCGTGGTCTCGACTTCCGTGACGGTGCTGGTGCTCGACTACTTCCTAATCCAGATCATGAATGTTCTTTTCCCCTACGGCGGCCTCTAGATGGCTGACGACCTGCACAGCCGCGACGAACGCTGGCAGATCCGAATTCGCGATCTGCACAAGTCCTTCGGAACCCAGCGCGTCCTGCGTGGGGTGAACCTGGATATCGAGCGGGGCAAGATCAACATCATCATCGGCGGCTCGGGACAGGGCAAGTCGGTGTTCATGAAGCACCTCATGGGCCTGCTTGAGCCGGATCGCGGACACATCTACGTCGACGGCCAGGACATCGTCGGCCTGGGCGACGTGGCCATCGGGAAGATTCAGCGCAAGTTCGGCATGGTCTTTCAATACGCCGCGCTCTTCGACTCGATGAATGTCGTCGAGAATATCGCCTTTCCGCTTCTTGAACGCTACCGACTACCGAAGACGGAGGTCATGGAGCGCGTGCGCGCTCTGCTCGTGCGCCTTGACTTGGCGAACACGCCCGGTATTGAACAGAAGTTCCCAGCCGAGCTTTCTGGTGGTATGCGAAAGCGCGTGGGTCTGGCGCGAGCTCTTGTCGACCGGCCCGAGATTCTGCTCTACGATGAGCCCACAACCGGGCTCGACCCCATCGCAACCAAGAATGTCGACGAAATGATCAGGCGCACCGCAGACGAATTCGGCGTCACCTCCGTGGTCATCTCGCACGACATGGCATCGACCTTTCGCATCGCGGATCGTGTCGCCATGCTCTACGAGGGCCTCATCGTGGCCAACGGAACGCGCGCGGAAATCATGGCCGCGCCCCACCCGGTGCTGAGGGAATTCGTCGAAACCTCGGGCGCAGTGCATTTCCCCGGAGGGCCGTCGTGAGGCGAAGTCTGGCCGCCCTGACCGTCGGCGCTCTTACCCTCGTCATGTTGGTGGCGAGCTATCTGCTCTTCCAGTACACGTCCGAGCGAGTGTCGGGCGGCAAGGGCTATCGCACTTACGCCCTGTTCACCAACGCGCTCGGCGTCTACGAGAAGACCCGGGTGCTCTCGGCGGGTCTGCGGGTTGGGCAGGTGGAGGAGCGGGTTCTCGATCAAGATTCCGGCAAGGCCAAGGTGTTCATTCGAATCGATCCAGAGATTCGTCTGTACGAGAACGCCGTCATAGGCAAGAAGTCGGCCTCCTTGCTCGGCGAGTACTACCTCGACATCGATCCCGGCACGCCGTTCATCATGAAGTATGGAAAGAGGGTCGAGTCGCGTCGCCTCAAGGAAGGCGACCAGATTGTGAATGTGACCGAGCCCGCCGAAATGGGCCAGATCATGGACTCCGTCAGCACCATCCTTCCCGTACTCAAGGCGATTCTCGACGACCTCAAGGGGCTGACGGCTGGCCCCATCAAGGACATCGCCAACAACACGAACGAGATGATCGAAAAGAACTCGGTCATCGTCGAGCGGCTGCTCGGACGCATGGACGAGATCGCCGCCACGGTCCAGGGCATCACCAAGTCCGAGGCGGACGACGTCAAAGTGGCGTTGCACAACGTCCGCGAGATCACCGAAGGCATCAAGGGCCTGGTGGGCACGACCCAGGGCCAGGTCTCGGGTGCCGGTGAAGATCTGCGTTCGTCCCTGCAGAAGCTGCAGCACAGCGTGGACAGCCTGGACAAGTCTCTCAATCACGTCGAAAAGATCACGGGCAAGATGGCCGACGGCGAGGGCACGGTTGGGCATCTCTTGAACGACGACACCGTGGCCAAGAACCTGGACAGCATCACCGACGATGCCAACACTCTCCTGCACGGGGTCACTCGCTTACAGACCATCGTGGGGCTTCGTACCGAGTACAACTATCTTGCTGGCACCTACAAGAACTACCTTGCCGTCACCCTGATGCCGCGTCCGGATAAATTCTACCTCATCGAAATCGTCGACGATCCGCGTGGGTATCGGACGAAGTCACAGGTTTCGGTCGACAGCTCGCAAACCGGCCAATCCTCGACCACCACCATCACCACCACCGAGCAGCTTCGGCTGACCTTCCAGTTCGGCAAGCGCATCGGCCCGGTCGCATTCCGATTCGGAATCAAGGAATCCACCGGTGGCTTTGGTGCCGACCTCTATCTCTTCGACGATCGGCTGATGCTTAGCGCGGATGTCTTCGACATGCGCTCCAACCAGTACCCCCGTGCCGTGGGTCGTGCCTCGCTCGCCGTTTACAAGCGCATGTTCTACCTCGTCGTCGGCGCGGATGATGTCTTCAACTACTACAAGACCCAGGGCGCCGCGGGTGGTTTCTTCGACGCGTACTTCGGCGCGCAGCTGGTCTTCAACGACGAAGATCTCAAGTCGCTGCTGCTTTTTGGCGGGGGCAGCGCAGCGTCATCCGCCAGCAAGTAGCTTGACGCGAGGCCGGCGAACCCTATAGTTACGGGCTCCCCGTTCCACCAGTGAGACCGGGTCTGGCCATGCGGTACAAAATCAAAGATATCGGTGAAGGGGGAATCGACCTGAGCGTAGCGGTCAGCGAAGCTTGGCTTTCGGCGGAGTGTCCGGATGCCTCGCTGGGGCTTTCCGAAGCCGGGGTTCGCCTCGACGGACGGCTTGAGCCCGCGGGTGAAGGCTACCTGCTCCGCGGCACCTTGCGGGGCGAATTGATGGTGCCTTGCGCGCGCTGTCTCGATCCGGCGCCCGTGACCATCGAATCGCCCATGACCGTGAACTTTGTCGAGAGGGATGAGGCAAAGGACGGTGAGGATGAGGACACTGCGGAGGATATGGTTTCCTTCCAGCACGGCGTGATCAACCTCAGTCTCCCGATTCGCGACGAAATCCTCCTGGCAGTGCCGATGACCGCCATCTGCCGTCCTGATTGCGCGGGGATTTGTCCGATCTGCGGGGGCAATCGCAATTTAACGCCATGCGACTGCGAAAAACGAGCGCTTGCAGCAACATCCAAGCTCGGGGTGCTGGCAAAAATCAAGCTTCAGTAGTAACAAGACCGCCTACCCGAAATCTTCCCGAAAACCTTCGCCCCGCTTGACGCGGGGATTTTTCACGAACCAGCAAAGAGGCGAAAATGGCAGTTCAGAAGAGAAAACAATCCAAATCCCGCTCGGCGATCCGCCGGGCTCAGGTCATGAAGCGGCCCGTGCCGCACTTCGCGCCTTGTCCGCGTTGCAGCGAACCGCGCATCTCCCACCGCGTGTGCCCGTCCTGCGGCTACTACAAGGACCGCATGGTCATCGAGAAGACCGAAGAGGAGAACTCCTGAGCAAGATCAGGATCGCCGTCGATGCGATGGGCTCGGAAGGGGCGCCTCGCATCGAAATCGAAGGTGTCCTTTCCGCGGTCGCATCGAGCGGCCTAGACGTCGTATTGGTCGGAGAAGAGCCACGCCTTCGGCAGGTTCTGGGCGAATCTGGACCAGGGGCGCCGCTTGAAAGAATTCAGATCCGCCACGCCCCCGACACCGTCGGCATGGACGAAGCCCCTGCCATCGCTTTCCGCCACAAAAAGGCGTCGTCGCTGCGCGTGTGCTTCGACATGGCCAAGGCCGGGGAGGTGGACGCTGTGGTTTCCGCCGGCAATTCCGGCGCGCTCATGGCAGGCGCGCTCATCGTGCTTGGTCGCATCGGCTCGGTCGAGCGGCCCGCCATCGCGACCACCTTTCCGACCCGCACCGGGCAATGCGCCTTGCTCGACATGGGGGCGAACGTCGATCTGCGGCCCTCGGTGCTGGCCCAGTTCGCCGTGCTGGGTGCTACCTACGCGCGCCTGCAGCACAAGAAGGCGCGCCCACGCGTCGGCATTTTGTCGAACGGGACCGAGGAGCAAAAAGGGACGGTGCTCACGCGTGAGGCGTTCAAGCTGCTAAGCCGGACGTCCCCCGACGGGGCTGACACCGAGTTTGAATTCCTGGGCTACGTGGAAGGACGCGACATCTTCAAGGGCACCGCCGACGTGGTGGTCACCGACGGCTTCACCGGGAACGTCTTGCTCAAGGGCTGCGAGGGCTTGGTCGAGTGGATTGGTGAGGCGGTGAAGGACGAGGTCATGCGCGGCAGTTTCATCGAGAAGATCGGCGCCTGGCTGATGCGGCCGGCGTTGCGCCGGTTCAAGCATCGCTCGGACTACGCCGAGACTGGCGGCGCGCCTCTCATCGGCATCGACGGTGTGGTCATCGTCTGTCATGGTGGATCGGACGCTCGGGCCATCAAGAACGCCATCCTGACCGCGGGCGAGTACGCTAAGATCGACCTGCGCAGCGAAATCAAGCGCTCGATGGATGCGCACGCCTTCCTGTGGTCGGACAACGCGCCAGTGGCTTCCGGAGAGGCGTAGTCCCGTGCCAGAGCTCTCCGGCCGGGTGGCGGTCGTGACCGGGGCCTCGCGTGGCATCGGCCGCGCCATTGCCATCGCGCTCGCCGCGCAAGGGGCCAAGGTTGTCGTGAACTATCAGCGCAACGAGGCGGCCGCGGCCCAGACCGTGGCCGCCATTGTCGGTGCGGGCGGCGAGGCCGTGGCCATGTGCTTCGACGTCGCCGACGGCGTGGCGGTCGAGTCTGCCATGAAGGAAATCGTGGCTTCGCGCGGAGGTATTCACATTCTGGTGAACAACGCGGGCGTGGCGGTCAATGGCTTGACCCTGGGCGGGAAAGACGCCGATTTTCGTCGGGCTCTGGATGTGAACTTGGGGGGAACCTTCAACTGCACGCGCGCGGCCCTGCGCTCGCTCATGCGTGCACCCGGCGGTGGCCGCATCATCAACATTGCATCGATCGTCGGCGAAACCGGTTCGGCTGGCCAGGGCTTCTACGCCGCGGCCAAGGCAGGCATCATCGGACTGACCAAGTCCTGGGCACGTGAGTACGCCTCGCGCGGCCTGACCGTGAACGCGGTTTCGCCTGGGGTGATCGCCACCGACATGACCGATGCCGAAATGCCGGAAGCGCGCAAGGACGAGATTCTGCGCAATATTCCCCTCGGCCGCGTCGGCACGCCCGACGAGGTTGCGCACGCGGTGGCTTTCTTGGCTGGACCCAAGGCGGCCTATATCACGGGACAGGTCGTGCGGGTCAACGGCGGTCTTTTCATGTAACCTATGGGTTCCACGACGCTGACAGAAACAGTTGCAAGAAGAGGATCCGAGAATGGCTGAGAACATCGAAGAGAAGGTCACCAAGATCGTTGCCGAACAGTTCGAGGTATCGGCGGAGAAGATCACCATGAAGTCCCTGTTCATGGACGATCTCAAGGCGGACTCGCTGTCCGTGGTTGAACTCGTGCTGGCGATCGAAGAGGCCTTCAACCTGGAAATTCCCGACGAGGACGCCGAGAAGATCAAGACCGTGGGCGACGTCGTCAACTACGTCAAGTCGCGCGCGAAGTAGCGAGTGGCCATGCCACGCAGGGTAGCGGTGACTGGCCTCGGGCTGGTCACCCCCGTCGGAATCGGGACCGAGGAAACCTGGCAGGCGCTGCTTGGGGGCGTCTCCGGGATCGGCCCCATCACCCGCTTCGACGCCAGCGAATTCACCACGCGCTTCGCGGGCGAGGTCAAGGGCTTCGAGCCCACGCGCTGGATTTCCGCGCGCGAAGCCCGCTCGTCCATGTCGGATCTGTTCATCCAGTTCGCCATGGCCGCGGGAACCATGGCCATGGACGATGCCGGGCTGGTTCTCGAAGGCGAGCTCGGCGAGCGCACGGGTTGCTTCATCGGCTCGGGCATGGGCGGGGTCGCCACCCTCGAAGCCACCCATCTGGCTTTGCTGGCCAAGGGACCGCGGCACGGGATTTCCCCCTTTTTCGTCACCCAGATCATCATCAACCTGGCGGCCGGGCAGCTTTCCATCAAGTACGGCGCCAAGGGGCCGTGCTATGGCCAGGTCTCGGCTTGTTCCAGCGGCGCCCACGCTATCGGCGACGCCTTCCGCCTCATCCAGCGCGGCGAGGCCGATGCCATGATCTGCGGCGGCAGCGAGGCCGTAGTCACCCCGCTTGGCGTGGGCGGATTCGCGGCCATGCGCGCCCTGTCCACGCGCAACGATGCGCCGGCACTGGCCTGCCGCCCCTTCGATCTCGATCGCGACGGGTTCGTGCTGTCCGAGGGCGCGGGCGTCCTGGTCCTGGAAGAGCTAGAGCACGCGAAGAAACGCGGCGCTCGCATCCACGCCATCCTTGAGGGTTACGCCGCCAACGCCGACGCTCATCACATCACGGCCCCGGCCGAAGAAGGCGAGGGCGTTCAGCGTTGCATGCGCACAGCGCTGGCGGACGCGGGGCTGGGCGTGGACAGCATCGACTACATCAACGCCCATGGTACATCGACCAAGATGAACGACGCCACCGAAACCCTGGCCATCAAGAAGGTCTTCGGCGACCACGCGCGCAAGTTGATGATCAGCTCGACCAAGTCGATGACCGGCCATCTGCTCGGCGCCGCAGGTGGCGTGGAGGCCGCGTTCACGGCCCTCACCGTGGCCCGTGGGCAGATTCCGCCGACCATCAATTACACCACGCCCGATCCTGACTGCGATCTGGACTACGTGCCCAACATCGCGCGTGACGTGCTCGTGAGGCACGCGCTGACCAACAGCTTCGGTTTCGGCGGTGCCAACGCCTCTCTGATCTTCGGGCGTGCAGATTTGTAACGGTCCCACGACGGAAAGTCCTCGCCCGAACGGATCGTTCTCGGGATACACTGTCTCGAAACATGGCACCTGACGTTTGCCCATACTGCGGTAAGGCGGCGCACGGTACGGAATCCAACTTCGACTGTCCCGGCCGATCCGATATGAAGACTGTGGCGACCGGCGCTCCGGTGATCGGCTCGCCGGGCGATGGGCATCTTTCCACGCCTTCTCAGTCCACAAATGCCTTTGACACGCTCGATACCTCGCTCGGTACGAAGCTGTCGGTGGGCACCAAGGTTGGCGAGTACCAGATCCTCGATCGCATCGGCGAGGGCGGCATGGGGACGGTGTACAGCGCGGTCCACCCCATCATCGGCAAGAAGGTCGCGATCAAGGTCCTGGCGGCCAGACTGGCCAAGAACAAGAACGCCATCAGCCGTTTCGTGCTCGAAGCGCGCGCCGTGAACGACATCCAGCACCCGGGGTTGGTCGATATCTTCTCGTTTGGCCGCCTCACCGACGGGCGTCACTACTACGTGATGGAGTTTCTCGAGGGGCGCAACCTGGGCGATGTCCTGTCCGAACGGGTATGCCTGCCGATGGCCGAAGCCATTCCCATATTCCTTGAAGTGGGGCGAGCGCTGGTGGCCGTGCACGCGAAAGGGATCGTTCATCGGGATCTGAAGCCCGAGAACATTCTGCTGTTGTCCTCGGTACTGCCCGGCGGGCAGAGGGTCAAGCTGGTGGATTTCGGACTGGCCAAACTGGTCGAGGGGGTGCCCGCGCACCTCAGTGCGGGCGGCCCGCGTACCGCCGCTGGGGTCAACGTGGGCACGCCTCACTACATGTCGCCCGAACAGTGTCGAGGCCAGAAGGTCGATGCGCGGTCGGATCTTTATGCGCTCGGCGTGCTGCTCTACGAATCCCTCACCGGGCGGATGCCCTTCGATGGCCCCACCCCCGTGGACATCTGGCAGGCCCACGTCGAGAAGGTGCCGCGCGCGCCTATCGACCTTGCCCCTACCGCGGTCAGTCCCGCCTTGAACGCGATCATCTTGCGCCTTCTAGCCAAGAAGGCCGAGCATCGTATTCAGACGGCAACGGATTTCTGCGCGGCCCTGGAGAATCTCGGAGCCGATGGGCAGCCCAAGCAACCTGCGGCTTCGGCTTCGCCCGCCCGTGGGCCTCAGAAGCTCGCTAACTACGACGAACTCTCCACGACGACGGAAGACCTGCCGGCCGTGCAACTGCCCGAGGTTGCGTTTTCTGAAGAAGACCGCCGAAAAGAAATCGAGGAGCTCCGCGCGGGCCTGGGGCTGCACATCGAGGAGCCAGCGACGGATAGCCAGGAGGTGGAGCAGATGAGCGCCCTGGTCATCGATCTGGGGTCATCGCATGCGTCTCCGGCCGATTGCAAAGGACCGCCGCGAACCCATGAACACTCCCTGCCGCTGCTTCGGACTGGGCCGAAGGCCCGGCACTCCGCGCGCCCGGTCGAGGAACGGCAATACGTTCCTCCTCTTGCCGCCCCATCGACGCGTGCTAGTGCCCCGGCCAAAGTGACGACGGATGTCGCGGTAAAAGCGCCCTCGCGCGCGTGGAAGATCGTTCGCGGCGCGATCGTGCTGGCGCTTTTGATCGCGGCCACGGTAGTGGCGTTCAAGTTCGTCAAGTAGCGCGCATGGCGGCCTCGATGGCCGCTGGCGCCTTGGGCAGGCTGGCGTTCAGATTGTCGTGCCCGTCGCTGGTCACCAGGATAGTGTCCTCGATGCGGATGCCGCGCACGTCGCGAAAGGCAACCAGGCGGTCGCGGCGCAGGCGATCCTTGGCCACGCGCGTGCGTTCTGGATCTTCCAAGATTGCCGGTACCTGGTAGAAACCCGGCTCGACGGTCACGGCCATTCCGGCCACCAAGTCGCGGTCCAGGCGCAGTGCCTTGAGACCGGGATCGGTCGAGCGCGTGCGGCCGGGCGCATAGCTCGCGCGGTCGCCCAGGTCGTCCAGGTCGTGCACGTCGAGGCCGACGAGATGCCCGACCCCGTGCGGGAAGAACAACGCCACCACGCCGTCGCTGACCAGTTCGTCCGGATCCCCGCGCAGGATACCGAGCCCAATCAGCCCTTCGGCGATGGCGCGCGCGGCGATCCCTTGCAGGTCGAGATAGCGCCGGCCCGGCTTGATCGCGGCCGCAGCATCGCTCTGCGCGCGCAGGACAACCTCGTAGAGATCGCGCTGTGTGGACGAGTAGCGCCCGCTGACCGGCCAGGTGCGGGTGACGTCGCCGGCCCAACCGCCCGAGCTCTCGGCGCCCGCGTCGACGAGCAACAGGTCGCCCTCGGCCAAAGTGAAGTGATGGTCTTCGTTGTGCAGCACTTCGCCGTGGACGGACACGATGGAATTGAACGAGGTGGTCATGTTGCGCGCGACAAGCTCGGCCTCGATGGCGGCGCGAACCACGCTCTCGCGGATACCTGGGCGTGCGGCGTGCATCCCCGCCGCATGGGCCGCATCGGTCGCTTGGGCGGCCTCGCGAAGGCCAGCGATGCCAGCCTGGTCGTGGACCAGGCGCAGTTCGATGAGGGCATCGGCCAGCGGCTCGTCAACCGTGGCCAGCTTGCCTGGGCGGATGTCGCGGCCGAGCAGATTCGACTGTTCCAGACAGGTCTCGACGTCCGGCGAGGGCAGCGTGGCTGTCCCAGGCTTCACATCGTCTTTGATCTTGGCCATGGACACAATCGGAACGCCGACGATCTCGGCCCATTCGGACAGGCTCGGCACGGCCCCAGTCCACAAGGCCGCGTCCGGTCCTGGCTCGGGAAGAAAGAGCTGCCATGTTTCACCCGTCCAGAGGCCCACCGCCTTTTCCAAGTGAAGCCCGAAAAGGTAGAGAAAATGGCTGGCGGCTCTGAAGGTGTGCAGGCCGCGGTGGGTGCCACGTGGCCGTGGGGCACCGGCGGCGATGAGGGCAGGACGGCTTCCGAGGCGGGACGTCAGGCGACCGCGGCGCTCGGCGCAGGCAGTCTTGTCGAAAAACGAGAGATCCATGTTGGCCCAAGTATATGATGCCCAAACCGACGATTTCGATCCGGTTGCTGGGGGCGAAAGGATGAAGGCCTGAAACGAGCGCATGAACAAGCCCTTGCTGGTGCCTTGTCAGTGACGCCTATTTGGCCAGGCTGGCGATCTCGGTCGCGGTCAAGGGTCGGTTGTAGAGTTGCAGGTCATCGACCAAGCCATTCCAGCGCTGCGTGACGGCGCCACTGGAGTCGTTCTGGTTGCCACAGATGGTCAGTTTCGAGGTGTCTGCCTTGAAAACGTCGTTCACGTTCTTGCTCGCTACCTGGAAGCCGTTGACATAGATTCGCACTGTGCTTCCGTCATCCGTGGCGGCCATGTGTGTCCAGATCCCTATCGGGATTGAAGTGGTCGAAAGCCCGCTGGAGGAGCTGTAGAACTCCGCCTTGTCTCCTGACAAGCCCAAATAGTAGTACTCGGTAATGGTGGTGCCGATCTCTCGCGATAGGACCGCCGTGAAGCCAGTGCTGGCACCCAATCGATTGACCCAGGCCGAAATCGTAACTCCGGCCGTGATCCCGTCCAGGCTGGTCGAGTCGCTCACCAAAGCACTGCCCGAGCCGTCGCACTTGAGGGCACCACCCGTGTGTCCGGTTGTCCAGGCTAAGGCCGGGTTCAGCCCGCTGAGAGTGGCGTTATTGCCATTGCCGGAGGCATCTACGGCGGTGCTGCTTCCCGCCGGTTCATCCATCTTCCACCACGCAACCAGGCCAGCCGGAAGAGAAACCGAGCCGCCGGTGCCGCCTGTGGCTATCGCGCCACCGAATCCAACCATGCCGCCCGAGCCGCCTCCGTCCGCGCCCCCAGCCCCACCGGTGTCGAACGTGCCGCCGGTGGCGGAGCCACCCGTGGCGGAGGCGCCGTCAGTTTCACGCATATCATCCGCGCCGTCTCCGTCCGTACCCCCAGCCCCACCGGTGTCGAACGTGCCGGCGGAGCCGCCCGCGGCGGTGCCGTCCCTGGCTGCTGCGGCGTCAGGTCCGGGCATGCCGCCCGTGTCGCCTCCGCCCGCGCCTTCGGCCCCTCCGGTATCGAACGTACCGCCAGTTCCCAAGGGCAGGTCGGCGTACGCATCACCGGCATGTTCCACTTCAACTTCGACGCACGAATCTGCGCCACCGAAATATTGGTCCACCGTGTGATCAATCGTCGCGTCCGCTTCAGTCTCGGCCGTGTCCATCGCGCCCGCTTCCGTCATGCCTGTTTCCGTCGCGCCCGCTTCACTCGCACTCGAATCCACAAGTTGCCGAGCGCGCAATCTGCTGGCGTCGAACGAGCAAGCCGCGGCGAGCACAATCGCTACGAACGCGGCTGCTGCAGGAAAGATCGGCCTGCTCTCCCGAACGTGCCGCCTGCACTTCGCGGACTTTCCATTGTGGGCACTCGGCGGCCCTGGGGCTGGACGTTGCCCGGTACGACGCTTGGTGTGCACGACGTGGATCCATCGGCATTTCCAGTCCTCAACATGAGGACGAAGTGAGCCATCTTGTCGACGGCCAGAATCGCCCTGCCGTGCCAGGACCCGTTCCGTGCAGAGACTCATCGCCGAGGCCAGGTTGACCAGATCCGAGTCGCTCAAGGGTCGATCTTGATCGCCGCCACGCACGTGCCAAGCTACGCATCTAGAAGCCATGCCGAAGCGCAACCCGCAGGACGAGCGCGAACTTGCCACCCTTGACAAGGTCAAGGTGGAAGTGCCGAGCCTCTATGAGGTCGTGCTCCACAACGACGACTACACCACACAGGTTTTCGTCGTATACGTCCTGGTGAAGTTTTTTCACCACGACGCCGACACGGCGAACGAGATCATGCTGCACGTTCATACCAAGGGAGTCGGCGTCGCCGGTGTCTACCCGCGCGACATGGCGGAAACCAAGGCAACCCAGGTGGTCGCTTTCGCGCGCAAGCACGAGATGCCGCTGGAGTGCTCGGTGCGAAGGCAGTCATGCTAAGCCCGGAACTCGAAAAGGCGGTGCGCAAGGCGCTGACGGATGCCACCGAGCGTCGCCACGAGTTTTCTGGACTCGAACACCTGTTGCTCGCGCTTCTCGACGACCCCCAGACTTCCGACATCATCAAGAAGTGCGGCGGGGCCTTGCCGCGCTTGCGCGCGAAGCTTGAGAAATTCCTGTCCACCTCGATTCCGGCCGTGCCGCCGCCACCGGCGCGCGAGGTCGCAGGCGGCAAATCGCACGCCGCGGACGCCGAAAGCAGCGAGCCGGAGCCGGATGAAGAAGATCGGCACGCGCAGCCCAGCCTGGGCTTTCTGCGCGTAATCCAGAACGCCGTGAACCACATCCTGGGCGCAGGCCGCTCGGAGGTGCAGGGGCCGCATGTGCTGGTGGCCATGTACGGCGAACGCGATTGCCACGCCGTGCATTTCCTGAAGGAAGAGGGCATCTCGCGCCTGGACTTGGTGACCGCCATTTCGCACGGAACTTCGAAGCTCCTGCCGGGGCTCGCGCATGGTGACGGCGAATCCGGGCCAGGCATGGCCGACGAGTCGGGCGAGGAAGGACCGGCGAAAGATCCGCTGGCGGTCTACGCCGTGAACCTGAACGAGCGCGCGCGCAAGGGCGAGATCGACCCACTGGTCGGCCGGCACAAGGAGGTCGAGCGCGCGCTGCACGTGCTCGCCCGGCGGCGCAAGAACAATCCTTTGTTCGTCGGCGATCCAGGCGTGGGCAAGACCGCCATCGTCGAGGGCATGGCCGCGCGGATCGAAGCGGGCGAGGCGCCGAAGGCCCTGCTCGGGACGACGATTTTCTCCATCGACATGGGGTCGCTACTGGCCGGCACGCGCTACCGCGGCGATTTTGAGGAGCGCTTCAAGGCGGTCCTGCGCGCCGTCGAGGAAAAGGAAAACGCCGTCATCTTCATCGACGAACTGCACACCATCGTCGGCGCGGGCGCGGTCTCGGGCGGCAGCATGGACGCGTCGAACCTGCTCAAGCCGCTCTTGTCGAGCGGGCGCATCCGCTGCATCGGCACCACCACGCACAAAGAGCTGCGTGCCCATATCGAAAAAGATCGCGCGCTGGCGCGAAGGTTCCAGCCCATCGAGGTGCCCGAGCTGAACGTGGCCGACACGGTCAAGGTGCTGAAGGGTCTGCGCCGCCACTACGAGGATTTCCACGGCGTGAAGTACAGCCCGAAAGCCCTGCGCATGGCCGCCGAGCTAGCGGATCGCTACCTCGGCGAGCGCAAGCTGCCCGACAAGGCCATCGACCTCATCGACGAGGCCGGCGCGATTTTGAAGCTGCGCGACCGCGATCCCGAAAGTAAAGACGACGCATCCCTGCGAGTGCGCTCGCGCGACATCGAGGCCGTGGTCGCCACCATGGCACGCATCCCGCCCCGGCGCGCGGCCTCCAGCGACCGCGAACGCCTGCGCAATCTTGAAACCGAGATCAAGGCGAAGATCTTCGGCCAGGACAAGGCCGTCGAACGCGTGTGCCAGGCCATTCGCATGAACCGCGCGGGCCTGGGCCAGCCCGGCCGGCCGATTGGCTGTTTCGTCTTTGCAGGACCGACCGGCGTGGGCAAGACCGAACTGGCCAAGCAGCTCGCCGAGATCCTGGGCGTGAGTTTCCTTCGCTACGACATGTCGGAATACATGGAGCGGCACACGGTTTCACGCCTCATCGGGGCACCGCCCGGCTATGTCGGCTTCGACCAGGGTGGTTTGCTCACCGATGCGATTCACAAGACGCCGCACGCGGTGCTGCTGCTCGACGAGATCGAGAAGGCGCATCCTGACCTCTTCAACATTCTTCTGCAGGTCATGGATCACGGGGCGCTCACCGACAACAACGGCCGCCAGTCCGACTTCCGCCACGTGGTGCTTATCATGACCAGCAACGTGGGCGCGCGCGACCTGTCGAAGCATATGCCCGGATTCGGCGCCAGCGATCGCTTCGGCGATTCCGACGAAGCCTTCAAGCGCATGTTCTCGCCCGAGTTCCGCAACCGGCTCGACGCCAAGGTCGACTTCGCGCCGCTCGGCGCGGCCGAGATGCTGCAAATCGTGGACAAGTTCATCACTGAGCTGTCAGGGCAACTTGCCGAGCGCAAGGTGACGCTGGAGCTGTCACAGGCCGCGCGCGACTACCTGGCCAAGAAGGGGCACGACCCGATGAACGGCGCCCGGCCGCTCGCCCGTGTGATCCAGGAAGAGGTCAAACGCCCGCTCACCGATGAGCTCTTGTTCGGCACCCTGGCGAACGGCGGCAGCGTAAAGGTAGATCTCGACGGGGACAAGTTGACGTTCGCTTACGCGGCATTGCCCACCAAACCGGCCAGGCCGGAAGAGACGCCGGTTTCCTAGTCGCCCTCCAGACTGGCGATTTCCTGTTCCAAGGTTTCCCATTCGGCAAGTAGCGCCTCGATGCGCGGGCCGAGGGCGGCTTGTTCCTGCTCAAGCGCGGCGACCTCGTCCTTGCCGGTGCGCTCGAAGAAGCCGGGCGAACAGTACAAATCGGTGATGGCTTGCTTGCGGCTCTCCGCGGCTTCGATCTCGGCCAGCACTTGATCGCGCCGCTTGGGTAGTTGGATCATGCGGTTGCGACGGCGTTTCTTTTCTTCCCAGTCGGTGGCGCTGGGCGAATTCGGAGCGCTTTCTTGGCGCGCGCGTTTCGCCTTTTCCACCACCGCGTCGGCGTCGAGGTGGTCGTCGCCACACCTGGCGAGGTATTCGGTGTACGTTCCGGGAAAATCGCGCGGACCGTCGGGCGTGATCTCCACGATCCGCGTGGCCAGTTCGGACACGAACCAGCGGTCGTGCGAGACGAAGAGAACCGTGCCGGGGTAGTTCTTCAGGCTGTCGATGAGCGCGCCGATGGCTTCCAGGTCGAGGTGGTTGGTGGGCTCGTCCAGCACCAGCACGTTCGGCCTTTGCACGATGAGCAGCGCGAAGATGAGGCGCGCGGCCTCGCCGCCGGAGAGCAGTCCGACCCTTTTGAGCACGTCTTCGCCCGAGAATAATACGCGGCCGAGATGGCTGCGCACGAAGGTCGGGCTTGCGCCTGGGCAGGCGTGGTCGAGCAAACCCAGCGGCGTGGCATCGGGATCGTCCAAGACCTCGCGATGGTCCTGGGGAAAGTAGCCGAAGCGCACCTCGTGTCCCCAGCGCGCCTGCCCGGTGTCGGCGGCCAGGCGACGCACCAGGATCTTCAGCAGCGTGGACTTGCCGAGGCCGTTGGGACCGATAATGCCGATGCGCTCGCTCCGGCGCAGAACCAGGTTCACATCCGACAGCACGCGATGGTCGCCGTAGGCTTTGGACAGTTTCTCGATGGCCAGCACGTCCCTGCCGCTCGGCCGCTCTTGCTCGAAGCGCAGCATGGGCGCGCGGCGCGAGCTGCCCACCAGTTCTTCCACCTCGATGCGTTCTATTTGTTTTAATCGGCTCTGAGCTTGCGTGGCCTTGGTGTTCTTGGCGCCGAAGCGCTCGACCCAAGCGCGTTTGCGGGCGATTTCTTCCTCGGCGCGCGCGATGGTGGCTTCCTTGCGCTCGCGAATTGCCGCCTTGTCGACGACGAAGGTGGAATAGCTGCCGGTGTAGAGCGTGATTGTGCGGTAGTCGACGTCCAGCGTGTGGCTGGTCACGTTGTCGAGGAAGCGCTGGTCGTGCGAGATGATGACCGCGCAGCCGGTGTAGGCGGCCAAGAATTTCTCCAGCCAGCGAATAGTCAAGATGTCGAGGTGGTTGGTCGGTTCGTCGAGCAGCAGGATGTCGGCACCGCCGATCAAAACCTGCGCCAGCAGCACGCGCAGCTTGAACCCGCCCGACAGCGTGGACAGCGGCGAGCGATGCGCGGCCATGGGAATACCAAGGCCCACCAGGACTTCGGTGGCGCGCGCCTGCAGGGTGTACCCGTCGTGCGCGGAGATCAAGTCCTCCAGGTCGCTGATTCGTCCTGGCTCGGGATGGCCCTCATTTTCACATGCTTGGCCGATTCGTCGTTGTTCGGACAACGCCTCCCACACCACGGCATCGCCGCGCATGGCCAAGTCAAGAATGATGGCGTCGTCGTCGAGAAACCGGTCCTGGCGAAGCACGCCCAGGCGCGCTCGTTTGGCCAGGTTGAAGGTTCCATGCGATGGCTCTTCGTCGCCGGCCAAGAGGCGCAGAAACGTCGTCTTGCCCGAGCCGTTGGCACCCACGAGCCCGTAGCGTGACCCCGCATTGAGTTGTAGAGTCACGTCTTCGAAGAGGACGCGCGCCCCATATTCCTTGGCTAGGTTGCTGGTGTCGATCATGCCGGGCGCGTGAGGGTAGCATTCTCGCGGCCGGATCGCAGGAAGAGGTCTACGCGGACATAGGTGGCAAGTGCGCATTCGACGTGTACTAGACTCGTCCACAAAAGCCGTGAGGTTCTTGCGGGTCGTGGGACAGGAATGCAAAAAGTTTTCGGAGGACTTCGACCAGCAGGCGGGTCACTGGGCCTGTGGTGGCGACTGCGGCCCGCACCTCCGTAGGGCGGGCTTCGGTAGGAGGACATCCGGTCCGCAGCACAGGCTCAAGCGAGGTCAAGACCGCGCGCTTGGCCGACGGCCTGACGGTCGCAGGCTTCCCAAGATCGCCGTGCCAAGCGTACGTTCTCACGCAGAACCTCGAAGGTGGTTGTGCTAAATATCGCCTCCATGAGCATCGTCGGCACCGACACTTGGAAGAAGCTAGAGCAACACCACAAGGCCATCGCGCCCGTGCAGATGCGCGACCTCTTCGCCAAGGATCCCAAGCGCTTCGCGACCTTCTCGCTGCGCCTCGGGGATTTGCTGCTCGACTACTCGAAGAACCGCATCACGGCCGAGACCATGGATCTCCTGCGCACGCTTGCGCGCGAGGCCGGTGTCGAGGCCATGCGCGACAAGATGTTCGCGGGCGAGCCCATCAACCTGACCGAGGGCAGGGCGGTCTTGCACACGGCTTTGCGCAACTTCTCGTCGCGGCCGATCCA
>Ga0182027_10005197_pt1 | contig 19863 bp, 16 predicted proteins | sample 712E1DmetaG_FD_121300 | JGI IMG/M metagenome (GOLD analysis project Ga0182027, IMG submission 121300) | Permafrost microbial communities from Stordalen Mire, Sweden - 712E1D metaG (Illumina Assembly) | ecosystem: Environmental > Terrestrial > Soil > Wetlands > Permafrost | place: Sweden...
GCGAGCAGGGCGGTTCGGGATTAGGATTGGCCATTGTAAAACATATTATTGAAGCGCATAAACAAACCGTCAATGTGCGCAGCGCCATCGGCGCAGGAACTACTTTCGCGTTTACATTAAAAAAGGATAGGTGATTTTTATTTCATGATGGTACTGTTGCGCTTGAACACAACCCTTGAAAACACTAGCAGTCCGTCGATATCCGAATAACGCAGTTTTTGTTTATGAAGCAGTTGCATGCCTTTTTTTAAATATTTCGAAGCTTTAAAAGGGTTGAATCTCTTGGTGTAAATCTTCCATAAATTAAAATATGCAACTCCAAACTGTGGATTGATCCTGACTGATTTATTGAAACAGTCAATTGCTTTATGCGGTTGCTTTTTCTTACTGTAGAAATATCCGAGATTATTCCATGCTTGCACATTCGTGCTATCCACAGTTAATGCCTTTTCATAATAGCTGATGGCCTCGTCCAATTTATTCTGATAGTAATAAGCGACACCCATATTTGTGTAAGGGAAAATCCATTGCGGTGCTGTTTCAATAGCTTTGTTCAGAGCGGATATCGCTTTGTCGTATTCTTTTGTCTTAAAATAAAAACATCCCAGTTCATTATATGCATAAGCAGCTTCTGGCTCAAGAGCAATGCACTCCTGCAGTTTGGCAATGACTTTATGATTCTGTGCTGTATCGAATTTAAAGAAAGTATAATATTTCAGTGAAAGGGCTTCAAAGAATTTTTGTTTTGCTTTAATAGATTTGATCAGAAAATATTTATCACCCAGGAGATCTGCCACTTTTTGTAAAGATGCGGCATTAGTATTGCATTCTTCCAAAGTGAGCATGGTGATTTTACCTTCCAGATATTCATTGATAGTCTTTTGTGCGTTTTCCCGCAAATCAGCTATCATCTTACGTTTGACATCGTGACTAGAGTCACCGGTTTCAGGTTTTTCTTCGTAAGCATCAAATGATTTGTTACCGGACCCACCATTTTTATTTGAAAATTCATAATGCCGGTGTTTGTTCTTTACCTGCTTTGGAGATTTTATTTTTCCGCTTATTGAAGCCGGGAAGTTTGATTCCACATTATCATCAGCCTGGGCAAAAGTTTTTATCGTTCGGCTCGGTTCGGAAGCAACAAGGTCTGCTTTAAAATCTTTTTCATCCATTTTTTTTGTGATCTCTGACTCTTCGGATTTATTTACTTCTTTCTCTTTGCCGCGCATATCAAGAGAGGAAAGCACATCATTCGATTTATCTTTATTCTTTAATATTAAACTTGCAAGGGTGAGTGAATCAACTTTGGAAATCACCGTCTGCATTTTTCCGAACACCATAGGATTCTGATCCATCGGTTTGGTTTGTTCCGGAATATTTTTGATCAGATAAGCATAGATCTCCGACAGGGTCACCTGTTTATCGTTATTGGCATCTGCCAGTCCTGAAAGCCCTTCAATAAGATAATAAGAAAACACACCGCGGCCACCGCCCCATTGAATGCCTTCCTGAGATAGTTCTCCGGCCTGACAGGAAAGAATTTTTATTTCGCTCGACCATTGATTCATCAACATGGAAGAAGTTTGTTTTGCACCTTCCATTCCTCCCGCCAGCTTGCCGGAACGGCATGCATCAGTAATTAAAAGCACTTGCGCTTTTTTATCAGTGAGTGTTGAAACAAAATCACTCAGATAAGAAACAGGCAGAGCTCCGGCGATGTAAACATTTTTTGGGGAATCATAACTCAGTAGATAACCATTCTGCCTGTTGGTGCGTGTTTCCACATCACCATGCCCTGCAAAATAAATAATGGCAAGGTCACCAGCATTTACATGATCGGCGAGCCATCCGAAAGCCGCATCAATTTTCCCTGTGGTGGCATTTTCATTTAATAAGAGTTTAATGTTGGAGGTATCCACCAAACCTCCTGCTTCCGATTTAAGATAATCGGCAAACGCTGAAGCATCTTTGTCAGCGAATTTTAATTTTTCTACATTCTGATAATTGGAAATGCCAATAATCACAGCATATATTTTACCACTCAGGGCTTTATCATCAGACATAAGTAAAACCCCTCTTGACTGCGAAAAGGAATTAAAACCCGCCATTATGAAAACAAAAAAAAGAAATATTTTTTGTAGAAATATCTTCACGCTTATTTTTTTCAATTACAAATTTACAAATAATTCCCGTATGGAAATTATTCGCCCCATAACCTGATCGGATTTTTCTCGTAAAACGTTCCATTAAATTCTTTCAATCTGTTATATAAAAATATTGTACTTTTAACGTTTGAATTCATAAAAATGAAATCCAGAATATTTATACTATTTATTATTTTATCTTTTTCTGCTTGCACCAATCATGAATTACTGGGCAAGGTGGATCTTGAGCCCGCCTCAGCCGAATGGATCAATAATATAAATAACAACCAATGCGATACTTATAAAAACACCGACGGTGACATAATGCACATGAGAAACGCCTATGGTGTGACAACATATTATAATGAAATAGATTATCATTGTAAGAAAATGTTGTTGCATACTAAGTGTGAGACATACGATTTACAGGGCATGGCATTAAGTTATGTGCAGGACTTAAGCATTAAATATACACTGCAAAGAAACAAATCTAAAATTGCAGACTGGGATAATTTCAACATCAATATCAGAGAAAATGATAAACAGATTGATGTGAATAAAATTCTTTACACTTCAGATAGTACACTTCTGCTAGGTGAGTCCTTTGTTTTCCTTGATTCCATTGATATTGCCACCAAGCGTTTCTATGATGTGTATTACACGAAAACCGGCGGTGATTCATCGGAAGTTTTTTTTAATAAAACTCACGGTGTGGTGGCATTTCGTATGGCCAGTTATTCCGTATTATGGATTCAGCAATAAGAATTCTCTGAAAATAATCGGGTGAAATTAAAATCAATCTTTCACGAATTTTTTTACACAGACACTTTTCCCACTGACAGTTTTTGCGAAGTAAATACCTGCAGAAAGCAAATGTATATCAACTACATTTGACATTTCTGAAAGTTTCAATTTTATCATGACTTGTCCCTGCATGTTGCAAATTTGCAACTCGTGTTCCTGCGTAAAAAGGCTATTGAAGTGAATATAAATATTATTTGTTGCAGGATTGGGATAAATATTGAAATCATCTGAATTATCTGCCAATTCAGGGGTCTTGACTGAGGTGCAAATTCCTGGAATATTATTATCAATCCAAAGCAGGCGGTCGTGAATCCATGTTTTGAGATTGTCGATTTCTCCCTGATAAGTAGTCGGAAGTGGTGATGGATTAGGCCATACATATATTCCTAGTATTGGCCATTTTAAAAAATTTCTTGTCTGCGATTCATTAAGATATATGGCTGTAGTATCCACATAATTGTCTAGTGAAGCAAAACTTAAAATAGTTGAACGCAGGTATAGCCAGCGGCAGTTAAGGTCGTTCACAAATTTTGTGTCCTGCATCATGCGATCCCACCAGAAGGGAACTTGCCATGAATCACCTGTGCCGGTAGAATGATAAGCCCATCCTGTACTGATATCACCACCGTAGTAATTGGCATTATGCCATGCAATATCATAATCCCACACCGGCCCGATATATAATTTCCCGCCCAGACTTTTACGATCTTTATATAAAAATGTACTTAAGCGATAACCATCTATATTCTTACTGATCTCATTGATGATCCAATAATCAATAAAACTTTTTACATCAGCATATTTTCGGTATCCTGTCAATGTGTCTGCGAAACCAGTACCATTTAACACCGTTTCAAATGTGTCCACGTATGCCTGAATATATGCCTGTTGTGCCGTTGTGATATCATTGTCTTTAGGATAATCGTATTGAAAATAAATAGTTTGACCGGATGGATGCACAGGAGGAAGGTAATTGGATGTCCAGCCGGCACCGCCGCTTCCTGTTTGTTTATCAATTTTGATAATGTATCCTCCGGTTAAACTGTCGCCACTGTTTGATGTGCTTGTCATTTTCGGAATATCCACGCGCCAATGATCCCTTTTGATTTTTTCCATCAATACATAATTGCCCAGATATTCGCCATTGATCACCAGTTCGCAAAAACAGGTACGGCTGGCATAGTGCCCTTCTTCACCGGAAAGTTTATAAGAAAGCACATTTCGCATCAGTGTTTTGTCAGTGTAGTTGGCATTTAATATCCAGTCGCTTTCCGGAGGCATACCGCAGAGTGAGGCATTAATGGAGCTTAACAGAGAATCAGTAGTTTCAAAACCATAACTTTTTTTCGGAAACATCTGTGAAGAAGAACCTCTGATCTCAATACCCGCATAGCCGTTATATTCATTAAAAGGGTCGGTCATATTATTTCTTATACCGGGACCATTATCGATAATACCCATTTGAACCAATATTTTTGGATCATCAGGAATGCTTTGTCCGCCTGTATTTATAACCACAATGGGCAAATTGGATGAAGTGAAATTAAACGGAACAGCAGGATTATTTCCGAATGTAATACTCCAGTCGAGCAGCGTGCCGGAATCAGCAAAAGGATATGTATCGTGGATCTTCAATTGCCAAAGACCATTTCCTGTTTGTCCGTTATTGATTAATCCAAGAGATCCGAGTGGTCGAAACATACCTGTAAATGGAGCAATTCCATCAATGATTGAAGTATCTGCATTATTATTCAAACAAGTGTTGGTAAAATTATCATCACCGCCTCCAACAGCTGATATCAGTGTGATTTCTGTGCCATCAGGTGCCACAAGAAAAATGTCAAGATCGGAATCGTAAGTATGCGTGATATTGACACAAATAGTTTCTAATCCAAAAACAGTATCAATGGTTGAAGGAGAAAGTCCACTAACAGTAATAGGGAAAAAAACAGTGCTGCCATCATCAGGGATTGCGCCACCGGTTCCGTTAAAAGTCTGGGAAAAGGAAAATGAAGCACTAAACAATAAAAGTGTAATGATGTTAAAGACTTTCTTCATGGCCCCTTTTCTTTTTGTAAAAGTAAAAATATTTCGATAAGTATTAAAATATTTTTTAGTGCATAGTGCAGGCCATAGCAGCAATACTTATTTTGATTCCTGGTATGTCAGAGAAAATCTGAGCACAAGCTTCAATCGTAGAGCCTGTAGTGATCACATCGTCTACTAAAAGAATGTGTTTGTTTTGAAGTGTTTCAAAATCTTTCAGCGCAAAGATTTCCTTCACATTTTCCCATCGGGCAAACCGCGATTTGCGGGTTTGTGTTTCTGAAGCATAAGTCCGCTGAAGAGTTTTAACATCCAGTAAAATATTCATACTCTCAGCAAGTCCGGCGGCAAACATCTCACTCTGATTGAATCCCCTTTTTAATTTTTTCTTAGGATGTAATGGAACAGGAATAACTATATCGACTGTTTCAAATAGAACGGATTTCTTTAATTCCTTTCCATAAATATTACCAATATAAATACCTATTTCTTTATACCCCTTGTATTTTAACTGATGAACAAGATGTTGAATTTTAGTGCCTTTGTTGTAATAGTAATAGGCTGCTGCGGAAAAAATATTTACCTTTCCCCAGAAGAGTTTACTAACGGAATTATCTTTATCCAGATGAAAATCTGTTTTAGGCAGATGATAAACACAGTAAGTGCAAAGGCAATTTTCATACTTGTAGAGACTATTCCCACACGCATAACAAATACGCGGATAGATCAGTGAAATAAAATCCTGAAAAATAGTCACCTGTTAATATTATTTAATAACTCATAACAAAATTAAAGTAAATTTGCAGCAAATTTCAAAAATGGGAAAAGAAGATCAGTTATTTGTTCAGCTTTTGTACATTTTTCACGCTTCCGGAATGCAGGCAATGGGCAAGGTAAAAAGCCCTATTACCGGTAAGATTGAGAAAAATATGGAACAGGCAAAACAATCCATTGAAATGATGGAAATGCTGAAAGAAAAAACTAAAAACAATCTCTCTGAGGAATTGACCAAAGCAATCAATGCATTTCTTACGGAACTCCGTTTAAATTTTGCGGATGAAATAAAAAAGAACTAAATTTTTTTGTGACTGATGGAAACGAACGATAAGCAGACTGCAAATAAAATATATAAAATTATTATTGCTGTTTTAATAGCAATCATAGGAGTGCTGGTGTGGCAATTGGTGGTGACTAAAATTGAAATTAAAACGATTATTGTTGAAAAAGGCAAATCGGTTACTCAATCCCAGGAGTTGCAGACCGAGTTGGATTCTTTACTTACCGAACATAATAAAATCAAGAAAGAATATAGCGGTTTGACAGGAAAGATGGCAGCCAAAGACAGCGTCATTCAATCCTATGCAGATGATATTCAGCGGCTGATTGCGTCACAGGCGGATTATGGAAAAATAAAGCGCAAACTTGAATTTCTTCGTTCGATCACACAGGGATATGTGTCTCAGATCGATTCTCTTTACACGGTGAACAGAAATTTAAAGAACGAAAACAAAAAAATTACAGAGGATTTTAACAAGGAAAAAGAGAAGACAACAGAACTTACCAAGGATAAGGAAGACCTTACCAATAAAGTAACTACCGCTTCCACCCTTAAAGCATATAATATTTCAGGAGTTGGAATTCGTACAAAACAAAATGGTAAAAAGGAGGAGGATGCAGAAAAAGCAAAGCGGGTAGATAAACTCAAAGTCTGTTTTACCCTTAGCGAAAACCTTATCATTCCTCCCGGGCCGAAGACTGTGTATGTCCGGATTGCCCGACCGGATAATCAGATTTTATGTATGGGAAGCGAAGATACATATTCATTTGAGTTTAATGGTTCACGCTTACAATATTCGTTAAAGCAGGATATCAATTATCAGAATAAAGCTCAAAATATCACGATGTACTGGGTCAAGGCTAATAAAAGCGAATCGGCCATGAAGGGAATATATCATGTGAATGTATATTGCGATAATACTGAAATCGGAGAATCTTCTTTTGAATTAAAATAAAAAAAACCTATGGAGCAAAACGAAAATTTACACCATGACGATTCCGGTAAAAAACTTCGGGGAGCAAAACGTACGCTGAATTTTTTTATCATCCTTTCAATCATTCTTGCATTGCTTTGCGGATTTCTTATCTGGCAGGTGCTTCATGAAAAGAATGTGATCGAAATTCAAAAAACTACCGGAGAAAAAACAGAAGCTGATAAAACACAAATGCTTACCAAACTTAAAAATATGGAAGGCGAATATGATCAGCTTATTGCCGAATATGAAGATCTGGATAGTTTATTCTCTAAGGAAAAGGAAAAAATCGTTACCTTACAGGATGAGATAAAAAACTTCAAAGGCACAACCGCAGAATATAAAAAGAAAGTGGCTGAGCTGGATAATCGCCTGCAGGATTATCTGAAACAAATCGAAGAACTCAAAGCACAAAACAAAACATTAACGATAGAAAATATAAAGGTAAAAACATCCCTGGATTCAACCGTTTCAAAAAATTCAGAACTATCAACAGAAAATTCAAATTTGAATAATAAGGTTAAAGCGGGATCGGTGCTTAAAGCGTATGAGATTTTGTCAGATGGCATTCGTTTGAAAGGAGCGCAGGAAATACCGACCAAAAAAGCGAAAAGAGTACAAAAGATCCGCACCTGTTTTATGTTGAGTGAAAACGCCCTGACTACTAAGGGAAACAAAACAGTTTATCTTCGTATTGCAGAACCGGATAAAAAGATCCTTACTATTGGCACAGACGATTCTTATCTGTTCGAATATGAAGGAAAGAAAATAGCCTATTCTTTGAAAAAGGAAATATATTATGATAACAAGGCCATGGACCTTTGTTTTTACTGGGATAAGATCAAAGACTTTAAAAAAGGCGCTTACTGGGTGGATATTTATATTGATAATTATCTTTTAGGTTCATCCACATTTGATATGGAATAATTCTATAAATATTTTTTGTAATTTTGTTTTGTTAAAAAACCAATTAAAAATTCATAGATATGGGAAAATCACATGATCAGAAAAAAGAAGACAAGAAAAAGCCTGCTAAAACGCTGAAAGAAAAAAGAGCTGAAAAAAAAGAAAAGAAAAATAAATTCAATCAGTAAGGTTTTTGCTTCCATAAAAAAGCCGCATCGATATTTCGATGCGGCTTTTTTAATTGAGACCAGACAAGGCAATTATATATTTTTTCTTGTTACGATGCATTAATTAGTATGCCCGTTATTTGTTTTCAATAATAAATTTGCCTGATGCGAATATTTTTTTGTCGTTAGAAATTTTATAAAAATAAATTCCCTGTTTTAAGTCACCCCGGTGAATAAATATCTGGTTTGAATTGATTTTGCTCTTTGAAAATACAAGATTTCCCAAAACATCATAAATCTGCAAAGTAGCATTTTCAATTTTGTTTTCTGTATTGATATTAATTGTTGCAGAAATATTCATTGGGTTTGGGAAAATTTTTGAAACATCCGAAATGGTTGCAATTTCTGAGATATTTGTTAATAATCCTACAGTGTTAAGTGTTGTATTTGTTATCACAGGTGCATTATAATCAAAGTAGATATAAGCTTTGTTTTGTATTTCTGTTTCTACAGCTAATCCGTGTTTCAGGGATATTGCATATTTCACAAAGCCATTACTGCCTAACTGATTTATATTACTGTCGGGTAGCAGAATATTATTAAATGTAAAATTAAGCACTTTGCTTCCAACTAATGATACGTTACAGGGATGACCTGACCCTAATATTTTAAATGTGCTTACATCAAGATTGTCGCTTAATGTATCCCTTACCACAATAGTAAAAGCAGTATCTGTTCCTGTGTTTTGAAAATGAATGGTATATTCCAGTTGAATGGGGTCAAGGCCGATATATCCCTGTGTCCCGCTGCCTTTAGGTGATACAATTTTTTCGTTCGGATCAATTGAACCAGTCACCACTTCTGCTAATGTATCATAATTATTTATCGGAATAGTATCATTGATGACGGGAACAATGTAAGAAGAGGAAAGCAAATTTGTACCAATGGGTAAAGTATCCGGAGTTTCAAAAATTGCTTCAATCAATCTTGATTCACCGGGTACCAGATTTGAGAAATTCCAGTAAAGGGCATTCCCATTGACAGAATCAGGCGCTGGCATTGTATACTGATAATTTAATTGAGAATCATAATTCAACTCAACTGTGCCGCTTTCTGCTTGTGTGCCTTCATTTGCATAAGTGATAAAATATCCTGAAATAAATCCGGGTGCAAATCCTATGGAAATAAGAGAGACAGAAAGGTCTCTGATACCGGGCAATATATGGCACGGTAGATTATTATTTATTGAACTGTTCCCCAGTGATGAAAAATTCACATAGGTGCTGTCTGAAATATAATATGGAGGCAGAACAGGTTTGATATAAAATGTTCCGGTGTCTGTTAAAATAACATAATTGCCGTCGAAATCAGTGATGCCATAGAATACACCAGCTTTCACAACTTTATTGCTGATTCCCTGTTCCAAAGAATCTCTGACTCCATCTAGATTACTGTCAAGAAACAGATTTCCTCTGATGATATTAAATTGAGTAGAATCATATGTTACAACTGGCAAGATGACATATGCAAGATTTAATCCCCATCCTGAAGTATCGGCAATAGAATGATAGGTGCTATCCGATCGCTCTTCGAAGGTATAGGTCATTGCATCATGGAACCAGCTTTCAAGTCCGGTTGATACAAGTGCAATGGTGTCGCCCGGAGAATTATTTTCAAATTCAATTCCTGCCCAGAAAATATGATTGGCCGGAATTGGAACAGAGGTGGGAAAAATAATGGATGTGAAATTACTATAATTTGTATCAATGGCAGACATTGGAACTGTGACAATCCCAATTCTGTTACCTGGTTGTCCACTATTATCATCCCAAATAGTTGCCCTGAAATTTCCCGTACCCTTGGCTCTGCCGAAAAAATAAAGCAATTCAGTTATTACACAATCATAGTTAGTTTCATATTTTTGCATTTTTCCAATATCTCCTCTACTATTTGTTCCGGTAACATATCCTCCTGCACTGTCATCCCAAAGCCATAGTCCGGGATACACGCTGTCTAAATAAAATGTAAGAGTGTCCAGGAAAAGTGTATCAGCAAAAGGAGATTTTGCATTTTTATCAATAGAAAAAGATACTGGTTTTATTTCCCTTTTTACAAATGAATTCCCATTTTGAGAAAAAAGAGAAATTGAAAAAATTAGCAGAAAGGGGAGTAGTAAGAATTTTTTCATTGCCTGAGGTTTTAAATGAATAAATATATTCAGACATCAAATATAGTAATTTTTATGTTTTGTTATGCAATTTTGTTTGTTGGTAGGGAAAATATTATAGAGTCTGTTGAAATTTAGCTTTTGCTGATCAGGAATTTTTTACTACTTTCGCAGCTATGGAAACAGTAGTAAGCGGAATACGGTCAACTGGAAAACTGCATTTAGGTAATTATTTCGGCGCCCTGAAGAATTTTGTAAAGATGCAGCATGAAAATAATTGCTTCTTTTTTATTGCCGATTATCATACACTCACTACACATCCCACGCCACAGGACCTTCATGCGAATGTGAAACAAGCATTGGTTGAATACCTCGCAGCCGGAATTGATCCTGATATTGCCACTGTATACATACAAAGCGATCTTCCTAAAGTAGCGGAATTGTATTTGTTGCTTAACATGAATGCCTATCTTGGTGAACTGGAACGCTGCACTTCTTTCAAAGAAAAAATTCGTACACAACCCAATAATGTCAATGCAGGATTGCTGACGTATCCAACCCTGATGGCTGCAGATATTATCATTCACAAGGCAAGCAAAGTGCCGGTAGGAAAAGATCAGGGACAGCATCTGGAGATGGCACGCACCTTTGCGAATCGTTTCAACCGGTTATATAAAGTAGAATTTTTTCCTGAACCTTATGCTTATAATTTCGGAGAAGAATTAGTGAAGATTCCCGGACTGGATGGTTCACCGAAAATGAGTAAATCCGATAATGAAGCAAATGCGTTATTCCTGGCTGACCCGCCTGAAGTGTTGCGAAAAAAAGTGATGCGTGCAGTCACTGATGCTGGCCCTACAAAGCCTTCGCAGCCTAAAGCTCCGGCAATTGAAAATCTGTTTCAACTTATGAAAGTACTTTCTTCAAAAGAAACATATGATCATTTTGATGAAGCATATAACAACTGCACTATTCGTTATGGTGATCTTAAAAAGCAACTGGCAGAAGATGTGATTTTATTTAATGCACCATTCCGTGAAAAAATTCAGGAACTTTTAAAGAATGATGCCTACCTAAGAAAAGTGGTAAAGCAGGGTGCAGAAAAAGCACGTGCCAGTGCATCAAAGACGCTAAAAGAAGTGAGAGAAATTATCGGATTCAAACCTTTCTGATGCCTGAATTAATTGATACTTCCATCCGACAGGAAACTGTCATTCTTATTGGCATCATCACTCATGGACAAAAAGAAGAACAGCTCAAAGAGTATCTTGATGAACTGGCTTTTCTGGTGGATACTGCCGGCGGCATTCCTGTAAAACGTTTTTATCAAAGGCTTGCTATGCCTGATTCCCGCACATTTGTCGGAGCCGGAAAACTGAATGAGATCAAAGAATATGTGAAGTCCGAAAGCATTGATGTGGCTGTGTTTGATGATGAATTATCACCATCGCAAATAAGAAATATTGAGAACGCGCTTGAATGTAAAATACTTGACAGAAATAATCTGATCCTTGATATTTTCGCACGCCGTGCTAGAACTTCTCATGCACGAACGCAGGTGGAGCTGGCGCAATACCAGTATTTGCTTCCACGATTGACAGGAATGTGGACTCACCTTTCGAAGCAAAAAGGAGGCATCGGTCTGCGTGGTCCCGGTGAAAAGGAAATTGAAACAGATCGAAGAATTATTAAAGACCGGATTTCTTTCCTGAAAGAAAAACTGAAAATTATTGATAAACAAAAATCCACACAGCGCAAGCATCGCGAGAATCTGGTACGTGTGGCGCTGATCGGTTATACCAATGCAGGTAAATCCACCATCATGAACATGATCAGCAAATCGGATGTTTTTGCTGAGAATAAACTTTTTGCGACACTTGATACGACAGTCAGAAAAGTGGTGATTGAAAATCTTCCTTTTCTTTTATCCGATACTGTTGGTTTCATTCGTAAACTGCCGCATTCGCTGGTGGAATCATTCAAATCTACATTGGATGAAGTACGTGAATCAGATATTCTTTTGCATGTGGTTGATATTTCTCATCGTAATTTTGAAGAACAGATTGATGTGGTTAATAATACTTTGAAAGAAATTAATTCTGCCGACAAGCCTGTTATCATTGTGTTCAACAAGATTGATGCATATCAGTTTGTAAAAAAGGGTGAAGATGATCTTACTCCAGCTACGCAAGAAAATTTAAGCCTGCAGGAACTTCAAAAAACCTGGATGGCTAAAAGTAATAATCCCTGTTTATTTATTTCCGCTACCAGGAAAACGCATATTGATGAATTCAGGCAGATGCTTTATTCGCGGGTTAAAGAGGTTCATGAAGTACGATATCCTTATAATAAATTTTTGTATTAATCTTTACTTTAAAGACTGAAAATGGAAATTAATTTTAAATAAATTTGCAAGAATTTAATTCAATACAATTAATGGATACTTTCAAAAACTTCTGGTCAACTAATAAAATATTCAAATTATTTTTTTTATTGACAGCTACTACAATAATTAGCTGTAACAATCACAAACCTTCCGCTGAAACGGATCTTCTGGTTATTTGTGATGCAGCACTTGATAAAATTAAAATAAAGGATTACAAAGGAATTAAAGAAATGTTTCAAGAAGAAGCAATAAAGGGAAACAATGACAAACAACTTCAAAAGCTGGTAGATGAAGCATCAGTCTTAGTAAATAAATATGGACTACCTCCAAAAGAAATGATAATGTTTAGAAGTCAACTATCTGCAACAATTGATGGGCCTGTCCAGTTAACATTTGTGGATTATCCTTTCCCTGCGCCGAAAGAAAAAAATTCAATTCCAGATAGGGTGATCTCGTTCGGGTTCAATAAAAAAGTTAGCATGGAGAAGTTTTGGTCGATTTTAATACATAATAATATTACTTCCGACAGTATAAAAACTGTAAATACACCAAAAATTCCTTTTTTAAAAACGCTGAGTTTTAACGCTGATGATATTAATTGGTTTAGAATTTATTATAGTAAAGGCGATAGCTATAGAGATATTGGAAATGCCGAAGGAGTTTTTGCAGTCTCTGGAAATCAAAAAAAATTAGTTGATTTAAAAATCAAAAATAAGATAGAAAATATTTTCAACCTTTTGGCAAAAGCCAAGATTGAAAAGACAGATTATAAATATGGTATTGGAATAAAACGTAATGGAAGGCCTGAATTTATTCGCTATCGTTTTAAATTTAATAACCCGCCTGTAAATAATTTCGAGGAATTATCTATATATATAATAATTGAAAGTGAGCGAGGTATAAAAGAAAAAGATGAAGATTTTATCGAGGTAACACATTCCTACATGAACAGATATTTTATTTCAAAATTAAAAAATCCGAAATTGTTTCAAGCACTAGAAGAATTGGCTTATTACAACTATGGTAACAATCTTGAAAAAAGGCCATAAATTAAATTAATATTCTAGAAGTATCTGATGTGTTAATTTTCTGGGATAAGAGAGCAAATTCATTTCGTTTTTATCATTAACTAAACTTCATTTATCTTTGCTTTCAGTTTAGGATTATTTCTTTTGACTCAGGAACCGGAAAATAACATTAAAACATTAGACAAAGCAACTTTTGAATTGCTTTTTAAAAGTAATTTCAAAGGGCTGTGTTATTTTGCTCAGAAATATGTAAAGGATATTGAAACCTCAAAAGAAATTGTACAGGATGCTTTTATCAGTCTTTGGGAAAAGCGCCAAACCATTGATCTTTCAAAACCAGTTAAATCTTATCTGACCACCATCATTTACAATAAATCGCTGAACTATTTAAGAGACCATAAAAAGTTTGACAGAGATATTCTGGGTTTTGAAAATCTTCTGCATGAAAATACTCCTGATTCAGATACAAGAATTATAACAGCAGAGATCACCCAAAGAATAAATGATGCTTTGGCTGAACTTCCGGAAAAATGCAGGGAGGTTTTTTTGCTGAGCCGTCATGAAAATTTAAAATATCAGGAGATTGCCGATCAGTTGCAGATTTCTGTAAAGACAGTGGAAACACAAATGTCGAAAGCATTACAACACATGAGAGTTAGATTAGCAGAGTATATTACTATTATATTATTGATTTTGAGCGCTATTTGTAAAAATTGAAATAAGCATCAGGGTAAAACATAAGTCGTGTGTATAATGAGTGAGGAATAAAAAACAATGAAAACCGATTCAACATATTTAAACGATCTTATCACAAGATATTTCTCCGGTGAAGCCACCAGTGAGGAAATCCTTGCGCTGAGCGGTTTGTTAAACTCTGATCCTGAAAACCAAAAGCTTTTTGATGAGTACAAAAACACATGGAACATTGTTGAACAGGCAAACATTGAAACAAGCATTGATATTGATGCTGAATGGGATAAAATCAGTTCGAAAATAGATTTTACTGCAGAGGAGAAAGAAGAAACAAAGATTTTTAAACTTGTCCCTGACAAAAAACCTAAGCGTAATTTTTATTATCAATTATTAAAGATTGCTGCGGTGTTCATTTTATTTGCCATATCTGCAATTTTTATTTTTAATTATTTAAATAAAACGGAAAATAAAAAAGTAGTTGCCGAAAATAAGTCTGTGGAAAGCATCTTGCCTGACGGTTCTTCTGTAACACTGAATGCAGGCACCACCCTTGAATATCCGGATAAATTTGATAAAAATAAAAGGTCGGTGAAACTGAATGGTGAAGCTTATTTCAATGTAAAACATGATGAAACCAAACCATTTATTATTTCTGCAGATGATGTGATGGTGGAAGTGTTGGGGACTTCATTTTATGTAAACACAAATGCTGCTAACGGAATGGTGGAAGTAATTCTTACATCAGGAAGAGTGGCTGTTTATCGTAAAGATAAACCTTCAGAAAAAGTTATTCTGCAACCGGGTGAAAAAGCTGAATTCTCAAAAACATCTCAAACCATTACAAAGTCAACGAATGAAGATGAAAACTACATGGCATGGAAGACAAAGAAAATGGTTTTTAATGATGAGAAACTGGCTGATATTATTCAGATGTTAAACAAAGTATATCGTTCCGACATTCGTTTGAAAAATAATAATATGGCTGATTGCCGCGTTACTGCATCATTTGACAATCAATCGCTCGATGCTGTGCTGAATGTGCTGAAAGCAACAGTTGATCTAAATATCAATAAAACAGGTTCGTCCATTGAACTTTCCGGAAATGGTTGTAAATAAAACAAACATTTTTTCTTTTATGAAATCAGTGTGCAGAAATAAATGGATTTTGCTTGTGATTTTTATTTTCTTCGCTGCTTTTTCTTTTGCTCAGGATCTGAATAAAAAAATCAGCCTGAATGAAAAAGATAAACCGCTGGGTCAGGTTTTGAACGACATCAGCAATTTGGGACAGATCAATTTTTCCTATAGTCCGCAAGAAATTCCAGTTGACAAGAAGGTCAGCATCAAAGCAAAAAATAAAACCATCAAAGAAATTCTGGATAATATGTTTAAAAAAAGCGGGATCACTTATACGATTGTAGAAAAACAGATCATCTTGAAAGCGAAGAAAACAGAGGTCGTTCAGGAACCTAAAGAAAAACCAAAGTATACTATCAGCGGATATTTAAAAGATAAACGAAACAGTGAAACTTTATTGGGCGCCACAGTTTATGCCAAAGGAACTTCTATGGGAACAGCTACCAATTCTTATGGATTTTATTCACTAACTCTGCCCGAAGGTTCTTATGAGATTATTTTTTCTTTTATTGGTTTTGAAAAAACAAGCCAGACAATTGATCTGAAAGAAAATAAAAATATTTCCGTAGAGATGGATGTTTCAAAGCAGGATATAAAGGCTGTAGAAATCGTATCATCTACTGAGGAATCGGAAATAAAAAGCAATCAGCTCAGCCAGATAAAATTTTCACCAAAGATAATGTCTCAGTTGCCCGGTTTTGTGGGTGATGTAGATGTCATAAAATCTTTGCAGGCCATTCCCGGCATTAAATCCTATGGTGACGGATCAACCATGTTTTATGTACGTGGTGGTAATAGTGATCAGAATTTAATTTTAATTGATGAAGCGCCTATTTATAATCCATCACACTTGTTTGGGTTTTTTACTGCAATAGCACCCGATGCTATCAAAGACGTGGAAGCGTATAAGGGAGATTTTCCTGCAAATTACGGTGGACGATTGTCTTCGGTGATTGATATCAAAATGAAAGATGGAAATATGAAAAAATTTGGCTGCAGTGGAAGCTTAGGCCCTTTCACCTCGAGTCTTTCATTAGAGGGTCCTTTTAAAAAAGAAAAAGCATCCTTTTATGTTTCGCTTAGAAAATCAAATCTGGGCTGGATCAAGTTACCCAATTATTCGGCAAAAACTTTTGAGATGAAATTCTCGGATTTTAATGTGAAGTTGAATTATAAGATAAATTTTAACAATCATTTATTTCTCACTCTCTATGGCGGTAATGATGAATATAGCAGACTATTCGTTACTAGTCATACATTCGGCATCAACTGGAAAAATAATCTGGGAACATTAAGATGGAATCATATTTTTAATGACAAACTATTTTCCAACACGACCGTTTATTACAGCCGATACAATTATTTTTTAAATATCTGGAAGGAAAATAATGATTACTGGAATTCTTCTATTTACAATGCCACTGTTAAAACCGATTTTACTTTTTTTCTGAACCCGAAAAATACATTTAAAGGTGGAATTGAATTGAGTTCACACCTTACAAATCCAGGTAATGTGCATTTTGCCGAGAATGATATTCAGATTCATCTTCCGGAAATTCCACAGTATACTTCCCGTGATTTTGTTTTTTACATAAGTAATGAACAGAGTTTGAACAAAAAGTTTTCATTGCGTTATGGTGTTCGCTTACCTGTTTGGGAAAATATAGGCCCCACTACCATTTATTATTTTGACGAAAATTACCATGTGATGGATACTGTTAAAATTGGAGATAAATCAGCCTACTCTACATTCGTGAGCCCTGAACCAAGAATAAATATTACTTATTCAATCAATGAAAAATCTTCTTTTAAAATCAGTTATTGCAGAGCCACGCAGTTCATTCAGGTATTATCCAATTCTACCAGTCCATTTACATCTCTTGAAGTCTGGGTGCCCAGCGGTCCCAATATTAAACCACAAACCTCTGATCAATTTGCATTGGGATATTTCAGGACACTGGCTAAATCAAAGTTAAACTTTTCCGCAGAAACATTTTATAAACTCTTGCATCATCAGATCGATTATGAAGATCATGCCAATATGCTTTTCAACCCATTGATAGAGGGGGAACTTCGTTTCGGGGAAGCACGGGCATATGGCCTGGAACTGATGCTCAGAAAAACAGAAGGAAAATTAAACGGATGGCTTGGATATACTTATTCCAGGGCTCTCAAGCAGATTAACGGCATTAACAATAACCAGGAATTTCCTGCAAATTATGATCGACCGCATAATATTGTCTTCAATCTTTCTTATAATGATACCAAACACTGGGTGATATCAGCCAACTGGATTTACCTCACCGGTGGTGCTATTTCAACACCTACGGGATTTTTCTATTATAACGGATATTCAGTTCCGATCTATGGTGAAAAAAATAATGATCGTCTTCCAGATTATCATCGGCTGGATATTTCGGTTACCTATAAATTCAATAAACCCGAAAGGCGATATCAGCACAGTTTGATCCTTACATTATACAATGCATACGGGAGAAAGAATCCCATCTCAGTGAATTTTAATAAAATGATGGATGATAAGGGAAACTTTGTAGTACCGGCCAATATGGATGTTATTTATGAACTTGTTCCATCGACAATATCTGTTGCCGGCATCATTCCTTCATTAACATATAATTTTAAATTCTGATGAAAAAAATATTGTTATATATTTTTATTGCGCTGAGTTTTTTCAGTTGTGAAAAAAAAGTGGACTGGCCATTGCAAAATCAGCCAAACGATATGATTGTGGTGGATGGTATGATTACCGATGAACAAAAGCAACATCAGGTAAAATTATCATTGCCCGTTTCTCAGCTTAATGAAACACCCCAGCCTGTCACTGGGGCAACGGTCACCATCAGCGATCACGATTCAATATATGTGTTAACTGAACAGCCTGCGAATTCGGGAATTTATAATACAGATTCATTTGCGCACGGACAGCCCGGACAGAATTATACTTTAAAAATTTTATACAATGGAAAAGAATACAATGCTCAATCCTATATGTTATCCGGTGAAACCTTCACCCCATTAATTTATAAAATAGTTAGCAAGGATGGTCTTTACCATATTACATGGGTTGCCAGCGCGTATAATCCGGAAAATTTTGCCATGTGGGAAATCCTGCTTGATTGGTCCAATGTACCGGGTTATACAAACCTAGATCCCGGGCAATGCAAAGCCAGACTCTTGTATTATACTTTGCCTACACTGGATGTAAGCCAGGTATTGACAAACGAATTGGAAAAAATATATTTTCCCTTAGGAACTCATATCATAGAAAAACGATATACCATCAATGCAGATTATGCCGCTTTTATTCGTGATTTATTATCTGAAACAAACTGGCAGGGCGGATTATTCGATTCGTCCCACGCAAATCTTCCAACCAATGTTTCAGGAAATGCTGTTGGTTTTTTTAGTGCTTGTGCTGTTGTTTCTTATTCTACAGTAGTTACACCCTGAAATATTGTTTTAAATAACAGAATATCAGGGCTTAGAAAATTTTATTACTTTTGTATCAGGGTATAATTATGGTCGAGTGTATTATTATTGAAAAGAGTCAATGAAATAATCATTTAAAACCTATAGCTATGAAAACACAAATTTTATTTAGAAAAGCAATCGTCCTCATTTTAATTTCCATACTAAGTATTACTGCAGGATGTAAAAAAGACAAAGAAGACAAAGATCAGAGAGCAGCTATTGACAATGCAACAGCAGAAAATGCATTTAACGATGTGTTCACTCAGGTTGACAATGCTGCTAAAGCAACCGTTCAGTCAGGTGCAAAAGTCACTCAACTGGATTCAGGTGGTTGTGCTACTATTACCATTACTCCTTTCGATACCATTACCTGGCCAAAAACAATGACCATTGATTTCGGATCATCCAATTGTTTGTGCAGCGATGGAAAATATCGCAGAGGCAAGGTGATTGCCAATTTGTCAGGAAAATATAGGAATGCAGGAACGGTTATTACTATTACACTTGATCAGTATTATGTGAACGACAATCATGTTCAGGGAACAAAAACTATTACTAACCTGGGTCATACGGGTACCTATGGTGGTGGAAATAATTTGAAGTATTCCATCGTAGTAACGAATGCAAGCATTACCACTCAGGATGGAACGATTAACTGGAATTCCACAAGAACCAGAGAATGGATTGAAGGCGAAAGCACACTTTGGCCAAACTGGCAGGATGATGTGTATCTGATCTCAGGATCCGCTTCGGGTACTGACGTAAACGGAAACGCATTCAATGTGAATATTGTAAACCCTCTTCGTGCAGCCCTTAATTGCAGATGGATTGAAAGCGGAACATTGGAAATTACTCCTTCCGGA
>Ga0182027_10005199_pt1 | contig 19860 bp, 14 predicted proteins | sample 712E1DmetaG_FD_121300 | JGI IMG/M metagenome (GOLD analysis project Ga0182027, IMG submission 121300) | Permafrost microbial communities from Stordalen Mire, Sweden - 712E1D metaG (Illumina Assembly) | ecosystem: Environmental > Terrestrial > Soil > Wetlands > Permafrost | place: Sweden...
TCCCTGATCCATTGTTTCAATAAGTATTCTTCTCCGGGAATGGTCCAAAGATCATTCACCGGGGGTTCTGTAACACCTGTGCTGCCGGCTATGAACATAGCACCTCCGTCAGTCTGTACTCCTGCGGATGCACCATTTTCACCATGTACATGAACTCTACCATAAAGGCCTGGCTTCTGAGAGTTACTGACCAGTATATTTCCGACTGCCCCATTTTTAAATTTAACAATTGCCAATGCCGTATCATCTACCTCGATATATGGATGGTTCAGATTCTTCCATATGCCATAGACTTCATCAATTTCACCCATATACCATAATAGGATGTCCAGCTGATGCGGAGACTGGTTAACAAGAACGCCTCCGCCTTCAGTTTTCCATGTTCCTCTCCATGCATCAGAATCATAATACGCTTTATCACGCCAACCCAGCATATTGACCACAGCCAGCACTGGTTTCCCGATCTTCCCCTTTTCTATAGCCAGCTTAACTCTTTTTACCGGTTCATACCATCTCCTCTGACTTATTACTCCTAATCTTACAGAGCTGCTTTTACAGGTTTGGATAATATCGTCACAATCCTGAAGATCTGAAGCCAATGGCTTTTCAACCAGAACATTAGCCCCTGCCAATGCTGCTTCAACCGCAGGTAATTTATGATATGGATGGGCGGTACAGACAATTACAAGATCAGAATTGTTTTCTTTTACCATGTCAGAAATATCTGTGTAGGAACGTGTTTTATAAAGCGTAGCAAAATCTTCAGCTTTAGTGGTTGTCCTGTTCCAAACCCCTGCCAGTCGAGCATTTGGTATGTTACGGATAGCCTTTGCATGAAGATGAGCCACTTTACTGCATCCTGCGATTGAAATGTTGTAAATCTTTTCAGTTATCATCGTGAATATTTCGGATTTCGGGATGGTTTATCTTAATAATCCTTAATTTTAAGGAACAAGTATTACCTTATTAATGGCATCTTCCTTTTTGTGAAGCTTTTTAAACCATAAAGCTCCTTCCGATAGAGGCACAACAGCTGAGATCTGATCATCAACATGAATCTTTCCCGTTTCCAGTAACTTAAGAACTGTTTCATATTCACCTCTGATTGCGCAACTTCCAAGTATTTTTAACTCGCTGGTAACAACTTTTTGAAGAGGAAAATTAATCGAGGGAGAGATATTTCCGACTAAAACAATTTTTCCGCCTTTCCGTAGGACATCAATAGCAATACTCACTGATTCACTTTTCCCGACAGCTTCAAAAGAGATATCTGCTCCTCTGTTATTCGTCAGAGCAAATGTTTTTTCTCCAATATTAACTTCCGTTGAGACAAATGTATGGTCCGCTCCTGCCATTACGGCTTCTTCAAGTCGTTTTGGATTAATATCAATGGCAATGATCTCTGAAGCACCCGAAATTTTAAGAAGTTTCAAAATAAAAATCCCGATCATACCTGCACCTACAACAACACAACTATCTCCGGTTCTGACCCCTGCTGTATTCAACGAATGAAGAGCTACTGCGATAGCCTCCACCATTGCAGCCTGTTCAAAAGAGACTTTCTCAGGTATTCTATACAGGATATGTTCGGGAATTGCAATAAATTCAGCGAATGCGCCATCTCTTTTATATGTCCCCGGTGATACACCGAGAACCTCGCGGTTGTCGCTGAGATTATACCTGCCTTCCAAAGTGAACCAGTCATTCAGCTTATAAACAGTTGAATCAAAAGTTACCCTGTCACCTGGTTGCCAAATGTTAACGTTTGATCCGGTTTTCACTATAACCCCGGATGCCTCATGACCCATAATAACAGGTGGAATTCTCCGTCCTGTACTACCATCCATTCCATGGACATCAGATCCACAGATACCACAAGCCATGATCTTTACAAGTACTTCGTCACTCTTTATGACCGGGTCCGGAACATCTTTATAAACAAACTCATTATACTTTTCAAGTACCAGGGCTTTCATAATATAAGGATTAGGTTATGCAAAAACAGGATGAAGCTACAGATTATTTATTTACCTCATTCGCCATGCTGATTATTTTGATCTTAGCCGGTGCCACAACCAGATCACTGATTTTAGGACCAAAAGCCTTGAAATAATCACTTGCAAAATGGGCATCAATTGCAGCCTGGTTCTTATATTCTTCAACAAAAACAAATTTTGTTTTATCATATGGGTCCTGATAAAGCTGGTAAGATTTACAGCCGGCTTCTTTATTTGATTTTTCAATTATCTCCTTTGCGGCTTCTGTGAAGGCTTTAATTTTATCAGGTTTCACGGTTACCGTTGCTACTATCATCATTCCATAGTCTGGTGCAGGGACTTGTATTAAATTACCCGCATTCAGAGAGTTTTCTCCTGTTTTTTTATTTCCATAGCAGCTGGAAATTAATACCAGGCTGAACACAAGAACCAATAATTTTGTTTTCATGATTTCTAATTTTATTTAACAATATCCAAATGTATTTCACTTACTGATTTAATTGCCCTGTCGGAGAAAAAATCCGATGCAGCGAAAATCCTGAAGAGACCACCATCTTCCTTATCTCCGGTTTTTATCACCATAAATTCCTGCTGGTCATTCCGATTAAAAAGTTCAGAATATGAGACAGCACACCTATAGCCGTCCTTTCCCACAATACACATAATTCCGGATTTCAGATTTTCCCTGTTTAAAGGATAATTTTTCAAAAGGAGATCCTTAAGCAGGATGCCATTAAAAGGCGTAGTACTATGAATTCCTTTTCCCCTCCCATAAAAGATTGTATTAAAAGTTGTATTAGGAAGTTTTTCAGAAAGAACTTCTATTTTTCCTGCCTGTCGGGAAGAACTGAAAATATTTATACCTGATGAATACATCGGCGCCATACCCTGATGAACATTAAATGAATGTGGATAAGATTTAACGGTTATTCTTATCGGAGATGTTATATTTCTTTCAGTCACAAGATCACTGGCAGCTACAATCTTACTTTCAAGAGAAAGCGGCCACAACTCTTTTGTTTTGGAAGGCACTATCCTGGACACACCATTGGCAATCAATATCTTATGAAGATTATTTGGATAGTAGATTTCACCCCAGCTGAAGACAACTTTTTCACCTTTCCCATTTTCAATTTCGATATATAAATCGATAATTGGTTTAAATTCATTGCTGTTTGCCTTTCTGAGTATCTTTTTATCGAGAATATCAAAAAGTGAATAACCATCATATCTGTATGCACCAACAAACCTGTCAGCTCCGGTACTGTCGAGTAAAGTCTCTTTAACAATCACTGAATGAATAGGGAGACTCTTGAAATCAACCTTACCCGGATTAGCTATTTCGCCATCTATGTACAATTCCTTCACCTGAAGAGGATATGTTTCGACATTATCGTAAAAATTATTGGTCATGTCAGATGAATCGATAGACTGAGTAACTGGGGTTTTTTCATTTTCCATAACTTTTTTTGGTGCCATGGTACATGAACTCAAACATAAGTAAATTAAAAAGAAGAGATACAAACTTTTCATAGTATATTTAATAATTAATTGTTGCCGGTTGCTGGTTATTGGTCTCGCGTTTTTCGTTTTTAGTTTCGTGTTTCTTACTACTTACTTTTTACTTTTGTCTCTTGTCTTTTCACCGTTGAGCCGTTGGGCCGTTGTACCGTTGTGCCTTTACTATTATTCCACAATCACCACAATAATATCCATTACGTTTGTCATAGTAGGACCAGTGATGATATGTCCTCCGGCTTTTTTAAAGAAATGGAATGAATCGAATTCACTCAGATATTTTTCAGGATCAATATTCTTTGAGATCGCTTCGTATATAGTATCTGAATCAACAACAGCGCCAGCAGCATCAGTTGGTCCGTCATTACCGTCCGTACCTGCAGATAGTATTGTTATTCCGGGATTATTTTGAAGTAAGATGGGGGATAACAGTGCCAGATGCTGGTTTCTTCCTCCGGCTCCTTTTCCTGTCATCTTAACAGTTGTTTCACCACCGAATAAAAGACATACCGGTTTCACCTCATTTTCATCACCTTTAAATCTTGTGGCAGTTTCAATTAAATACTCAGCAACTGTGGAAGTGTCACCTTGCAACTGATCGTCAATTATAACCGCGTTAATATTGAATTCCAATGCTTTACTTTTTGCCGATTCAAGCGCCATTCTGTTTGAGCCGACAAGTATATTAACTGTTTTATCAAAAACAGGATCCCCGGCTTTTGGTGTTTCCATCCTCTTTCCGGCAGCTCCTTCTTTTAAAAAAGTAAGTATTCTGCGCGGGACAGTTCGTGTTAACTCAAACGTCGCAAGAACCATCAAAGCCTGCAGAAAAGTTGTTGGATCGGGAACCGTTGGTCCGGAAGCTATTACATCAAATGGATCCCCGGGCACATCTGATAAAATAAAACTCACAAGAGTAGCCGGGTAGACGACTCTTGCAAGCTGACCACCCTTCACTACTGATAAATGTTTACGCACCACATTAATTTCACTTATGCATGCCCCGCTATTTATCAAAAGATCATTAACCTTAATCAAATCAGCGGGTAAACATCCTTCAGAGATATCAGATAACAGAGATGAACCTCCCCCAGATAACAAACATATTACAAGGTCGTTACAACTGGCCAATTCAGCTATTTTTAGTATTTCCCTGGTTGCTCTGAATCCGTTTTGGTCAGGTATAGGATGACCCGCTTCAGTAACATCGATATATTTCAATTTACAGGAATGACCATATTTTACAACAATATGTCCTTCGGTAATCCGTTCACCAAGTATTTTTTCTACTTCCGCCCCCATCATTGCACTAGCTTTTCCGGCACCGATAACATATATATTTTCAATTGTTTCCAGTGATAAACTCAGATCACCGATATTCAGGCAATTGCCTTTCAAAGACATCTTGCTGCTTATCAACCTGGATGGCAGAACACTTTCAATACCTGCCAGAAAGATCTGTTCGGCAATTGATTTGTAATTCATTCCTGGAGCTTATGAAAAAAATATACGTAACAAAAACAGCTGTAGTAAATCCTTCAAATTCATTGAATATTTGAGTATTATCAACGAAAATCAACTGACCAATAGCCACGATAAAACCGGTAATAAAAAGCGCAATCCAGATGTAATTTAAGGTCATGGCGATCGATTGAGTTACTAAGATAATTATTAGGAAAGACAATAGATGAAAGTAACAAGACAAAAGTCAAAATATTAAGAATACTTGGTTCTCTCTCACCCAGCATCGAGCAACATTTCCCATTTAAAAACTAATTGACATAAAAACTTTGTATTTTTTAAATACATTTGTCTAAACGAATAAAGTTATGGCACGGTTTAAAAGGACAGACGTCATTCTTAATATGAGAGAAGCAGGCATAGTGCCTATATTCTATCATAAAGATCCTGAAATATGCAGAAATGTGATCAAGGCTTGCTCTGATGGCGGGATTAAAGTCTTTGAATTCACTAACCGTGGCGATTATGCGCATGAATTATTCAGCGAACTTAATAAGTGGGCTGAAAAAGAGGTTCCGGGGTTAATAATGGGTGCCGGATCAATAGTTGATGCCGGAACTGCTTCATTATATATACAGCTGGGTGCTAATTTTATCGTTTCACCTATACTTAATCCTGAAATGGCAAAAGTATGCAACCGCAGGAAACTACTCTGGATACCCGGATGTGGAACAATATCAGAAATAAGCTATGCCGAAGAACTTGGCGCCGAGATAGTCAAAATATTCCCCGGTTCATCCGTAGGTGGACCTGATTTTGTCAGGGCAATTAAGGGCCCATGTCCATGGACAAGTATAATGCCTACAGGTGGAGTTGAACCCACCCTTGGAAACCTGACAGAATGGTTTAATGCAGGAGTGACCTGTGTCGGCATAGGTTCAAACCTCATCACTAAAGAACATGTTCTTAAGAAAAACTGGTCAGGACTTACAAAACGGGTAACAGCTGCAGTTAAAGTAGCAAGAATGTTCCATGTTGACTAATCTAATTCTTTCTTTGTGTCACTCTTTATCTGCTCTGTGTTTTTCTGTGTAAGTTCTTAAAAAATCAGTTCCACAGAGGTTCACAGAGTTGTCCGGAGGGCTATTTTCTCCCTATCTCCCTTTCTCCCACTCTCTCTTTTTTTCCTCAGTTCCCCGGGGACCTGTATAATTCAACATTGGAGATAACAGGACAAGCTTTTGATTTACTTATAGCTATTTTAATTTTCGAAGTTTTTATGACAGGAAATTTCCTGATTACTTTGTATCCTATAGTTGTGCCCTCAATTAATGGTTTCCAACTCCCTTCAACAAAAGCTGAAACATTAAATGACTGCACCCGCTGCCCAAGTTTTATATATTCCTGGAGTATAATTCTGTTCACCTCTGTTTCAGCTCCAAAATCGATGACTATTTCCCCGTTTGTCACATCGTCTTTCGTTGTCCAGTATGTTTCAGGATTACTGTCATTTACATTTGATGCCTCATATCCCTTTCCCCGGAAGGACGTGGCAACAACTTCTTTCCCTTTTGCAAGGTCTGTTCCAAATTCTTTTTTCAGCAATTCCCTGAATGCAAGAAGGGATTTAATATCGTTTTCATGCAATTGTCCTGTCCTGTCAGGCGGAACATTCAGAAGAAGATTGCTGTTCCGTCCAACCGATGAGTAATAAAGTTCCATAAGGTTTTCAGGTGATCGTACGAGTGAATCCTGATCTTTATGATAGAACCATCCGGGACGTATCGAAACATCTACTTCAGCAGGTACCCAATAGTTTCCATCTTCATGACCTTCTCCAAGGATTTTGGCAAAGTCACCTCCTGGGTACATATTATCCTTTTTAAGAAGACACCAGTTTGTCAGGCTCCCCATTCCGCTTTCATTGCCAACCCATCTGATATCAGGTCCGGCATCACTGAACATCAGGGCTGATGGTTGCAGCTCTCTTACTATCTTATGTGTATTTGGCCAGACATAATAGGTTTTATTATCAATTTTTCGCGTTTCATTTGCTCCGCCATAATATCCATCTCCTCCGTTGGCACCGTCGAACCATACTTCGAAAATATCACCGTAATTTGAAAGAAGTTCACGAAGCTGGTTGCGGTAATAGGTCAGATATTCAGGAAAGCCATAAAATGAATTATTCCTGTCCCATGGAGAAAGGTAGACTCCAAGCTTCAGTCCATATTCATCACATGCCTTCCGCAATTCTTTTAATACATCTCCTTTGCCGTTCCTCCAGACAGAGCTTTTAACAGAATGGCTTGTAAATTTTGATGGCCAAAGACAAAAACCATCGTGATGCTTTGCTGTTATTATAATACCTTTCATTCCGGCGTCCCTGGCAACTTTTGCCCACTGTCTGCAATCGAGATCTGTGGGATTGAATACAGATTCATTTTCATCGCCATAACCCCACTCCTTATCGGTAAAGGTGTTAACTGTAAAATGGACAAACATATAATACTCCATCTCATGCCAGGCAAGTTGTCGTTCTGAAGGAACCGGGCCAAAAGGTTCAGGTGGGTTAACCTGTGAACCGGGTGAAAGTGAAAGATCTTTTATTCGAATGTTCCTGAATTTTACAAGCGACCCATGACCAAGAAAACCAATATGACCGGTACTGTTTTTTAATCCAGGGTGGTCCTTATGATCCATTGTGCCGTTATCTCTGGGTCCTGCAATATCACCATCAACAATTTTAGTCCCATTGAGAACAATCTCAATCTTTGATCCTTTGGCGGTGACCTCTTCATAATTCCACTCACCGACTGGTTTAAGGAATCCTCTTTTTGAAGGAATTACACCATATACTGAACCGTGGTACTGGTAAGGTTGCAGATTTGCATAAACCGGATCCGTATCGTCGAGAATCTGAAGTTCCATACCCACATAAGCCGCATCTCCTGTCAGGGGAGCTCTTATACCCAGACCATTATTTGCCGCAGGTGTAAGTTGAAATTCAAACCTGATTACAAAATCGGCATATTCCTTTTTAATATAAAGATTACCAATATTCCCTTTTGAAGGAATCGTAACCAATAATCCATCTTCAACTCCATAGGCAATAGTATCTCCAACCCATCCATTCAGATTTCTTCCATTAAATAATGAGATAAAACCTTCATGAGTCTCCAGCTTTCCTGTCTCCATCAGTATTTCGTTTTTTCTAACAGGACTCAAAGCAAATGGCATTATCTTTCTGTAAAGGAGCAATTTTTGTTCATCGTTCAGATCGGAGGATTTTATATGTCTGATATATTCCTCAAAAGCAGGCCCTTCATAAGTCTTATCCCCTGATGCACAAATCTCATAAAATGACGAGGTTACTGAATAGTCTCTCCAGTCGGAAAGAATTTTGAAACAAATATCACGGACATCAGCATTCCCATTTTCAAATTCTTTAAGTACCGTATTCAGAGATTCAGACGAATGATTTTCTCCAAGCATCTGAATTTGTTTTATGAAAAAATCTTTGACATCCGGGTCCTTTTCTACAGTGGCATAACTGATGCACATTTTTTCCCACATTGCTCTTTCTATTTCATTATTTTTCACGGAAAGAAACCGGGAAAGAGATTCGATCGCAAACCGGGGACGCGTATCATCGCCGGTTCCGGCAGGGACAACCTGATCGCAAATCTGCTTTAACCCGGATTCACCGAGTAACAAAATATCAACCATAATCTTGTCAACATATTGATGGTCATTTGAAGGAAGACGGGCAAGAAGATCTGCTACTTTTGTTTCGGTGGTTCTGTTATCCTGTGGAAAAACCGACTGAAAGATCATAAAGAATGAAAAACTTATAAAAAGTAAATTCTTGATTTTCATAATTTCATTTTTTCAAATTCCCCTGCAATTTCAATGTTTTACTTTCAAAATACAAGTGTAAGTAGTCCTATTTTTTATAAACCAGGGTGAGACGCCTGAGATAAAAAAGAGACGCCTGAGATAAAAAAGAGCCCCCTTCGGGCTGATTTGAAGTTAATCTCTCGACTTACTTCACAGTGAAGGGGGATAAAATGTTCCGGAGTAGTTGGGGAAATGGGGAAAAGGGAACTCCGGAACAGTGGAAAATCAAACCTAAACTATTTACCTGTCTTCTTCTTTTATTTTCAATTTTGATTCAAGACTATCTGTTATTCTTTTATTCAGTTTTGGCGCCATATCACCATTCTGAATCATCTTCACAATCGTAACTGCAACTATCTCCGCATCTTTTTTCGAAGAAAAGCCTGAACCTTTTTTTAAAAAGGGATTCTGGTATAATAAAGATAAGGCCAGTTATTCACAAAAATTGTATAACCCCAAGTTGAAACAGATTTCCCTTTTATACATCAACAGACTCTTCAAAAACAACACTAAAATAATGCGATCTTCAGTAAAAAATGACAATATGGTTCATTTTTGTACGAACCATCTGTTTTAATGTACATAAGTCGGTTATGATTGGATGAATAAGGATCAATTAAAAATAAAAAGACAGGCTTTCAACCTGTCTTTTATAATATTCCAAAGAATAATCAGTTCGTAGTCTTATTGTTTATCTCTTAAGACTGTAAATAGATACTGATAACAGATAAATCATACAAATAATCAGGATCGACATCCCGTAAGCAACATTGCTAAGATCGCTTATCCAGCCAATAAGTAATGGGATAACTGCTCCACCGGAAATTGCCATCATCATCAAACCTGAAATTTCATTGATACGTGTAGGATATTTTTCAACTGTGATTGAAAATACCAGTGGAAAAATGTTAGCAACAGCAAGTCCGATCAGGAAGACGAGGACCCATGCTATGACAGGTGATGAGATCAATAAGATTGAAGCCAGGCATATAATTCCAAGAGCTGAGGTCCAAATGAAGAATGTTCGTGATGAAATTCTTGTGAGCATTATAGCCCCTGCGAATGTTCCAAGCATACGTCCAAAGAAATAAACGCTTCTTCCCGATTCAGCTGTTGTCGAATCTATGCCAAAATGTTTGATAAGGAACTGTCCGGAATTGGAATTGAATCCCACATCGATACCTACCACCAGGAAAATCGAAATGACCATCATGAGCACAAATCCGTTACCCAGGAGTTCGAAAGATGAAGCAAAAGTGGCTTTTTTTTCTATAAGTTTGGCTTCCTCAATTTTCACTGAAGCCAGCCATAGAACTGAAAGAATTGAAACAATACCGAAAACAAGGAATTCCAGTTTCCAGTCTCCAAAACGCGATGCAAAAACTGCTGCCAGCGGAGCACCTATCATCGAGCCTATAGCCTTAATAAATTGTGAAAAGCTGAGGAAACTCGATTTCCGGTTTCCGGGAACAACATCTACAATCAGAGGATTCGCAGAAACCTGGACAATTGTATTCCCGATTCCAAGAAGAGCAAATCCGGCAAGTACCATCGCGAAAGAATAAAAGAAAAACGGAACCAGAAGTCCGAGCGCTGTTACAATCATACCTATGTTGAGTACAAAGCGTTTACCCAGTCGTGATTGCATAACTCCCACCGGGACAGACAGAATAAAAAACCATAAAAAAGCTACTGAAGGGATTAACTGGGCCAGGGTAGCGCTAAGGTTCATATCTTTACTTACACGGTCGACCCCGATACCAACGAGGTCAACAAAGCTCATGACAAAGAATGCCATCAGTACGGGGAGTATTTTTTTGATGTTTACTTTTTGTGTATCCATAATAGTTTGGTTTGAGGCTAAAGATATATATTATTATTTTTTCCCATCGCCTGATGTCTGAAGCCTGTTGCCGTTACCAAGTGGCGTCAGGTTACGGGCGATTGGTGTCAGGTTTTTATATCATCAGGTTTACATTAACGGCAATGCGTGTTGAACTGATCTCCAGAAATCATCATCAAGCAGATATCCGCTACCAAGAAGGGCAGCATCCTCTTTCAGATTTGAAATAGCTACTTCGCAAAAGCAATTTTCCTTTTTCAACCTGCTTTCAAATACATCACCAAAAAGGCTATATGCATGAGATATATTCCCTCCTATAACTAAAATTTCAGCTCTGAACTTTTTGAGCCACGGTGCAAGAAACAATCCGGCATTGTCTCCAAAATCGGTAAAGAGATCTTTTACTGCTTTTTCGGTTCCTGCCAGGGAAGCAAGTTCTTTTACCCCAACCAGCTCTTTACCGGTAAGCTTTTTATATCTGGAAAGCAATCCCCGGGTCGAAAAATAATCATCAGCAATTCCATCTTTATAGGGTATGTGATAGATACAACCTAATTTAGGTACTTCTGGTCCATCAACTATCGGTATACGGTTACTGATAAATGCTGATCCAAAACCCGTACCAAGTGTAATTGAGAGTGAACGGTTGAAATTAGCAGCACTACCTGCCCAGGCCTCTCCCACAGCAAAGGAGGAAGCATCATTCATGAATCTGATGAGGAAATCATCCTTAGCACTCAGGTTGTATGATATTGCATCAGATATATTGATTCCATAGAGATTCTCATATTTTGCAACACCGCGGATATAAGAAATACCCTTTACATAGTCAAACGGACCTGGCATTGCAAAGCCGATTCCTTTAACATTTTCAATCGGAACTTTCTCTAAAACAGCTGATAAAGCCTGGGTCCAGGTACCAATAATAGCATTTGCCTGAGCCTGATTGTCGACTGATCTTTCTGTCAAAGTATTTCTTATGATCTTACCCGAAACCAGATCAATGGCGGCACAACTGATATGGCTTCCTCCTATATCAGTACCTATTGCAATGTTTTTATTCATAGAAAAAGTAAATATAAATTCAGGATAAAACTGTTATCAATACTACGGCTGAAAATATCTAATTTTGTCATCAATGCAAAATATTTTTATTCATTATTGAAATCTAAATCAAAACAGTCTGATCTTAAGTGAAATTCGGCATAATATGAAATTAATATTATGTATGAGTTAAGATGACTGGAGTGACTGTAAAATAAGCTGGGCTCAACCGTTTTTTGAAAATAATTTCGGAAATATCATACACTGATTTTTCTCATACAAATATTGATTTTTTAATAGTAAATTCGAATAGACTATTTTGACAGTTTGCTTTTATATTAATGATATTCAGTTAATTCTATGAAATCAGAGAAACTAATTAAAATATATCATCATGCCTAAAGTGACAAAAGAAGATGCGCTCCTCTATCATAGCAGAGGACGTCATGGTAAAATAGAGGTCATACCCACAAAACCGTATAGTACTCAATTCGATCTCAGTATGGCATATACACCGGGTGTAGCTTATCCTTGTCTTGAAATAGAAAAGACACCTGAAGATGTTTACACTTATACAGCTAAAGGGAATCTTGTAGCGGTTATTTCTAACGGTACAGCTGTACTCGGGTTAGGTGATATAGGAGCCATGGCTGGTAAACCAGTGATGGAGGGAAAAGGACTCCTGTTTAAAGTATTTGCTGATGTTGATGTTTTCGATATTGAGGTTAATGAAAAAGATCCTGTCAAATTAATTGAGTTTTGCAGACAAATTGCCCCCACTTTTGGAGGAATAAACCTTGAAGATATTAAAGCTCCTGAATGTTTCGAGGTTGAAACAGAACTAAAAAAGATTCTCGATATTCCGGTATTTCATGATGATCAGCACGGAACTGCAATTATCTCTGCAGCCGGTTTGCTGAATTCTCTTGAAATTACAGGCAGAAAAATAGAGGATCTGAAGATGGTAGTGTGTGGCGCAGGTGCAGCCGCTATTTCATGCTCCAGATTATATGTTTCCCTCGGTGTCAGAAGAGAAAACATAGTGATGTGTGACTCGAAAGGTGTAATAAATAAGAAAAGGAAAGACCTTAATAAATATAAGCAGGAATTCGTAACATCCAGGGACATTGACACTCTGGAACAGTCAGTTAAAGGTGCCGATCTGTTCCTGGGTCTTTCTGCCGCCTGTATGATGTCAAAAGACATGCTGGCGTCCATGGCAGATAACCCTATCATATTTGCAATGGCCAATCCTAATCCAGAAATCTCCTACGAAGATGCTATGGCAACAAGGGATGACATGATCTTTGCTACCGGAAGATCGGATTATCCAAACCAGATTAATAATGTGCTGGGTTTCCCATTTATATTCCGGGGTGCATTGGATGTAAGGGCCTCAACCATTAACGAAGAGATGAAGCTTGCAGCTTCGAAGGCTCTTGCAGCATTAGCAAAAGAACCCGTACCTGTTTCTGTTCTAAAGGCATACAATGTAGATAAACTGATTTTCGGAAAAGAGTATATTATTCCAAAGCCGGTTGATCCAAGATTAATATCGTGTGTGGCTCCGGCAGTTGCCAAAGCAGCAATGGATAGCGGTGTGGCCAAATATCCTATCTCCGATTGGGATGCCTATAAGAAGAGTCTCGACAGAAGACTGAGCGACCACATAAAAAAGATTGCTGACTGCAGCGGTATGTAGAGCTAAAGTATTTAACAAATCCTATGTGTCTTTTTTCTTTCTGCAATTTGCCGGCAAACTTTCTTTTCATACATCGACAGGATCACATCCGAAATCTCCTGTATTGAAAAAGAGCTCCGGTTAACTGTGGCATCAAAAAGGTAATCAATGTTAAGGGGCTTTTTATCCATGAAGGTTCGTATCAGATTGAACCGCTTTTCATCGGTATCAATGACATATTCTTCAGCGGTCTCAAGGTTCATCTCTTTCTTTTTCATTACATTCTCAACTCTCCAATAGAATGGAGCAACCAGCCTGATATGAAGTGCATCGGTAATTTCATTGGCTATTGAAACCCCTCCTCTTCCCACAAGTACTATAAATCCCTCTTTACACATCGAGAATACGACATCTTTAATAGCTTTTTTTACTCTCAGGTCGCTGACAAAACCACCTGAAAAAGCCATTATCATTTCTGATAAATTGGATAGTTCGATACCTTTATAGAAATTCTCAACACGTTGAGTATCTGTATTAAGCTCTTTTGCAATTGCGTAGATAATATCCTTATCAACCCATTTCCATTTGTTTATGCCAAATTTATGATTAAGGTCATCTACCAGAATTGCAGCTACCTGCCTGGCATCACAACCCGTCAACCTGGAAATGGTAATTACAGGACCATCATCAACAGGAGTCTTTTTAAATATTGACTCTCTGTACCGACCATCAAAATAGTCAAAAAATTTTTCCATCTCACTTGCCTCCTTGAATGGGTATTTGTTGTAGGTGCTGAAATACAGAGTGTATATAACTTTGTATATTAATTATTTATCCCGTATAAGCGACGGATGAGATTTGTCAGAACTCAGGGTAGTTCTATATGAATTATTGACCATAAAATTTACGAAAAATAAACGAATCGATAAAATTTATTTACTTCACTATTCTCTTTAACAGTATATTAAATAAATTTGTATTCTAATTGTTCAATAACTGTTCAGACTGGTCTGATTTTTGAGAATACAGGTTTTAACAACCTACTAATGAAAAATTTTCAGGTAAATATTATTTTTATTTTGCTTTTAGCCTTTATTATTTCAGGTTGTAAAAAAAATGCTGTTATCGATGAAAAGCAGGCAATACTTTATCAGGTTGATTATGTAAATTATGCATGGGGGTATCAGCATAATGGATTCCTGGTCGATACTCAGGGAAATATTCTCACATATAAGAATCCGCAGAACTGGAATTTCCCGGACAAAGATTTTAACCTTAGTGAAAGTCAGGTCCTTGATAACATCGGAAATTGCCTCAATACCGGGAAAAAAATCCCAAAGGAAGAGCTAAAGAAATATGCCAATTATATCAAAAATATATCGTCAAGTAAAGTTACTGCTCTAAAGAATGTCTCAGCTGATGCAGGCTCGATTGAGTATCTCTGCTACCAATTCTCAGAGAAGACCGGTATCTATAAAGGTAGTCTCATTAAGATGGAAGGAGATTTTAAATGTGAAAACCTGAATTTCTTTGCTAAGAAGGTTACAACATGGTTGAAAAACATAAATGACACATTAGAAAAGAAATAGACTGCTCTCCACTCAGATTATTGTTCTCAGCTTTTTACAGGAAGCGTAAACACAGCTAAATTTTGATTTTTCTATAGATTTTATTTTATCTTTACTTCACAAAACATTCATCTCGCTAACAATTTTAATTTATTCATCATGGGCACAATCATTTTTTCCCAACCGGAATTATTCTGGTTCATTCTGGGTCTGGGACTGTTTCTTCTCGAATTGCTCATCCCAGGGTTAATCATTTTTTTCTTTGGTCTTGGCGCCTGGGTTACTGCCTTGGTCTGCCTTATAGGAAATCCTGGAATAAACCTGCAAATAGTAATTTTTGCGGTAAGTTCAACTCTCTTGCTATTCGCTCTGAGAAAAATAATTCAGAGAAAATTTTTAAATAGTAAGAGTACTCATTCTGACGACGTTGAAGACGAGTTTACAGGGAAAGAAGCGCTGGCCACTATTGATTTTGGTGGAATTAAACAGGGGAAAGTCGAGTTTAAAGGTACAACATGGACAGCTGAATCTGAATCGGAGATTAAAGAAGGACAAAGAGTTATCATTATTGAAAAAGATAGTTTTAAATTAATAGTTGAACCTAAAAAATAATTAAAATGGAAGGATCAAGCACAACTTTTATTCTTATCGGTATAATCTTCTTAGGATTTATTTTGATTATATCTATGATTAAGATTGTTCCCCAGAGAACGGCAATTATCGTTGAAAGGCTTGGAAAATACAGAGCCACCTATACAGCAGGTTTTCAGTTACTTATCCCTTTCTTCGATAAAGTGAGATACAGGCATACCCTTAAAGAACAGGCAATTGATGTTGCACCACAGATATGTATTACCCGTGATAATATCGCAGTTGAGGTAGATGGTATACTCTATCTCCAGGTTCTCGATCCTCAAAAGGCTTCTTATGGAATTGATAATTACAGATTTGCATCTATCCAGATAGCCCAGACGACCATGAGAAGTGTTATCGGGAAACTGGAACTCGACAGGACATTCGAAGAACGCGAAACAATCAATGTTACAATTGTTGAAGCTGTTGATAAAGCCAGTGAACCATGGGGTGTTAAAGTAACCAGGTATGAGGTTAAAAATATTTCGCCTCCCCAGAGCATAAAAGATGCTATGGAAAAACAGATGAGGGCTGAAAGGGAAAAGAGAGCAATTATTGCTGAGTCCGAGGGAGCCAAACAGGCAAAAATAAATGTTGCTGAAGGAGATAAACAAGCTCTCATCAAAAATTCAGAAGGTGAAATGCAGAAAAGAATTAACGAAGCTGCCGGACGATCTTCAGAGATTGAACAACTTGCAAAGGCTACTTCCAACGGATTGAGAGCAATATCATTAGCAATATCGGAAGAAAACGGATTAAATGCAGTTAACCTCAGGATAGCTGAGCAATATCTGCTGGCATTCGGAAATCTTGCCAAGACTAATAACACATTAATTATCCCGTCAAATCTTACTGACATTGCAGGAGCTATTGCAACTGCCACTTCAGTTTTTAATGAGACAAAGGATAAGAAGAAATAGCCCACCGGGCTATTTCTTAACGCTCGGACCCATGCTCCGTTCTTTTTATTATCTCATTCTGCAGATCCTCTCCTAGATCATTGAAATAATCGCTATATCCTGCAACGCGGACAATCAGATCCCGGTACCACTCGGGATGTCTCTGGGCATCCTTCAGAGTTTCCGCATTAACTACATTAAACTGAATATGATGACCATCGAGACTGAAATAGCTTCGAATCAAAGCAGTCAGTTTTTCATAACTATCCTCATCCTCAAAAAATGAGGGAGAAAACTTCTGATTCAGAAGGGTACCTCCTGTACGAAGATGATCAATCTTCGAAGCTGATTTAATTACAGATGTAGGACCATTATGATCAACACCCTGGAAAGGTGAAATACCTTCAGAAAGAGGCAGTTGAGCATTACGTCCATCTGGCGTTGCTCCTATTACACTACCAAAATAGACATGGGAAGTTGTGGGAAGCATGTTAATCCGATGGACCCCTCCTCTTGTGTTTGGCCTTCCATTAACAGCATCATAATAGATCTCAAAAACTTCAACTGCCTGTCGATCAGCATAATCATCATCATTACCAAACTTAGGGGTGTTATAGATCAAATCATACTGGATTTGTTCATGCCCTTTGAAATCTGATTCCAGAGCTTTCATTAATTCTTCCCAGCTAATCTTCTTTTTATCATAAATATTATAACGGATTGAGGTAAGCATATCAGTGATACTTCCGAGTCCCACCCCCTGGATGTAGGATGTGTTATACCTGGCACCGCCACTATTATAATCTCTCCCGTTCATAATACAATCTTCAACAAGTAACGATAAAAATGGTACTGGTAACCAGCCGGCGAAAGTTTTTTCAATCACATTATTACCTCTGATTTTTATGTCGGAAAAGTAATTGACCTGTAATTTGAATGCATTCATAAGATCTTCAAAACATTTATAATCAGAGGCATATCCTGTTTCAATCCCTACAAGCTTATTCGTCATTTTATCAAAACCGTTGTTGAGAGTCAGTTCCAGAATTTTTGGCAGGTTGAAATAACCTGTAAGCCAATAAGCTTCAGTGCCGAAAGCTCCTGTTTCCACACATCCTGATGCTCCGCCGTTCCTGGCATCAATTAAAGTCTTTCCCTGCCTTAGCAGCTCCTGGATTATGGCATCTGTATTAAAGCATGAGGGTTGTCCGAAACCTGTTTTAATTATATCAAGAGCTTTGTGAACAAACCGGTCAGGGCTCTTTTCTGAGATCTGTACCATCGAACTGGGCTGAAGTATACGCATCTCCTTAATAACATCAAGCAGAATATATGACATCTCATTGACAGCATCAGTACCATCGGGTTTTACACCCCCGAGGTTTATAAGACAAAAGTCGGTGTATGTATTACTTTCACTGGCTGTCACTCCCATTTTAGGTGGTGAAGGATGGTTATTGAATTTTACCCAGAAACAGCCAAGAAGATCATCCAGTTCATCAGTTGAAAGTGAACCTGACTCCATTTCTCTTTTATAGACAGAATACAGGTGCTGGTCCAATCGGCCCGGGTTGAAAGAGTCCCATGGATTAAGTTCTGTAATAACACCAAGATGTATGAACCAGTAATGCTGAAGCATTTCGTGAACTGTTTCAGGAGCATTTGCAGGAACCTTACGGCATATATTTGCCATCTTCAACAATTCTGTTCTCCTTTTTGAGTTTGTTTCATTAAAAGCAATTTTTTCGAGGGCATCAGCATGCCTGTTTGCATACATTATAATTGCATCGCATGCTATATCCATTGCTTTAAGCTCCTCAAACTTTTCAAGAGCGTTACTGTCTTTGAAAAAATTCAGAGCATCAGTGGCATCCTTTATCTCTTCCTTCACAGCAAGAAACCCTTTTTTGAACATTCTGTATCCCAATACTGTATGTCCGGGTGCACGCTGCTCCTGGAACTCAGTAAACAAGCCAGCGTTATAAGCATTAAGCCATTCAGGTGTCATCAATTACATTATACGATCACGGTTACTTTTGTCTTTCCAGAAAGGAATAATCTCTTTTTTATATACGTTTTTCACCTCATCATCAACCCTGAAAAAGACCTTTTCTCTCGAATCAAGAATCTCAAGATCCTTCATTGAATGAAGGCTAATCTCAGGATAGGTAGGGGTCTCCTTAGGCGCCGGCCCCCTCTCGCCCACTATCAGTTCACCTTCATTGATGCATATCTTCTTGTTTTTCAGAAGATATTCAAAAGCCTTTGCTCTTTTCACCGGTGCTGAAAGCTCGCGGGCATCATCGCTCTTATAAAACTGAGTAATAAGCAAAGCTCTTTCCGCACTGATTTTTTCGACTGCATTCAGGCTTTGGTCCCTTAATTTTTTAACTCTTTGTGAAATTTTCATAATAGTAAATAAGATTTTCTAAAAAGAACAGTTTGACTGTATATGTATAGGAACCTTGCATGCAATGTTCCTAAACATTTTCTCACCCACCAATTTTAACTTTAACTCCTGTTTCCATAAAAAACTCCTTCATCTTCTTCATTTTTTCTTTATCGGGTGGTTCTGTATTGCCCATCCGGTATGGAATATTGAATTTTTTATATTTTGAGGATCCTATTTTATGGAAAGGCAGAAGATTGATCTTTTTCAGCGAGTCGTTTTTTGATAAAATAATAAATTGTCTCAACTTTTCAAGATAATCAGGATCATCATTAAAACCCGGGATTACAGGAATTCTCACCATTATATCTTTGCCACTTTCCATCAGAAGTCTGTAATTATCAAGAATTCTGATGTTTGATACTCCTGTAGATTCAATATGTTTGGCCTCATCAAGATGTTTTATATCGAAAAGAAAAAGGTCAGTGTAAGGAATTATTGACTGGTAATTTTCTGCCAATGAATATCCTGAAGTGTCGACTGCGGTATGATATCCACTTTTTTTACTAGATTTTAATGCTTCAAGAAGAAATTCAAACTGAAGCATTGGTTCGCCTCCTGAGAATGTGACGCCGCCTTTTGATTGATTAATAAAAACTTTCTCCTGATCAAGAATTTCAAGAATAGAATCAATAGAATAATATTTCCCTACCTCCTCGTTTTTACTGAATTCTCGCTCTCCAACCTTGTTAGTCTGCATAACAGTAGTGGGAAATGGAGATATACCTTCCGGATTATGGCACCATAGGCAGTTCAGGGGGCATCCCTTCATGAAAAAAGTCACTCTGATCCCCGGACCATCGTAGATCGAATATCGTTTAACGCTGAAAATTAGTCCTTTCATAAAAAGGAAATTGGTAGAAATAA
>Ga0182027_10005200_pt1 | contig 19859 bp, 18 predicted proteins | sample 712E1DmetaG_FD_121300 | JGI IMG/M metagenome (GOLD analysis project Ga0182027, IMG submission 121300) | Permafrost microbial communities from Stordalen Mire, Sweden - 712E1D metaG (Illumina Assembly) | ecosystem: Environmental > Terrestrial > Soil > Wetlands > Permafrost | place: Sweden...
CATCCTGAGCGCCGCGCTAAGGATCTATTTTGTAGGAAATTGAAAATTACTCAACCAGAATTTTTGTCGATAATATATTCTTTATCTTTCTAATTCTTAATAACGATTAACCAACTGCTCGGACAACAGATTCCTCGCGCGGCGCTCGGAATGACAAAACTATGAACAATATCACTAAATTTTCCAATTCTCAAAAAGAATATTCAATCAAAATTCTTAATATCGACGACGAAAATATCGTTCAGGGTTTGTGTGAGGAATGCCCGGATTATTTTCAAATTGTTAAAAATGAGCAGCCGGGCAAAGATGCCGGTCATGAAATTTTGACCGATCTGCCGCCGGGTAAAAATATATCTGATAAATCCGTCTTTGGCTGCTTTGATGCCGGTAATAAACTAATAGCTGTTGCCGACCTTGTTAACGGTTGGAAAGATGAAGATGAATGGACAATCGGCCTCTTGCTTATTCATCCCGCCGAACGCGGTCAGGGTTTGGGAAAAACAATCCATGAATATATTAAAAATTTTGCTAAAACAAACGGCGCGGTAAAATTGCGCATCGGTGTTGTTGAACAAAATGTCAAAGCTATAAATTTTTGGGCAAAACAAAATTATAAAGAAATAGAAATAATAAAAAAGAAATATGGTAATAATGATGGTTTGGTAATCGTAATGGGCTTATCAATGTAAAACTGAATTTCCTACCGGAGTTTATCTTGAGTATTCGGAATCTGAATGGTAAAAAAATACGGCAGAATTCACTAATGAACTCTGCCGCCTTAGAACAATTATGGAATGACGATTATTCGCTCGTTAGGTTGAAAAAAGGTTTTTAGCCCGGCTTCCTTAATTTTAAACCTTATCAAGCCCGCTTGGCCTTCCTTTTTTAAAATTTCATCACAAAGCTTTTGGTAATCCCAAAGCTTATTACCAACCATTACACATTCAAAAGGAATACTTAAGCTATAAATCATCCCCGAAAAAACATCGCAAGGAATATAGTGGTTGCACGCTCCCTTTTTATGCAATTTTCGACCGAAGGGGCAGGCGGAACAAATTATTTTTTCGTTTTCCGCTTTGTAGTAAGCCTCTTTCATTTTTTCATACCAATCCCAGTAATATTTTTTACCTTTTGGAGGTTTAGGCTTCTTTTCTCCCATTTTCATTTTAGGACAATCCTTGGGATGAATAATGCCAAATTTTTTAAGACCCGACACTAATCTTTCGGAAAGTTCTGACGCGTCTGCAATAGTTTTTGCCATCCCGCCATCTTTATCATCTATCCTGCCATCGGCCAGGTCATGATTAAGACTGAAACTAATGCCGCCCAACCCTTCAATCGCCTCCCAATACTCCATTTCTGTCTGCGGTTCTTTTACTAATTCCATGTGGATTTCCTTTCTGTGTTATAGTATTATAAATAATTACTTAAAGGACGAACAAAAAAATATAACATAACGAATTTTATTTGTCAATACCGGTAAATCGAAATATAATATTTATTAATTAAGTTGAAACTAAAACGTATGCCCGATCTTAAAACTCGTCCACTCAAATTTTACGTAATCGCCGTTGTCATCGTTCTGGCTATCGTCATCGCTTTACGATATTTCATTGCCGGGCCGTACAGCTTGCTGGAGATTTCGGTCTTTTGCGCCGGATTTCTTTGCGGCATGCTTGGCATGTTTCTCGCCGCGAATCTTTACCGCTCTAAATCTATTTGGAAAAATCAGAATCGATTGAATAACGAAAATAATAAATAATTTATGATGCTTTCAAACTATCATCAACAGTACGCCGCGAAAAGCGATACTGATATGGCACAAAGAATTGAAGAAAAAAAACAAGAGTTGATAAAAATCTTTGATCGGGTTAATTTTAAAACTTCCAGCGACAAAGTTCGGGTCGCAGTTTTAGGCTGTGCTGACAAGCGGTTGGTTCAAGGCCACAAAAAAATCTTTAGCGATATTCTCCAAAAGCCGGTCGAGCTTTATACTTTTGATATTTCCGTTGAGCACTTGGCTGGCGAAGAAAATATCATTCAACATGATTGCACCCAACCCTTGCCGAATTCGCCGTTTGATATCACTTACTCCCATGTGCTTTTAAAGTTTATTCCACCTGAAAAACAATTTGATTTGCTAAAAAACTCTGCCTCCTCTCTTACTCCCGGCGGTATCGCAATTCACATTATGGACAAAGAAGATTATGAAACGATTGATGAAAAATTACCGGATGGGTCATGGGCGGTTCCTCTAAAAAAATTGAAAGAAAAATTACCTGAAATAAATATTAATTATTTAGAAATCCCCGTCAAATACGGGCTGGCACTTATTCTAAACAAATAAACTTTGAACACGTGATGACAAAAAATATTTACCACTTGCCTATTGATTTAGACGAAGTCACTTCAATCCAAGATGATCCGCTTTCACATGTCGGCGATTTTGTAAATTCAATTGATTACGACGCACCGGAAGGCACGCCGATTTTAGCAACGCTGGATGGCGTGGTGATTTCGGTTAAAGATGATTCTGATAAGGGCGGATTGGATAAAAAATTTGAAGAGGATGGAAATTTTATAGAAATTCTACATGCCAACAATGAAATTTCGGAATACGAACATCTACGCCAGCATTCTGCCAAAGTTAAAGTTGGCGATAAAGTCAGCGCCGGACAAATTATTGCCGAGGTTGGCAATACCGGCTGGAGCGAATGTCCGCATTTGCATTTTATGGTTTATCCGAAAGGGAAAGAATATAAAACTTTAAAAATTAGATTCAAACAATAATGTCGGGAATAGACCCACCACGCCTCGCCGGGCTCGGCTCCCTACAGAATAAAAAAAGACTGCCGGTTAGAGTATAACCAGCAGTCGGCGTGACAGAGGATGTTTATGAAATTTTTTCGCGCTGACAAAGCTTGCGCTTGCGCCATTGTGCACGAAGCTTGTTTAAATCATTTCTTGATTTCTTGTCCTCGATCATGAGGAGTTTCAGTCCCTCCTCTTTAACTTTTTCATACGAAGATTCGTTTTCACCAAGACTAAACTCTGTGCCGATTGTTGAACCAACACAGCCAACAATAGCCTTGAAACCATTACCATGAAACGAAATGACGTGATAAATGTGCAAACTATAGTCGCCCTTTTTCTTGATTAAATCCTTTGCCGTAATCACGCAAAAATTTGTCGTGGCCATCTCTGTTTTTTTACAGCGCTCGCTTCTTTCATCCCTCCAGATTTTCATAACATAATCCTTTCGACATGGTTTAGGCTTAGAATAATCAAAATTTATACTAAAAAACACATTAGCATATTTTATTGTAGATGTCAATACTACTACAAGCTACCAATTTAAGCAAATCATATTCGGGCCAGAAAATTTTTTCCGGCCTGACTTTTGCTGTGCAGTCAAAACAGAAGATTGGGGTTATTGGTAGAAATGGCGCGGGCAAGTCAACGCTGTTTCGGATTTTAACCGGTGAGGAAGATGCGGATGAAGGAAAAATAATTATCGGCAATGAGGCGCGCATCGGCTATTTGAAACAGGAAGATGATTTTGGCGACAGTGAAAGCGCTTTGGAATATTTAAAACGAATAAGCAGTGAGGAAGTTTGGACGATTAGAAAATTAGCTTCCAAATTTCAGCTGGATGAAGAAAAATTAAATCAAGCGGCGACCGGATTGTCCGGCGGCTGGCGCATGCGCTTAAAAATTACGGCGATGCTTTTGGCTGAACCGAATTTATTTTTATTGGACGAGCCGACAAATTATTTAGACTTGAGCACGCTTTTGCTTTTGCAAAATTATTTACAATCTTATAAAGGAAGTTTTTTAATAATTTCGCATGACCGAGAATTTTTGAAAAAAACTTGCGAGGAAACTTTGGACATATCCCCTATCGGCTGTTATCATTATCCTGGCAACATTGAAAATTATCTTGTCTTCAAAGAACAAAAACTTTCCACACTGGTTAAACAAAATAAAGGTTTGGAGCGCCAGCAAGAGCATCTCAAAGAATTTGTTGATCGTTTTCGTTATAGCGCCAGTCACGCCAAACAAGCGCAGGCTTTTATCCGCAAAATCAACAAGCTGGAAACCAAGCGCATCACCATTGAGCACAAAGCCGGAATTACCCGTATTTCCATTCCACCGACGGCCAAACGCCATAATCTTGCCCTGCGCATCAAAAAAATGACCATTGGCTACGCTGAGAAGCCGGTGGTGGCGAATATCGAACTTGACCTGCCGGCTGGCGAAAAACTGGCAATTCTTGGCTTGAACGGCCAAGGCAAAACCACACTTTTGCGGACTTTGGCCGGTTTTTTGCCGCCGATTAGCGGTTCGTTTCATTGGTCAGCCAACACCAAGCTCGCCTATCACGGACCGGATCCGATTAGCGCGCTGGTTGGTAAAGAACAGGTCGGCGAATATTTACAGCGGATGGCGACGCCGGAATTAAAAACGCAAGCGGTTTTGAAAATGGCCGGTGATTTTTTATTCCGCAATGATGATTTAAAAAAATCAATCAGCGTTTTGTCGGGCGGCGAAAAATCGCGCTTGCTTCTGGCCGGTTTGCTTTTGTCCAAGCCTGATATTTTTTTATTAGACGAACCGACTTGCCATCTTGATTTTGAAACCGTGGAAGCGCTCGGCTCGGCGCTGATGAAATTTAACGGCACGGTAATTTTTACTTCTCATGACCGGACTTTCAGCAATCTGATTGCCACCGGTTTGATGGAAATTAAGGACGGTAAAGCAATGCGCATTTTGGATACTTACGAAGATTATGTCGATGAGCTGGAAAAAGAATTGGAGCTGGTGAATAAATCTGCGGCCGCGCAAAAAGAAAAACAACCGCTCAAGCGCGAAGATGATTATTATGCGCGCAAGGCGGCGGCCAAAGAAGCCGAAGCTTTGGAAAAAAAATTGGATAAATTAAATTTAAAGCAATTGGAATTGCTGGAATATTTTTTGGAAAATCCGGTGAAATTTGATCCGAATAAAGTTAAAGAGTTGGAAGAAGTAAAAAAGATGATTGCGGAAAAAGAAGATCAGTGGTTAAAGGTTAGCTAAAAAATTGCTTGACATAAATTAAATTAAGTCGTAAATTGAAACGAGATAAAACGTTCATTTAACAAAGGAGCTGAAAGTGAAAAAAAACAAAGAACAAGGTTTTAAAAAATTTCTAGATGAGCTGGTGGAAAAAAATAACAGCCACAAAGCATTACCCAAAATTCCCAATGAAACCATGGATCAAATAACCAACGACCAGTGGCTTTATCTTTATACTCACGCCAACCGAGGAAGTCATCTGGAACAAATGGCGTTAGCCAACATGCGGAAAAGACCGAGTTAAAACCAAAAGCCGCGATCAAAAAAATTGATCGCGGCCTTTATTTGGGGATTTGACCGCGCCACTACGAATGGCGCCCATCCGAATTAGAAATACGGTATGATAATTTTTTTTTAAATCAGAGAGGTTTTTATTCAAAATTTATTCAGCGATAGTCACTTATTTAAAAAATCGGCGATTATTTTTTCCGGCCGTTCTTCCGAGAGCCAGATAATTTTCCGCTTTTTTTCCCAGCGTTTGAACCAGGTCATTTGCTTTTTGGCGAATTGATTACTGGCTTTATCGATCAGCTCAACCATTTGATCGTAATCAAATTTTTCTTGCAAATATTGCGCGATGAATTTATATTCCAAGCCGAATTCTTCCAGCCGCTCCCAGCTTAAACCGATTTTGTCGTGCAGGTCGCTCACTTCTTGAATCATATTTTCATTTTCCAAGCGGTTAATTAGGCGCTGATGAATGCGGTCGGCGAGAATTTCTTTGGGAAAAGTCAGGCCGAGGAGGAGAAAATCGTAGTTCGGGACTTGGGGCTTAGGGATTAGGGCTTGGGGCGCAACGTTATTAAATACTTCTAAATACCTGATTAATCTTCGCTTATTATTTTTGTCGCTGTTATTTAATTTTTCGGCAAAAGTTTTATTTATATTTTGTAAAATTTCAAAAAGTTCTGGGGCGGATTTTTCTTCCAAATCATTGCGTAAATTTTCGTCCGGCTTCACTTCGGCGAGCTGATAATTTTCCACAACCGCTTCCAAATATTGTCCGGAGCCGCCGACGATAATCGGCAATTTACCGCGCGACAAAATATCTTCGATGGCGGCAAAAGTTTGGCGCTGATATTCGGCCACGGAAAATCGGTCTTTAGGGTCGGCGATGTCGATGAGATGGTACGGAACAAAAGATTTTTCCGGTTCAGTCACCTTTAACACACCCCGTCGCGTCAGGGACGCGCCACCCCTCTCAAGAGGGGACTTTTCTATTTCGCCATATTCTGACAAATCTTTGCCCGAGCCGACATCGAGGCCGCGATAGACTTGGCGGCTGTCGGCGGAAATTATTTCGCCGTTGAATTGGCGCGCCAAATCCACGCCTAATTTCGTTTTGCCACTGGCGGTTGTGCCTAATATTACAATAATTTTTGGCTTATTTTTCATAAGTTCCGGTCAAGCCAAAATCCTTGGCTTCGGTAATTTTTATGTTAGAGAATTGGCCTTTTAGGTTTTTATCAGCCGCGCCGAGAATTTTTACAGTGATAAATTGTTCATTTTTGCCGAGCCATTCCCCTCTTCTATTTTTTTCTTGCACTAATACTTTTAAAATTTTATTTAAATAGCGCTGATTATTTTTTTCGGCTGTTTGGCTTAAAATTTTATTCAAAGCCTCTTCGCGGCGCTGTTTTTCTTTCGGTGCGACATTGTCTTTCAGTTTGGCGGCGGCAGTGCCTGGGCGCGAGCTAAAGCGCGCGAGATAAACCATATCGTATTTGGCGGCGTGCATTAATTTTTCCGTGTTGGCGAACTGCTTTCTTGTTTCTCCGGGAAAACCAACAATGATGTCACTGGATAATCCGATTTCTGGCATCGCAGTGCGTAATTTTTTGATTAGACTCAAATAATGTTTGACTGTGTATTTGCGATTCATGGCGGCGAGAATCTGATCATCCCCCGCTTGAGCGGGAAGATGGATTTGGCGGCAGATGTTTTTATTTTTTTTCATCGCGGCGATTAACTCATCGCTCATATTTTTGGGATGTGAGGTGAAAAAGCGCAACCAAAAATTACCGGTCAATTTTGCCACGGCATCTAATAACTCCGGAAAATAAATTTCTTCGCCGATTTTTTTCTTGGGAAAATATTTTAAATCTTTTTTGGTTGTAATATATTCATAACTGTTGACGTTTTGCGCGACTAAAACAATTTCTTTGTATCCGGCGCGGATAAATTTTTGCGCTTCGGCGATAATATTGCCGGCACTGCGATAAACTTCGCGGCCGCGTGCGTAAGGAACGACGCAATAGGAGCAAAAATTATTGCAGCCGTTGCCGATGGGAATATAGACAGAAAAATCGGAAGTTACTTTGGGTGAAATCTCTAAATAATCATTTTTATCACCATTAACACACCCCGTCTCGCCAACCCACCCCGTCCGCGCGGCGCGTCCACCCCTCCAAGGAGGGGAAGCAATCCACCCCTCTCGAGAGGGGACTTTTTTTATTTCAAGTTCGCGGTAAAGATTGGGTAAATTTTTTATCGGCAGGAAAATATCAACCACATCAGCTAATCTGTTTTGCACATCTTTGCGTTCAGAAAGACAGCCGGTTAAAATTATTTTTACGCGCGGATTTTTTTCTCTAATTTCCGGAATTAAACCGTAATTACGGTCCTCGGCTCTTTGCCTTATTCCACAGGTATTCAAAACCACCACGCCAGCTTTGGCGCGGTTTGGTTCAAATTTAAAGCCGTGATTTTCCAGATAAGCGGCAATGCGCTCGCTATCGGAAACATTCATCTGGCAGCCGATGGTGATAATATTGTATGTCTTTTTCATTGACAATATGAAAATTATGCCTTAATATTTTTATTGTTAGAGAGTTTTGGTAACCCGGGATAAGCTGGGGCAGGAAACCTCGTCTTTCCGAGGCTCTATGAGCCTTACCTACCGGAAAGGTTTGCCGACAACGGTATTAATAGAGGCAACTCTCTCCCCGCCTTGTTTACTCAAGGCGGGGCATTTTATTTTAATCTGTTTTTACTGGTTAGTCAATCGCTTTATAAAACAAAGTCCGCTTAATCGCGGATCTTTGATTTAATATATTTATAATAAAGTCGGAAATAGACCCTCCCCGTCCGCGCGGCGCGGCCACCCCTCCCGAGGAGGGGATTTTTTTACTTTCAACTTTATACTTTTAACTTTTAACTTTTCGTGTCATTTCCACCAAATCATCATCGCTATAAAAATCAATAATTATATGGCCACCACGGTTGGCGCGCTTAATTTCCGTTTTTGAGCCGAAAAAGGAGCGGAAAGCGGCTTCGCGGACGCGGTCATTTGGATCTTCCTTAATGCGCGATTCTTTGGTGCCACCGAGCGCTCGCACTTGTTTGCTTGTTTCCTTTACCGTCCAATCGTTCTGAATGATTTTATGAAAAATTTCCAATTGCTTTTTTTCATCAGCAACACCCAAAAGATAAATCGCATGCGCTTCGCTTAATTTTCCACCGGACAAGGCGGCTCGGATTTCCGCCGGTAAAGCCAATAAGCGCAAAGTATTGGAAACTTGCGGGCGGGATTTGCCGACTTTTTTGGCCGCTTCTTCCAAGGTCAAATTAAAGTCATCCATTAATTGGCGATAGGCGGCAGCTTTATCAATCGGGTTCAAATCTTCGCGCTGCAAATTTTCCACTAAAGCAACCTCTAATTTTTTTTGCTGGTCATAATCACGAACCACCACCGGAACTTTTTGCAAACCGGCAATTTTGGAAGCGCGCAGGCGGCGTTCGCCGGCAATTAATTCATAGCGGCCGTTGGCCCGTGTGACAATCAGCGGCTGAATGACGCCATAAATTTTTATGGAATCGGCGAGTTCGTTTAAATCTTCTTCGTTAAAACTTTTGCGCGGCTGAAAAGGGTTGGCGTCAATTTCTTTGGGATCAACTTCTAAAACACCGGCTTCGCGCTGAATAATGCCGGCGGACGGTGAAAAATATTCATCTTCTCTGATGACCGCTTTTGATTTTTCTGTTTTGGGAGGAATTAAAGAACCCAATCCCCTGCCTAAGCCGTAAGCCATATAGAAAGTTATAAAGTTAAAAAGTTATAAAGTTAAAAAGTTGAAAGTTTTAAAGTTTTAAAGTTTTAAAGTTTATAGTTACAAAATTTTTTCTAAATCGATTATTTCGCGGGCTAGCTTTTCGTAGGCGCGGCCGCCTTTGGAATTCTTGTCGTAATGCAATATTGAACGGCCATAACTTGGCGCTTCGGCCAGGCGGACTGAACGAGGAATAACGGAACGAAAAACGCGATTGGGAAAATATTGATACAGCTCGCCCATCACCGAGGACGATAATTTATTTCGGGCATCAAACATTGTGATCACGGCGCCCATAATTCCCAAGCTTGGTTTTAAATTATTTTGCACCAAAGAAATTGTTTCCAATAATTGTCCCAAACCCTCCAAAGCGTAATATTCGCTTTGCACCGGAATCAAAACTTCATCGGCGGCGACTAAGCTGTTAATCGTTAAAAGTCCGAGCGACGGTGGCGCGTCGATCAATAAATAATCATATTCATTTCTTACCAAGTTCAAAAGATTTGATAAACGGAATTCGCGATTTTCCAAACCAACCAGCTCCACGCCGGCGCCGGCCAAAGACGGAGTTGATGGCGCGACATGATATTTTTCCTGTTTTGTTTTTTTAATTATTTCAAAAATCGTTTTTTGTTCGGTCAGGGCTTCATAAAGGCCGTGCTCCAATTCTTTCGGCTCAATACCGATGCCGGAAGTCGCATTGCCTTGCGGATCAACATCAACCAGTAAAACATGCTTGCCTAGGTGCGCCAAATACGCCCCCAAATTGACGGCCGTAGTGGTTTTTCCCACCCCCCCTTTTTGATTGACTATGGCGATAATCTTACCCACGAGATGATGCGAATCCGCAAATGAGCGCGAATGCCGCTAATAAATGCGAATAGTTATTCTTATAAATTTACTCTTTTATTATAGACTATTTTTCAACCTTTGACAATTTTAAAACTGTGCATTATACTGATAATATCGCTTGATAATCCTGGCGATTTTTGTATAAATCGAAAATCGTCAATCACAATTCGAAAATCAAGACGGGCGTGTGGCGGAACTGGCAGACGCGCACGACTCAAAATCGTGTGACCGCGAGGTCATGTGGGTTCGATTCCCACCATGCCCACAATAAACATAAAAGCTGGTTATTCCTATAGCCAGCTTTTATGTTTTATTTCAATTATATGAAAATGTTTGATGATTAGTTACTTAGTTAATTAGGTACTTAGTTTGATTGTATTTCGGCTTACTACTGCTCTGAAGTATTAAACGTAGCGTGGACTAACGCATGATGTTGACATTTTATATTAAATATGATATTATATAATGTTATCTAAATTAATTGATCTTTTTACAAACCACCATTCCCACAGGAGGAGTTTATGTTTACTAAAATATTTTCCGTTTTCGCAATTTTGCTTATGGGTTTAATGTTTTACTTGGTTTTCCCTGACAAAATTTTCATCGCAACAATAGCAACTTCCGCCTTTTCTTTCTTCATGGCCAAAGTTGCAAACAACATTAAATCAAACGTAAAAATCGGAGAGGGAGAAAGGGAGAAAAAACTTTTCAAGAGTATATCTAAACTTCTCATCATTATCTCAATTCTGAGCGTCATGGCAACCATTTTATTTCTTTCCTTTTCGTATTTCCACTTATTCGGTCAGAGGTTCTGACCGTTTCACTTCCTAATTTTTCTACTACCGAGCGGTTCAACGAGCCGCTCTTTTTATTTTGCCGCCGCTCGGGAATTTAAAATATCGCCAATAATTATATTTAAAGTCATCGTCAGTGGAATCGCCAGCACCACGCCGACTACGCCGGCCAATTTAAAACCAGTCAACATTACTAAGATAATAATGATTGGGTTAAGACCGATAATACGACCCATCACTTGCGGAACAAGAATGTGGCTTTCCAGCCATTGCGTCAGATAGTATAAAATCACTACGGCGATAATCAAGACCGGGGCTTGGATGAAAGAAACCAAGATTGCCGGCACGGCGGCAATCAGCGGACCGAGATACGGAATAAATTCCGCCAGCCCGGCAATGATTGCCAAGACTAAAGCGTATTTAACGCCGATGATTAAAAGTCCGATATAAATTATCGTAAAAACTATCAGGGATAAAATCAGTTGTCCGCGCAGCCAGCGGCCGACGCCATTCTCAATCTTTTCCGCCAAGCTCAAAGCGTATTTCTGATTTTGTTTAGGAATAACTGATAAAATTAATTTATTCAACGCGCCGTCTTCCATTAACATATAAAAAGACAAAACGAGCACTAAAATAAAAGAAAATATTCCGCCGAAAAAAGTGACGAGCGAGGAAAAAACTTTGCCGGCCGCTCCCTGCCAATTCGCACCCAAAGAATTTATTTCATCAAACACGGTAGAACCGGAAGCACCCTGGCTATCAGAATAGTTGTCTAAAAATGATAATTTGGAGGTTATCTTGGAAACATATTCCGGAGAATTTTTGGAAAAATCAACAACTTCGCGAGCGAGCGGCGGCACGAAAAAATATACTGCCAGGCCGACAACGGAAATAACAAGCAGATATAAAACGGCGGCGGATAATAAGCGCGGAATTTTTCGCTTGGCCAGCCAAATAACTGCCGGTTCGATCGCGCTGGAAATTAAAAAGGCGACAAAAAGAATGGCCAGCACGCCTTTGATTAAAAATAAAAAATAAACCGCCGCCAAAACGGCGATTATTTTTATAATCCCCTGCCAGGTGATATTGATATTGATAATTTTCTTTTGGTCTTCCATGATTTATAATTCTTTTTAACTTTTTCTAAAACATTGGTAAAGAGGCTAAGTTAAGCTTTAACACACCCCGTCCGCGAGGCGCGGCCACCCCTCTCAAGAGGGGACTTTATAACTTTCAACTTTTTACTTGATAACTATTTTTATCCTATCCACTAGACTCGGTGCTTTATTGAAAAACGGCGGAGTAAAAAATAATTTGATGTCGGAAAATTTATTCAAACCTTCCAAGTATTGCTGAATTTGGGCGCCGGTCAGGCCGACTAATTTTGTTTTATCCACGGCCGTATCGGCGTCGGTTAAAGCGGTTGTTCCGGTGAACGGAACTTCCAGATCAACGGTGCCGTTTTTATAATCTCCGCCGGTCAAATTATATTGCAAAGATGATTGATCGATGCCGATTAATTTTTCTCCGGCTGGCATTTCCGAAATCAATTTATCTTGCGCCATTTTCAAAACATCGGCACTTTGAAACGCAGACACATCAACCAGTGCGGACAGCGAGTAGCTGAATGAGTCGATTTTTTGATTTGCCTTGGCGGAAGTGGAAGCAAGCAAAGAATCTTTATCTACTTGCGCCATAACTTTGTCATAACCCCGATAATTGCCGGTAAACTGCGAATTTACTTTTTCAATCAACGAGGCTTTTAAATCCTGTAAGGCTTTATCAATATCCGATTGCTGGATAAATTTTTGCGCGTTTGATTTGTAAACAAAAGCTGTGTCAGACTTACCATAAATTTTATCCTGCAAACCGGCCCAGAGCCCGGGAATTGTGAAAGTGGTCGGAGCAATCGCCAAGCTCGAAGTCGGCGCATCAACGTAAATATCAACCTTGGTTTGGCCTCCGGCCGGAACGGTAATCTGATTTTTGATGCGGAACAACTTGCCATCCGGACTCAGCAATCTGGTAGTGGCCACCAACGTCTTATCTTGCGAATAATTATTAATAATCGTCACCTGGCCGTCAAGTTCGTCGCCCAGAATTTTGGCACCGGTAGCCTGATAAGTTTTTTGCTGTTTAACCGGAATTTGCTCAACCGAACCGGCAATATTAACTTGGCCGGATAAATTTATTCCCGGCTGGACGGTGGAATTGTTGGTTATCACCGCTTCCAGTTTGTCGCTGATGGCGGCTGATTTCGGCGATACTTCGATTGTTAAACTGACAAAGAAAAAATAAAATGCCGCCGCGAGCAGCGCGAGAGTCAAGAGAATAAAAAAGATGGAAATTTTGCGATAGACTCCGACCGGACGCGCCTCGGTTTCCGATTTGGCCTTTTTCTTTTTATGTCGAGCCGTTTCAGTTTTATTTTCTTCCAGACGATGGCTGGCGCGATGAAAATGATCCTTGCCATCCGTAGCCTTAGCGAGGCCCGCCTCCGCCCTAACGGGCTTCGGCGTGGTAAGGGAGGACTTTTCTTTAACTTTAAACTCCCGCCCAACAATTCGCACGGCCAATTTGCTTTTTTTCGGCTTAATCGCCGCTGTTTTTTCCGCCGGCGATTTTTCCTCAGCCGGCTGAACCGGGCGCCTTTTAACAGACACGGATTTAATCTTGGATGGAGTGGGGGTTGAAGTTGTTAAATCATTTTTTTCTGGAGACATATAGAATTAATTCTAAATTTTCAATTTTCAATTTTAAAATAATTTTAAATTTTTTAATTTTCAATTTTTCTCAACGTAGGGGTGCAAAAAAAGTAGAAATGGAATAAAAATTTGAAATTTAAGCATTGAAAATTATTTGAAAATTTAAAATTGTAAATTGAAAATTTACCGTTTTATTATCCTATGAATATTATACTACAATTCCTACTTAGCGTCTACAACTTCAATGCAGTCGGCAAATTCTTTTTTAAGGAAGCCGGTCAAATTATTATCATTGCGCACGCGGAAGCCGCCTTCCACGATGACCGGCGCGCCGTTGCGCATAATTTTGAAGTAAACCTTACTTTGGCCGCCGGTTTTCGCCAAAACTTCTTTGAGTTTTAAAGACTCGGCCGCGTTTAAATCGCGCTTAAAAATTAATTTCAAGGGCGGCGGTGCGACCGGAATTGATGGCGTAGCCGCGGGCGGAAGCGGGCGGTATGAACTATTATTGTTTCCGTAATTATTGAATTGTCTTTTAGGTTTGACCTCAATATTTTTAAAGCCGTCGATAGATTCAGCTAAATTTTCCAAAACCAAAACCGCAACCTTATCCACCAACAATTTTACTTCGTTGTCTTTGTCGGAAATTTTTCCTTGCACTAAAATTACCTTGCCTTCCTGCCACAAGTTCAAGGTCGTTTCGTAAAGATTGGGGAAGATCAAAAGTTCGGTGGAGGCGATGGCATCTTCGATTTTCACAAAAAGCATCGCTTTGTTGCTGCGCGTGATTATTTTTTTTATCAAAGTGATGACGCCGGCGGTGCGCACCGCGTCTTCGTTCAAATGCGAAGCCAGAGAATTTATCGGCGAAATATAATCGCCCAATTGGTTTTTAAAGTCAGTGAACGGATGCGCGGAAATATACAGGCCAAGCAATTCTTTTTCCCAGGCTAATTTTTCCTGATCTTTGATGATGGAAATTTTATCCAATTTAATGCGCGCCGGCATCGCCGTATTGGAATTGCCGAACAAACTAATTTGTTTAGAATCACGATTGCGGCTCACCTCTTTGTTGAACTCCAGCATCGCTTCCATATTAGCCAGATACATTCCGCGATCGCCAAATTGATCCAAGGCGCCGCATTTCGTCAATGATTCCAAGGATTTTTTATTCATATCGCGATCAACAATGCGCTCCAGAAAATCAAAAATATCTTTATATTTTCCATTATCAATTCTTTCTTTAATAATCACTTCCACAATATGCGAACCGACATTTTTAACCGCGTTCAAACCGAAGCGGATGAATTCTTCACCGGTTTTTTCATCTTTAACCACGGTGAAAGATGAAAAAGATTCGTTGACATCCGGCGGCAAAACTTTAATTCCCATGTTGCGGCATTCTTCAATTTCAATGGCGATACGGTCGATATCTTGCTGGTCGGAAGATAAAAGCGCGGCCATAAATTCTGCCGGATAATGGGCTTTAAGATAAGCGGTTTGAAAACTAGTCATCGCATAGCACGCGGCGTGAGCGCGGCAAAAACCATAACCGGCAAACGGCTCAATAAAGGAAAAAACCTGCTCGCCCAATTCCTTGGATACGCCCTTTTTCATGCAACCTTGAATAAATTTCTCTTTTTGCTCGGCTAATAATTTGGGAATTTTTTTACCCATGGCTTTGCGCAAAACATCGGCCTCACCCATGGAAAAGCCGGCCAAATCACGGGAAATCTGCATCACCTGCTCTTGATAAACGGCCACGCCATAAGTTTTATCCAAAATCGGTTTTAAAACCGGATGCAGATATTGAACTTTTTTCCGTCCGTGTTTGCCAGCGATATAATCGGGGATCCAGTCCATCGGACCCGGCCGATACAGCGCGCCCATGGCAATGATATCTTCAAAAACTGTCGGCTTCAATTCTTTCAAATAGCGTTTCATTCCAGAAGATTCAAACTGGAACACGCCGGTCGTTTCGCCGTCCTGAAATAATTTATAAGTTTTTTTATCGTCCAGCGGCAATTTTTCCATATCAACTTCTTCGCCGCGCGTCCGTTTGATGATTTTCAAAGCTGATTCAATGATGGTCAAATTTTTCAAACCCAAAAAGTCCATTTTCAATAAGCCCAAATCTTCGATTGGATGTAAAGAATATTGCGAGATGACGGTCATATCCGAAGACGAGGCATATTGAATCGGCACGTATTCGGTCAGCGGATCCTTGGTAATCAAAACGCCGCAAGCGTGCGTGGAAGCATGCCTGGCCACGCCCTCCAAACGCAAAGCATAATCAATTATTTTTTTGGCATCCGGCTCTTTGTCATACAAATCTTTAAATTCTTTTATTTCCAAAGCTTCAGACAAATCGGTGAACATTGGAATGGCTTTGGCGAGCTTGTCGCAAAAATCGTAAGGAATATCCAAAACGCGGCCGACATCGCGCATGGAAGCGCGGGCGGCGATTGTTCCAAAGGTGATGATTTGCGAAACATGATCTTTGCCGTATTTCCCTTCTACATAGCGGATAACCGCATCGCGGCCGGTATCGGCAAAATCCGTATCAATATCAGGCATGGAGATGCGTTCCGGATTCAAAAATCTTTCAAACAGAAGATCATAAACGAGCGGATCAAGATTGGTGATGCCGATCAAATAACAAACCAGCGAGCCGGCACCGGAACCGCGGCCCGGGCCGACCATAATGCCGGAATCTTTAGCCCAGTTGATAAAATCCGCGACAATCAAAAAATAAGAAGGCCAGCCCATTTTTTTAACGACCGAAATTTCATAATCTATTCTGTCTTTCCGAACTTTGTCAATTTCTTCATAAGTTTTGCCATAGCGTTTCTGACAGCCTTCGTGTGCCAAATGTTCCAGATAAGAAATTTCATCATAGCCTGCCGGCACGGAAAAATACGGCAATTGAATTTGTCCAAGCGGGATTTCCACATCGCACATCTCGGCGATTTTCAAAGTATTGGCGGCGGCTTCCGGCACATCGACAAAAGCGGCGATCATTTCCTCGTTCGGGCGCAAAGAAAAATCCGTGCCCATATAATTCATCCGATCTTCATCGGTCACCTTTTTTTTATTTTGCAGGCAAAGCAAAATATCTTGCGCCGCCGCGTCTTCTTTGCGCAAATAGTGCGAGTCGTTAGTAGCGACGAGCGGCACGCCGAGCTCGCGGGAAAATTCAATTAATATTTTATTCAGTTCCGCTTGGCCGGGCAAATTAGGATGGTCTTGCAATTCCAAGAAAAAATTTCCTTGGCCGAAAAGTTCGTTGTATTCCAAAATCCGCGCCTTGGCTTTATCCATTTGCCCGGCTTCGATCAAGTGCGAAATTTCGCCGCCCAGGCAGGCGGTACAGGCAATCAGACCGTCGTGATATTTTTCCAGCAGCTCCCAGTCAACGCGCGGCTTATAATAAAATCCTTCCAAATGCGCGGCCGAAACTAATTTTATTAAATTTTTATAGCCCTGATTGTTTTTGGCCAGCAATAAAAGATGGCGGTTGGCGCGATCCTCGTTTGATTCTTTGGATTTGCGGCCGCGCAACGCCAGATAAGTTTCCACGCCGATGATCGGCTTGATCCCCTGCTTTTTGCATTGCTGATAAAATTCAATAACGCCATACATCGTGCCGTGATCGGTGATGGCGATGGCCGGCGATCCCTGTTCTTTGGCAAATTTAACCATCTCATCGATTTTTGTTAAACCGTCGAGTAAGGAATAATGAGTGTGGTTGTGGAGGTGAACAAAGCTCATTTTTTAAATGCTAAATGATGAATGCTAAATGCTAAATTAAATACAGCCGCTGGGAAAAATATTTTTTATATTTTTTTCATTTAACTCTACCCATTCGGCCACATATCCCCTACTATCAAGAATTGAAAAATTTTCGCGCTGATAATTATTCTGATTGGCAAAATCCGCCTCATAAACAAAACAAATCTCGTGTCCCTGATTACCGTTAAAAATAAAAATGTTTTCTAAAACTTTCACTAATTTGCAATTAATTATTTCTGCATCTAATTCTTCTTTTAATTCTCTTTTCAAAGCATCTAAAGAATTTTCACCAAAATCAACTCCGCCGCCGAGCAAGCGGAAAAAATCCTCATTTTTAATTTTATCATGACCTTTTTGCGCTAAAACCTTACCATCTTTTTTGATTATGGCGAGCGTCAAAACCCTAATTTGTCCCGGCAACATTCCCATATTATTTTACGCCAAAAAATCTCACTTTACATTTTGAGATTTTCATTTTGCTATTCGCAAAAATGCCTCCTTGTTAAATCAAATTATAGCACTGCTTTTGAATAAAAAAAAGAGGGGAAAAACTCCTCTTTTTTGGGTAATGGAAGCGATCTTTTATCTCTTCATTCCGCGGCAGAGCATTATTTATTCAACTTCTTGCGATTATCCAATGATTTGAAATTGTTTTTAGAAACAACTGACCGACCCAAGCGTTTTTCAAGTTTTTCTCTGGCTCCGCCGGCAATATCGCCTCCGGCCTTGGCATCGGACATTAACTTCGGGACGCCTTGGGAATTTTCCGTGCGATGAATTTCCGTGGTTGACCTTTCGCCGAGCATCGAAAAAATCAATTCAAAATCGTCCATATGATCACGCAGATTTTCTCTTTTTAAATTCTTATGCTTTTTATATTGACTTGGCGTCAAACCAAAAGTCGCCTTGGAAATTTCTGCTGTCAAAATTTCATATTCTCGTTGTTCTTTGGCTCCCCTATTTTTCCATTCGTCGGTTAACTCTTCACGGATAGCAATTCCGCGCATTCGCTTTTCAATCCAGCTATCAGAATAACCTTTCAATTTGTACAATAATCTAGTGCGCTTAGTTGCCAGCTCCGGATCTTCAATTTCTTGGATTCGTTCATAACCAACCTTAGCCAGCCAAAGTTTGAATGGTTCGGCTTTTTTACTGGGAATAGATTGAATAATTCTAAGCAAATGTTCAATGTTTCCAGCCAAAGTTTTCCTGTTTTTCCCGGTTTCTGTAAGCATGTCTACCTGGGGACAATTTGTCCCTAGGTACCCACCGAGATTAGAATCTCTTTTTCGTAATTTTTTCAAATAATCAGTTGGGTTAGGACTTTCTGTAAGCACGGCGACAACATCAACCACAGAAAAATACCATTTTTCTTCTTTATCATCCCAAATCCTGCGAATTTTTTGGCCTGCAAAAATTGCCATTTGTTTTTCGTTTGTCATAAATCTCAATAATTATTATTAAATTATTACCCTCCGCAAGATTTATATGAATTTAGTTTATTTTTTGATTAAGATTTCGGCCATAACAGTATTTTTAAATACTTTTTTTGCTTATATACAAATTTATCATTGAGGCTTGGGAATACGAGGTCAAACACTTATTTCAACAAGTTAAGGTCGCTGCCGGTGATGGAGCCCAGGCCGGCGCTTAAAATTTGCTGGTATTGATTAATTTGTGGCAACAACAAAAATACGGCGACAATGCTGGGAATAACGACAAGGGCAACTATTACCCATTGATAAATTTCGGCACGGATAAAATGGTTTTTAATGCCTTTAACCATTTGTTTCATCTCCGCCATGTCGGCGCGGCTTTGTTCCAAATATCTTTTTAAATCTTCGTCCATATTAGTTAACTGGTTAATTAGTTAATTAGTCTACAAATTGATTAGCCGATTAGTTTTTTAAGGGCGAAACTAATTAACCAATCAACTAATCAACTAATTTATCGAATTTTATAAAACCAAGTAAATATTTAAATTATTAAAAATCGGTTGAGCTTGCATCACCAATCGGCGGAGTTGAAAATGCCGCGGAATCGCTTGGCGTGGATGATGCGGCCGAGCTGGAATTATCGGTTGTCGCGCCGGAAGAAGAGGCGTCCGAGGCGGAATCATTTGTTGTTTCGCCGGAAGAAGAATTATTAGTTGTCTGCGAGCCATTGCCGGAAACCGAGGCGCAGTCCCCCACCGCTTTTTGCCATTCGCCGTTGGCAATCCAGATGCAATAAGTTTCGCCAGTCGCGCTGTCTTTCATTTCTAAATTATTAACCGTTTCGGTTCCTGCCGTTGTTCCGGAAGAACCGGAACCCAGCGCGTCAATCTTTTGTTCCTGCTCCTGCATGCCGCGCACCAAATATGGAATTAAATTGGTGGTTTGCATACTTAGCATTCCGTCGGTACCGGTCGCAATTAAACCGGGCAAAACATTTTGCACGTCTTGCGCGATAAAACCAACTGTTCCGGTGGCGCCGTGAATATAATCAAAAGAGGCGGGGCGAAGCTGGCCAATCAAGCTGAGCGCGTCAAGATTATTATTATCAAAATAAGA
>Ga0182027_10005202_pt1 | contig 19857 bp, 18 predicted proteins | sample 712E1DmetaG_FD_121300 | JGI IMG/M metagenome (GOLD analysis project Ga0182027, IMG submission 121300) | Permafrost microbial communities from Stordalen Mire, Sweden - 712E1D metaG (Illumina Assembly) | ecosystem: Environmental > Terrestrial > Soil > Wetlands > Permafrost | place: Sweden...
GTGACAAAACTGCCGTCGGGTTCCACTTCAACAATCTTGCCGTCCGGGGTATTTATCTTCATTCTCATGTTTTCACCGACACCGGACACAGTCCATACCAGATGCAGGGTATTGTTCGCTGACAGGTAAATCGGCAAAGTATATCCGGCGGACGTCTGCGGAGAAACCAGCGCCAGGCTAAAAGAAGTTTGCGCGAGCGCCGGTGTGGTGGTGGGTGTGGTTTTGGTGGCGGTCGTAATAACCGCCTGCGCTTTAGTTGTGGAAACAACGGCAGTAGTCGTTGTCTTTGTGGACGGCGCTGCAGATTTAAGATTGCAGCCCGCCGCCGACACCGCTAAAACGAGCAACAACGGCAGCGGAAAAAGCAACATACGGTGTTTCACGACTGCGGCAAGTTTCATTCTGCCGTACTCGCGATTTGTAAGTTTTTTTGTTGTCGATGAAATAAAAGTAAACCTCAAGTCGTTAACTCCTGCTTTTTTTCAAAAGAGCAACCAAATCCTGCCCGTCCCTAACAAGGCTGTCAATTTCAACTTCTTTCATATCTTTAGCAAGCTTGGTGGCTTCGCTGTCATCCACCACTTCTTTGGCAAACATTTGGGAAAAATCATCCAGCGATGTTTTCTGTTCCGGCGCTTTTTTAGGGGCAGCGGAATTCGCCGTAGTAGTGGTGGTTGTCGTCGTTGTTTTTACCGTGACCGGCGGGGTTTGGGGATTTTCCGCCGCGGCAGTTGTGCCCGTTTTTACATTTTTATTATCCATTTTCGGTTCTGACTCCTTTTTTACCGCCTCTATCGAGGCCGGTTTTTCTTTTTCAATTACACTGAGGTCGGCGGTATCGGGTTTCGGTTTTCCCGCTTCCCCGGCCGGCGGGGGGAGAATCGTAACGGACTCCGTAACCATCGGCTTCAGCGTTTCTTTGGGTACCGATAGTTCCGGTTTTTCACTTTTAAGATGCACAGGTTGAACTGCGGCCGCGGGGCCCGGATTTATTTCCGGCTTCTCCACCGCCTTAATTTCGAGTTTTACGTCTTTGTTTTCCTGGGACGCTTCCACCGATGATTTGACCGCGGTTGTTTCTTTTATTTCTGCCTTGTTCGTTTCTAACACCGGCGTAACCGGCTTTGTGGGTTCCAATATGGCCGCTACATGTTTTTCTTCATTTTCTGATTTACCCGGCGACATGACAGTTGCGGATTCATTGACTTTGTTCTCATACTTATTAACTTCAGTATCATGCACGACAACATCTTTCAGTTTCATTTTTGGCCGTTTCTTTGAAACAACCACGCTGTCCGTCTTTTTTGATTTCATTTTTATACCTGGAAATTTCAAACGTATCTTTTTACGGACGGGCTCAGAATTGCCCGTTATCGGCTTAATATCGGCAGCCGCAGTTTGTTTTTTTTCATTTTTCTGAGATTTCGCTTTGATTGCCGGAAAGTTAAATCGCAGTTTTTTGCGGGCCGGTTTAGTATCGTCAATAACCGGTTTATAATCAGCTGGCGCAGATGATTGCGCTTTTTTAGCCGGATTAGGCTTGACAAAATAAACGATGGTTAAAACCAATACCGTGCCGGCCATAGCCATGATGCCGATGTAAAGACAAATTGCGATTATATTGTCACTCATCGTTGCCATTTCCTCCTTTAATTTGTCAATAATCTGAAACTATTACTTAAACGCGGCAAACATCATGTGCACCACCGGCGGTACCCCGATCATGATCAATCCGGAAATGGCACAGGTCATCGCCAGATAGAAAGTTAGTTTGGAAGGGTGCCCGCCGCTGACGGCATAAATGGAGAAAGCATTCGCCAGTGTCAGAATAATCGTAATTAAAATAATCATGAAATGCAGCAAGCCGATTTCGGACCCGCCCTGGGCAAAGAATCCCGTCGAGGGCATGCTGGTCATTGTTTGCATCGCACTTTTTGCCGAATCAGGGACAATGGTCGATATCATCGTCGAGAAAGAAAGAAAGAAAAACCTCATAAACAAAAATTGACAGCGTTACCAGGACGGCATGCATTGCAATTGTCAGCCACGTAAAACCTATGGAAACCTGATTGCGCTGTGACCGCAATAAAGAAATTTTCAAGGCGAAGGCGCTGGCTTCGTTACCGACTCTTTGCGGCTCCCCGCCAAACGACACTCCGTCCCAGAAAATGCGCACGCTTCGGTTGACCAGTTCCGAGCCCGTTTCGCCGACGAACCTGTCCCAGCATAAATTGGGGCTTACTCCGGCGCTGAGCCGGGTATGCAATAATTGGACATCTCCGGATAGAGAACCCAGTGAACGGAAATCAAGACGTCCCATTGCCTCTGCCGCAGTGGCTCCGATGGCCTGCATCGTACCGCCGAGAGACCGGAGAAAAGCGGAAACATCGGCGTCACGTTGTGTGATTTTTTTATCATCGGTCGTGGCCACCAATCCTATCGGAAAAAGAAAAGCGCTCGCTGCCAGCATCAAATAACCTAAATCAATCTTCATCACCAGCATCACTAAAAGCGTGAATATTCCGGCCGGCAGTAGAATCCGGGTCAGGTATTTGACCGTATTTTGTTCGTGAGAATGATATATCAGAGAATGGTGCTGTGTTTCCCGGGGAGCTGTGTTGTACAAAAACCACGCGCCGAAAATCGTAGCCATAATCGTCACGGCGGAAATTGACACGATAAAGGCAGTGCTGACGCTGCCGATCATCATCGTCACCACGGACATGACAGTGACTAGCGCCGAAGTCAGGATTAAGGATACATAAGCATCCGCCCATTTTTTCAGCAGGTCTATCTTTCTTTCGTAAAGACTGCTGTAGGATTCGGAAAGAATATAAGCTTCGCGGGAGAGAAAAGCGGAGACATCTTCGCCTGACGCAAGCGCATTGGAAAGGCGCAGTAAAAGCGCCTTGACATCCGGTATTTTAATTTTCTGACCGATGATGCGGCAAGCCTGAGAATAATCATGATTAAACATCTTGGCCACAAAATCGACCCTTCTGAAATACCGGGTCGCAATGTATGGTAATTTGGCCGAATAATAGAAAAGACCGCTTCTGGAGATGCCGGAAGTTGAGATGGAAGCCATGTAGGCCATCTGCGAATAGAAATCGATGTCCGCAAGCGCATTATCGACAGCCTTCTCCGCTGGCTTTTTATCTTTTTCCTTATCTTTTGCTCTAAGCCATAAATCCAGCAATCCCATTAGAAAAGCCCTTCCTGTTGTGCTTTATTCAGAACATCCAGCACTTCGTAGAATCCACGGACGCCTCTCTCCTTGTGTATCTTCTGCAGAATAATCGCCCGCCGGTCCAGTTCGGCATATATCCGCTGTTTTTTATGTTCCGGTATTCCGAGCTTCGGCGCAACTTTTTCCTCCAGCACAAAACTGGACATGTAACCTGTAAATTCAAATGTATCGTTTTCCTGGTTCCACTTAAAACTTTCAACAAAAGAAAACGATTCCAACGCAGCATCATAACTCACAATTTCCGAAATGCCGGTGATGCGCCGCCCCTGTTTCCCGTTGGGCAACTTTACCTGACTCGTCAGAATAACCACATTGAGGTTATCCACGTAGTTTTTCGGCACGAGGATTGGATCGCCGGTTACACGCTGGATTAGTTTCTCAATCGAAGCAGCGTGGAAAGTGGCCATCACGGAATGCCCGGTTGGATCGCCGGTTACACGCTGGATTAGTTTCTCAATCGAAGCAGCGTGGAAAGTGGCCATCACGGAATGCCCGGTCTGCATCGCCTGGAAGGCGATGTTGCCTTCTTTGCCTCTGATTTCACCAATCATTAATTCATCTGGCCTTTGACGTAAAGCCGCTTTTAGCAGGTCGAACATGGTGATGGCACCGCTGGTGTCATCTACCTTGCTGGACTGCACTACTTCCCGGATCCAGTTTTGATGCGGCACCTGAAGTTCCGGAGTGTCTTCAATTGTAATAATTTTCGCCAGCGGCGGAATAAAGGTGGTAACGGCATTTAATAACGTTGTTTTTCCGGAGGCCGTTTCTCCCGAAACGAAGACATTCATGCCGTTACCAATGGTCAGCGAAAGATAAGCTAACATCTGGTAATTAACGGTGCCTGATTCCAGAATTTCGAAAACAGATAACGGCACCTCCGCAAATTTACGGATACTGAAATTGGAACCTCTTTTTGATACTTCGCGCCCATAAACAATGTTAATACGGGAACCGTCAGGCAGTGTGGCATCGGAAATCGGCGCTTTAAAAGTGACAGGTTTCTTGACCCGGTCACCCAGCCAAAGCACGAATTCATCAAGGTCATCCAGCGACAGAAAATCAACCGTGCTGACCAGACTCTTGAATATTTTATGTTCGATGAAAATTCTACCCAGTCCGGAGCAGCTGATATCCTCGATATATGGGTCGACGATCAAGGGGTCCATAGCACCCAATCCGATCTTATTCCGCACAAATAAGTACCTGATTGCCTGCAGTTCCCGCGGGGTTACTTTAATCCTGGTCACACCCTGAATATTATTTTGCAGAAAACCAAGGCCCTTGCCGATAATACCGGAACCGGCTTCATCTTCGACTGTGGTTATTAAATCCAGATACTGAAGAAACTGTTTCTCAATATCTTCATCGGGATTGACCTTTTTCAGTTTTTTCCCGACATTCAGCAGCTGAACTTCGATTTGCCGCATTAAGTCATCCAGGTTGAGTCCGAAATTGGGCTCGATGGGAATGTAATGATTTCTGTCCTCACCCGGCAGAATGTGGATGAATACCGCATTGCGGTGCGCAGGATAAATGATATTCGGCCGTTTATTATCGCCCATTTTACGGCTCAATTCCGGGGCGTATTGGGGTATACCAAACTCGGTAACCGGCATACGGCTGAGATAGGCCAACACATGAGGGTGCTCCTCCGTAACCTTTTTCAGGTCACTCGGAAGGTCATTAAATATATCGGACTGAATACTTTCGTTTTCAGCATCCGTGTTTTTCTCTATCCTAAACGGTAACGTGGTAACTGCCATCGATACACCTTTTCCAGAATTAGAACAATCCCTGCTGCTGTGCTTTACTTAACACGTCCAGCACTTCATAAAAGCCGGTGATGCCCTTTCCCTTATGCAATTCTTTCAAAATATTGGCCCGCCTATCGATTTCTTCATAAATCTTCCCTTTTTTATTGGTGGGAATACCCAACCGCGGCGCGATTTTAAACTCCATGATGAAACTGGTCATATAGCCGACAAAATCAAATCTGTCGTTAGCCTCATCATGATGAAATGCCTCGGCGATATTAAATGTTTGCGTCAGCGGGTCCCACCCGACGATTTCCGCAATACTGGTAATGCGCCGTCCGACCTTGCCGTTGGGCAGCCGGACCATCCCCATGAGCACAGCGATATTCAGATTATCGATATACGCACGGGGAACGGAAATCGGTTCGCCCGTGATTCTTTGGATTAATTTTTCAACAGTCGCCGCATGGAAAGTGGCCATGCAGGAGTGACCGGTCTGCATCGCCTGAAAAGCGATATTGCCTTCTTTACCTCTGATCTCACCAATCAGTATTTCATTGGGTCTCTGTCGTAAAGCCGCGCGAAGCAGGTCGAACATAGTTACCGACCCGCCGTCTTCCGCCTTGCTGGAATTCACCACTTCCCGGATCCAATTCTTGTGGGGCACCTGCAGTTCCGGCGTATCTTCAATCGTGATAATCTTGGACAACGGCGGAATAAAAGTGGTTACGGCGTTGAGCAGTGCTGTTTTGCCCGATGCTGACTCCCCGGCGACAAAGACATTCATACCATTGCTGATGGCAAGGGAGAGGTACGCCAGCATCTGATAATTGATGGTGCCAAAATCCACAATTTCAAAAATTGATAAAGGCGTTTCGCTGAATTTACGTATGCTAAAGTTAGAACCGCGTTTGGAAATATCGCGCCCGTAAACGATATTGATACGGGAGCCGTCCGGCAGAGTGGCATCGGCAATGGGGTTTTTATAGGTCACCGGTTTTTTGATGCGTTCCGCCAATTCGATGACAAACTCATCCAGATCCTCAAAGGTTGAGAAATTGATGGTGCTTTTCAGGCTTTTAAATATTTTGTGTTCGATAAAAATATTTCCCATACCGGAACAGCTGATATCTTCGATATAGGGGTCAATGACAATCGGGTCGAGAATACCCATTTTCACTTTATCGCGTACAAATAAATACTTGATACCTTCTAATTCTTCAGGGGATACTTTTACGTTGAGCACCGGTTCTTCGTCTTTTTTCTGTTTCAGTAAACGTTTAATATATTTTAGAAAAAAATTGGAGCTGCCGGCTGCGGCGGGAGCGGTTACCTGGTCCAAATAAGCCAGCAACTGCTTTTCCCTATCGACGTCAGGATTAATCCCTGGGATTTTCTCGCTGATGGCAATACAGGCATCTTCAACCTCAGTCATGAGTTTGTCCAGTTGCAGCGTGGTCGTGGGCTCTATTTGGATGTAGTTATGACGGAAGCCGCTGTCATCGAACAGAATATGGACAAAAATGCCGTTTTGCTTCACCGGGTAGATGATATTCGGCACTTTGTTATCGCCCATCGCCTTGGTCAGTTCCGCCGCGTATTCCGGTACGCCGATCTTTGATATCGGCAGCCAGCTGATATATTCAAACAGGCGGGGATTCTTTTCCGCAACTTCCCGCAATCCTTCGGGCAGCATTTCACCGAGCTGCTCACGGGTGCGCTCAAAGTCCCTGACATCGGCCCTCTTTTCGATGGAGAACGGTAAAGTTATTGTTCCCATGATTATTTCTTCTTCCCTATTTCAGCTTCGCTCCCCCCTTCCCAATGAGGGAGTGAAGAGAACGACAAATCGTTTCTATTTTTTTCTTCTAAACAAGCACTCAACAACTATATGACTTTTGCTTACCTTATGCCTTAGCTCTGGAGAGCGGCATGATTTTCATCCCAACTTCCGGCTCAACTTCAAAAGTAACGATATTCCCCGTGGTCTGCGCCGCACCTCTGATCTTCGCCACTTCGAGGGTTTTCACCAATTTATCGCCGATTTTTTCAATTGTCAGTTTGAGATGCGCATCACAGGCGGAACGCAACCGGATCAAAATATCATTATTTACGGCGTATGTATGAAGAACGTTAATAATAGTTCTGTTCTGATCGCAAAATGATTTGCAGCGCTCAAAATAACTGAGTAATTCGCCGTCATTTGTGGCAGAAACAATCGGAGTCAAAGAATCCAAAATTATGAGTTGGTAAGAACTATTTTTACCAATAGTCTCCAGGATGGTTTCTAATGTTTTACTCGCATTTAATTTGATTTCCGAGGGCCTCATATTATACACTTTCATCTTGCCTAACAGCATATAATCCAGAATTCCCAGTCCCAGACTGTCCATCTGTTTCACCAGACTCCTGGCAGAATTCTCGGAAGTAAAGACAATCACTTTGTAATTACTTTTCAGCGAACCCCATATCATTTGCTGGCAAACGACTGACTTTCCGGCATCGGATTGACCTTCGATCAGGGTCAACGAGCCGATGGGTAGACCGCCGCCAAGTTTCTTATCGATTTCCGGGTGCCCGGTCGATATTATTTTCTTCTTAGTTTCGCCGCTTTCACTTTCATTCATGGATAATTATCTCCTCAGGCCGCTGATTACTCTACGGTTACCTGGGTCTGTGATTTAACACCATTGGGCGTTGAGACCGTGATTTCGCAGGATTGCCCCGGATCCAGAGTCCGGTCGAGTGTAATGGATAAAACCATTTGTTCCCCGGGGTCCAGAATACCGTGGTCGAAAGTTTCAGGGTTGCTGTCAGCGTTGTAAATACCCTTGACCGTCCACTGACCGTTGTTTGCCGGATAAATCGGGCCATAAGTGAGATAGCTGAATTCCCCGGTCTGGTATTGGACAATCACGTCCCATTTAGTGAATTCACTGAGATTGGTCTGCCCGTCGTTCCTGACGGTTAATTCGACCGGGCCGCCGGTATAACCGGAAGGCGGCAGCGCCACGATATTCGTGCGGATGACGGCACTAGACTGGGCTTCAATCTGTTTCAGCGAGTTGGCGATTTTATTCGTCGATTGCAATGTGTTGATTTCCATCGACACAAAGCTGACGATGATCAAAGCCAGGGAGACAAGACTGACGAGTATCGTTTCCATGTCTAGTCTACCCCGAATAAAGTCTCATCGAAAATACCGTTCGGTATTACTACTTTCAAATAATAGGTATCGGGCGCAGGCGAGGAAACCAGGTGAATCACGATTTCGTTAGTGTCCGCCGGCATCCACTGGCTGTCGGTACTTTCTATTTGGTAATTCCAGTATGGTAAGGGAGAGGTACTGTCCCCATACGGTATCCGTGCGAAATCGCCCTCGGGGCCGAAGAATACATCGCTGTTCTGGACGGCATCAATTTCGGAAGAACCGGTGTTCTTCAGCCAGGCGTCCACCGTTGCCTGGTTTTCATTGACCTGAATAATTTTGATATCGGACTGTATCCGGTTATTCATTGCATCGGAAGCGCTGCTGATGGCTGCGCCGCTGCGCTGCACGGCGGGGTAAATGCCGTTAAACAGGGCAAATGATGCCAGAATTCCTCCGATGATTAACATCACTGTTACGATAATCTTATCCACGAACGTCTCCTTGTGCGAGCACCAGAAGAAGAGCCGCATTATAATCATTGTTATTGCCGAAAACTGCCGCCAGCTTGACTAGAGAATCTAAATAATCCCTTGCGGTCGGTTTATAGGCATGATCGGGCGATTCTATACTTGTAAGTTTAGTCAGAATTTCTTTAACTTCCGGAGGTAAAAATCCGGCGACCTGAGAGATTTCTAATAGCACTTGCGTCCTTTCTTTGCCAAGCCGCTTTGTTGAATCTTCCACCCAACAAACCAGACTGGCGTAGGCGACTAGGTCCGGTTGCCGCCGATCCTGACGGCTTTGGCTAATTTCAAAACGGGGAAGGTCTGTTTCCGACTGTTTCGGCTGCCGGTAATCTTCACGGTTGTATTCTTGGGGTTTTCGGCCGTTGTTTTTTTGTTCCATTTCAAAGGTATCCGACGTTTTGCGGCCGTTACCGTTATGGTTGTGGTCCGGTTCGCTGGAATCAGGATTAAATGTTTCTTTTGTTTTTATTGACTTAGCCGGTTTTTCTTCCTGCGTGGGTTGTACGGGTGCCGAGTCGGGGACGGCTTTTGCCTCAATAACGGGCGCAGGGGCAGGAGCGGGAGCCTGGATCTGCCGGTCGATAACTACCTGGCTGGTAATGACAGGTTTCTGAGCTGTGAATGGATTTTCGGCGTTGAGCACATTTTCCCTGATATCCAACAATACAGCCTGGACTTCATTTTTCAGGACTTTTATCTCGTTTTCCAGTTGTGTTATTTTATCGGTAGTTTCCAACGGTGTGCTCCTCGGGTTCGTTCTCGGCCTTCACCGGAGGCCGTTGCAGGGAAGTTTGGTGGAGAGAACAGCGATTTCACTGTTCTCTCCACCTTTCGCGGAGTAAATTTGATTAGTGTAAATCTACAACATCGGCAATTGTTCCGGGCAGGGTTCTGGTAATAGTGATGGAAGCACCCGCCGGAGGCACAATCTGAATGGTGAAAGTACCATAAGCAGCCGGTGCAGTATCGAGATCGGAAATGTCCACGGTGATTACCATTTGTTCATTGTTTTCCAGCATGTCGTCGCTGCCGGTATGGCTGGCGCCGACACGTTTCATCGTCCAGGGCAGATCCGGCACCTGTTGATTGGCGTCGCTGTAATTAATCACAACAACGTTGGAATGGTCATTGCCGGGAGGGGTCATATCAACCGGGGCATCCTGTAATACTGAGGCCAGTGTAAATTGCACGGAGTCAACGGTCGAACCGTCGGAAGCTAGAGCAAGCACATCACCCTGCACCTGCATCGAAGATGATGCCTGGTTCAATCCGGCGTAGACGGTTTCTTTGCCCTTTTCGGAAGAGAAGATACCGGCGGACAGGACGCTGTAGGCCAAAACTGATGCCACTGTAACGAAGGCGATCAGGATAATGGCAGTTTCAAGACCGGTGATACCTTTTTGTCCGCGATGTAAACCTTTGAAGAACCTGTTGATTTTGTTATTCATTTTTTAAAACTCCTTTATTTTATTTTTAGCTGTTCTTCAAGCTAAATTTTTAATGTAAATCGATAACCGGGTCGAGGGTACCGGGCAGGGTTCGGGTAATAGTGATGGCAGCGCCTGCGGGCGGTACAATCTGAATTGTAAAAGTACCATAGGATCCGGGAGCTGTAAAATCAGAGGTGGGTAAAGTAACGGTCACTACCATTGACTGATTAGCCGATAACATGGCATCGGTGGTATCCGATTGACCGGAACCAACCCTCTGGATTGTCCAGGGGAGGTCTGATACCTGTTGACTGCCATCACTGTAGTTAATCACAACAACATTCGCACTGGAGCCTTTGCCATCTAATCCGGCCGGCGGTGTCATATCCACCGGGGCATCCTGTAATACTGAGGCCAGGGTGAATTGTACGGAGGTGAGAGCTCCATCGGTGGTTAAACCGAGGACATCGCCCTGAACCTGCATTGAAGATGATGCCTGGTTCAAACCGGCATAGACGGTTTCTTTGCCTTTTTCGGAGGAGAAGATACCGGCAGACAGAACGCTGTAGGCCAGTACTGAGGCCACGGTGACGAAGGCGATCAGGATGATTGCGGTTTCCAGACCGGTGATACCTTTCCGGCCGCGGGATAAACCCTTGCAGAACTCGTTAAACTTTTTCATTTCATACTCCTTTTTTACTTTATTGTTTCGGTTATTCCTTTATTTATCGGGTGAACAAGTTTGATTTTGTTTATGGGGGAAAGGGCTCCAGAGGGCTGATATCACATCTCATTCACCTCCTGATTTAGTCTCAGTACCAGGTTGGTTGTCCCTAAAGAGCATCCTGTCGGGAATCGGTTGGCCGTGAGACCATGCACGTACTTCTTGTATTATCGGCACCAGGTCATGAGTATCAATTTTCCGGTACAGCAGCGCTGCGACCTTTGCTTTAATGGCACTGTTAAGATATTTGAACGGATTGTCGGAGATGACAATGGTTCTGGCATTCATTTCTGTTTTGCTCAGGGCCATCAGGGTATTATTTAAGACGTCGAGGGGAGTAACATTATCAGTCAAGACAATAATTACATCCGGCGAATGCATGCTCACCATGGAAAGAGCCCCGGTATCGTTTCCGGCTTCACTGATAATCAAAGATTCTCCTTCTGCCTCTAATGATTTTTTTAGTACCCCGGTCTGGGAATTGCCTACCAGCAGGACATGCGTATCCTCGTTACGGGAAAAGATATTACCTTCGAATTCGGAAATTAACGCATCCATTATTTTTCTGCATCCTCAATTTATTGATAAGTTAATTATCCAATCTGCCGCTTGCCTGTGTAAGCCATAAACGGATACTTAAAGGGAACCCTATATACCGTTTCTTTTGGCCCATGATGTCAGGAGACAGATACTTTCGGTTCATTTTGCTTTCCGACCGCGGCGCGGACAACGCCTCCATTAAAATTCCGCCAACCATTTTTTCGAACATATTTGAGCAGTTATTCCCTGGCCTTGATCTGAATAAATTTGAGGAAGAGCAATAACAAGGAAGCCATGACTAACAAATAGGATGCGAGCCAGGCGGAGGTAATTTGCAGATTGCCGATGTGGATTCCGTCGGCCAGCAGCGTTTCAAAAACCGCCAGAAACCCCCAACCGACGGCCAGAACAACCCAGAAAGGCCATTTTTCCCCGATTCTTTTCAGAGTTAACAGATACCCGCAAACGGCGAGGGCAACGATAGACCAGGCAAACACACAATTGACCACATTTACAGCCGTAGAATTCATCTTTTTCTGCCTCCTTATCCTGTATGCATCCGAAAGGACAAGTTATTGATTACTTCTCCCATTCTGCCTCAGGAATAGTTCTAAAGTAAGGCATAATAGTACTACTATCGCTAACCGCGGGGGTCACTTTTTTGAGCCGGAGGGGTCAGGCGTTCATATTGCATAGATAAAACAAGTCAGTTATCGCGGATAACATTTGCCATTGGATTATGTACTGACAATGAATATACTTGAAAATATTCAGGATAATGCTATAATGAACAACAAATTACCCACATCACTGCAACTTGGTTTTACTTTGAACCGCCAGTATCTCAACGGAGGAATCCCCTGTGTCGATCGGAAAAAAAATACTTATCATCGTAACAGCCATGATTCTCACCGCCGTAGTGGCAACGCTGTTCCTTTCAGCTATTATTTTTCGTGACAGCTTCTTAAATTTAGAAAAACAAAATCTAAACAGTAACATCAGAAGAGCCGACAATGCCCTGACTGTTACCACAAATCAACTGGTCGCAAACACTCAGGATTGGGCCGCTTGGGACGATACATATTACTTTGCTAAAATCGGAGATCCGGCCTACGGCAATCAGGACTTTGTCGATAATGCGTTCCTCGACCAGATATTTGAAGATAAAAATCTGAATGTCGTAGTGGTGGTCGACAGCAGCGGTAATATCGTCTACGGAAAATCCTACGACCTGAGCAGCCATACGGATATTCCCCTACCTCAGGAAATATATGCCTACATCTCTTCCGGTAAACTGCCTAAATTCAATGCTGATTCGTCAGGCGCGGCGGGGATCATTCTCCTTCAGGGCACGCCGCTGCTTATTTCCGCGCAACCGATATTAACCAGCATGTTCCAGGGACCAAGCACAGGCACACTTATTTTCGGGGTTTTTATGGATTCTTCCTTTATAAATCAACTTTCCCAATCAACACAAACTACTATCGATATCTGGCAGGAAAATAATGGGCAAATCCCTTCTGACTTTCAGAAAGCGAAAAACATGATTCCAGCCTCGGGAACAAATTTTACAATGCCGTTAAATAATCAATACGCCGCCGGCTATACATTAATCGACGATATCTACGGCAATCCGGCCGTTATCCTGAAAACAACAACTTCGCGTGATTTTTATAACCAGGGCCGTTTGACAGTAGTCTTCCTGTTTGTGGTACTGGGGCTGGCCAGCATCCTTTTCGGACTGGTATTTATATTCGTGATGCGAAGAACGATTTTGAAGAGATTCGACGCCCTTGCGACAGGGGTCAGTATGGTCGGCAGCACCGGCGATGTCTCAAAAACAATATCTTTGCCCAGTCCTTTAATAGGGAAAGATGAACTATCGGACCTGGCGGATAACATTAATAATATGCTCGGGAAAATTGGGGATGGTGAATCCAAACTGCAAGCCCAGCGCGACCTGTTCGAACGTCTCCTGCTATACATACCGGCCCTGATATTGGTAGTTGACAGCAACCTGAATATCACACTGGTCAACAAGGCGTTCTGCAATCTTTACAATGTCCGCGAAGTAGACGCCATCGGCAAAAGTTTGAGTATTTTCTTTCCGCCCGAAGAAATCGCCGAGGCCCGCGGGAAAATGCTAAATATTGAAGGGGCTGTCTCTTCTTATGAACACCGGTTAAAAATCGGCAAAAAAGACCGGATACTGGATACAACCTATATTACCGTCAGCCCCAATGAATATCTATTGATTGGCCGGGATATTACACAGGAAAGGGAAGAGCAGGAAAAACTATATCTGAACGACCGTTTGGCTTCGGTCGGGGAGATGGCGGCGGGTATTGCGCACGAACTGAACAATCCGCTGACCGGTATCGTAATGCTGTCGCAATTGCTGATGCAAACCGACTTTGCCCCCGAAGTGAAAAAGGATTTAAGCGATATTAACGGCGAAGCCACCCGCGCTACGGATGTAGTGAGAAATTTACTGGCATTTGCCCGAAAACAGCCGCCGGCAAAGCGTTTGACTCAGATCAATAAGATTGTCGGGGATGTGCTCCGATTACGGCATTATGAGGAGACGGTGAACAATATTACTGTCATTACCAATCTGGACCCGGATTTGCCGGAGATAATGGTGGACAATATTCAGATACAGCAGGTGTTCCTGAACCTCATTTTAAACGCCGAATATTCTATGATCCACGCACATAAAAAGGGTCAGTTGCGGGTCGATACTTTCACCGCCGATGGCAAGGTTGTAATCTCATTCACTGATGACGGCGAAGGCATTAAAGAAGAAGATATGAGAAAAATATTCCAGCCGTTCTTTACGACTAAAGAAGTCGGGGTGGGAACCGGTTTGGGGTTAAGCCTCTGTTTTGGAATTGTCAAAAGGCACGGCGGAGTGATTTCCATTGAAAGTAAATACGGCGCCGGGGCTACTTTCACTGTTGAATTGCCGATAGAAACCCCAAACGCCGATGGAGATAACAGCGATTCAAAATAACGTCTGAAGGCAGGCGGAAATATTTTCAGGCGCCAGCGAAAAAACATACATAGCGGACGGTCTTCAGATCAGCTTCTGTTTGATAGCTTCGGAAACTGCGTGCGGCCGGTCGTTAACCCCGAGTTTATCGAATATTTGCCCGACTTCCCGTTTCACTGTAGATAAACTGAGAAAGAGCTGTTCCCCAATCTCGGCGGTATTCTTTCCTTCGGCAATCAGTTTCAAGACTTCATTTTCGCGTGGGGTTAATAATAAAGTTTGACCTTTTTTCCGCAGTCCGGCAAGTTCTGAGACCAATCCCCGTGTCAGTGAAGGTGATATCGGGCAAAGCCCCTGATAAACCTGATGCACTGCGGTTGCTATCTCTTTGGGGGCGGTGTCTTTTTGCAAATATCCGGATGCCCCCGCTTCCATCGCTTCTTCTACCAGATCGTCGCCGCACATCGTCAGCATCAGAATCCTGACGGCGGGAAATCTTTGTTTAAGTTCCCTGGTAGCGGTAACCCCGTCCATTACCGGCATTTTCAAATCCATGACAATTACATCGGGAGAAAGATTAGTTGCCATTGTAATGGCTTCGCTGCCGTTCCTTGCTACACTGACAACATCTATATCCGGGTCCAGCCCCAGGATACGCCTGAGCCCCTCCAGCACTACGCTGTGGTCATCAACTAAAAGTACTTTGATCTTTGTGGATTCGCTCATTTCAGGCCTTCCTTTCAGCAACTATGGCAATACTAATTATGTTGATTTTCGGGATATGCGCTTTTGACACTGCTTTTATTACTTATTTTAATTTTAACGGTAAATTCATTTAAGTAAATACCGCCGTTCTTGAAATATACATCTTTTTTTAACGAGGTACAACACGTAAAAACTATATTTAACTATTATCTACTATATTCAAGCCGATAATCAATCGTCCCTTAGTACTTCAGTTTACGCTCGAAAGTACTAGCCTAAATGAAAAATTTGAACCAAAGGGTTCATTAACGTGAGTCGTTCGGTTAAAAAACATAATGCGGGAGTATCACATATTCTAAACGGGGGGGCCCTCATTATTGGTCAGTTAGAACTTACCCGCGGTTCAAGCGCCATGTAATAATACGAAGCATGCCCCGAAACTTTTGGCAGAAAACAAATGGTAATTTTTGGGGTAAAGCAGGTTAATAATGTATAACCTATCAATCGGGAAACGGACATTTATTGTCGTTTTTTGCATCACGATGATACTTTTTTCGATGCTGTTTCTCGTGTCAGACCTGATGTATATCGGCAGTTATCGGGAACTGGAGAACCAGAACACAGTTCAAAATATTACCCGCGTCGCTGATACTTTGACATCCAAATTGGATGAACTGAATAGCTTGTGTTATGAATGGGCGGCCTGGGATGAAACTTATCAGTTCGCACAAACCCGAAATCAGGATTATATTCAAAGAAACCTGGACAGCGCTTCGAGTTTCAGCAGCATTAATATCAACCTGTTTCTGGTTGTCAATCCCGCCGGACAGGTCGTTTTCAGTAAAGCCGTAGACCAGACATATTCAAATACAATAAATTTACCCGCGGATTTTCTGGCAAGTCTTTCTAAAAGCCTACAGGTATCCAATGGAAATAACCAGGCAATAACATCCGGAGTTGTGCAGTTATCAGGTTCGCCCTTATTAGTCGCCGCGAAACCTATTCTGACAAGTTCAGCGCAGGGCTCCGCCGCAGGAACATTAATTATGGGATATTATCTGGGTGCCCAAACTATCAGCAGTATCGCTAAAACCACCGGATTATCGTTAATGATGTTAGCCCCGGATTACGCCGGCTTTCCCCTGGCAGTTGAAACCGCATTAAAGTCACCGGATGCCAATAATACCACCGTGGTTCATATTATTGATAACAATTCAATTGCCGGCTATCAAATTTTCAATGACATTTACGGTCGCCCCGCATTTGTCTTCCGGGTAAAAATGCCGCGGCAGGTATATGCCGAGGGTCAGAAGACACTGACTTATCTGCATATTTCGCTCCTGCTCATGAGCATCGGTTTTTTCTTTATCTTCGTATTTATCGTGAATAAAACCATCTTAAACAGGATGACTGTCCTCAGTAACAGCGTGAACCGCATCGGTGCTGAAGGAAACGTGTCTCAACGCATCTCTATCCCGGGGAAAGATGAACTGTCCGGTTTAGCCGATAACATCAATGTGATGCTTGAGTCGATTGAAAAGTCTTCAACAGAGATACGTGGCCAAAAGGAATTTATCACCCGTATCCTGGCCACTATTCCCAACGCTGTCCTGGCCGTCGATAAATCTCAAAATATCAGACTGACGAACAGCGCTTTCAATACCATGTTCGTGGTTGAAGACGGTAGCTTAAAAGGAAAAACTATCAAAAGCATCTCCATGCTGGATGACCTCAGTTATGAGGCCGCGAAATTCATTAACGGACTGACTTCCGAATACCGGACAGAATTCCAGATCAGGGGCAACGGTTTTCGTAAAACGTTCACAGTCAGCTTCTCACGCATGCAGGAAGAAGATCTGTTTCTGCTCATTTTCACTGATATTACGATTGCCATGGACCGGCAGGACCGGCTTTATCTCACCGACCGTCTGGCATCAGTGGGACAGATGGCATCGGGCATTGCCCATGAACTGAATAACCCTCTGGCCAGTATTGTCGGGTTGTCGGAATTGTTAACGGAAGAGGATCTGCCGGACAGTGTCAGAGAAGATGTCAAGATTATTAACAGTGAAGGGCTGAGGGCAGCCGGTGTTGTGAAAAATATGCTCAGTTTTGCGAGCATACACACACCGACCAAACAGCCGGTGCAAATGAACCAGGTGATTGAGGACATACTGAAACTTCGCGCCTATCATTGGAGGATAAATAATATTGCCGTTGAAACAGACCTCGACCCGGAACTGCCGAATGTTATGGCGGATTATTTCCAGATGCAGCAGGTATTTTTAAACATTGTTCTTAATGCGGAACAGTCCATGACCGAATCGCACGGGAAAGGCACGTTAAAAATCACCAGCGGGATGGTGGACGGTCTGGTCATTTTTTCTTTTAGAGACGACGGAACCGGAATCGCCCCGCAGAATATCGGCCGTATCTTTGATCCGTTCTTTACCACTAAAGAGGTAGGGAGCGGGACCGGGTTAGGCCTTAGTATCTGTTACGGGATCGTGACGTCCCACGGCGGCAGAATATACGCCCGGAGCGAAATCGGGCAGGGCGCGACTTTTGTTGTCGAATTGCCGGCGCATTAAGGCTAGTTAAAGGAGATATCACATGGTAACTAATCACGAAATCCAGGGTCGGGTCTTACTTCTTGAAGATGAACCGATAATATGCCGTGCCGCTTCGAGAACGCTGATAAATCATGGTTTCGAAGTCGACATCGCGGCCAACGGATTAATCGCAAAAGAAAAAGTGGATATGCACAACGAATATGAATTTTATATCTTCGATATAAAAACTCCGATTATGAACGGTATCCAGGTTTTCGAATATCTTGAAAAGGAATATCCCAAGCTGGCAAACCGCGTAATTTTTACTACCGGCGATAGTTTGGGATCAACAACCAAAAATTTTCTGGATAGGGTCAACAGACCTTTTTTGAGCAAACCTTACACTCCCTCTCAGTTAGTTGCCCTTATAAGTGAAGTCTTTAGTGTGAAAGTATGAAGTCAAACAAGTCGGCCGGGTGAGGCCTAAAGGAGGGGAAAATGACAACCGCAATTAAAAATGAAACAATCCTTATCGTCGATGATGAGGAACCGATTAGAAGAATACTAAAAAAGATGTTGAGTAAGCAAGGTTATCCTTGCCTCGAAGCCGATTGTGCCGCGCAGGCCTTACAGCAATTGGGACACAATACCGTGGCGCTGACGGTCCTCGACATCGTGATGCCGCATAAATCAGGGCTCGAGTTACTGCCTGAAATAAAAAATCGGCACCCGGATACTGCGGTCGTAATGGCAACCGCTGTGATTGAACCGAACATCATCATCGAGTGCATGAAGGAAGGCGCCCAGGATTATATCCTGAAACCTTATGAACTGAACAAGGTTCTGCGCAGTCTGGAAATAGTGCTCCATAAGAGACAACTGGCGCTCACTCTGAAACAATTCCAGGAGCATCTTCAGGGGAAATTAGAAGAACAGCAAACTGAAATACGCAGACTTTTCTTAGGTTCCATCGAATCACTGGTATGCGCCCTCGAATCCAAGGATAAATATACTGCCGGTCATTCTCGGCGGGTGTGCGAATTCACACTGATTATTGCCAAATATCTTGGCATACCGGCCGCCTTTTTAGAAGATATCCATTATGGGGCGTTGCTGCATGATGTGGGGAAGATTGCCATCAATCAGGATGTCCAGAACAAACCCGGGAAGTTGACTGACGAAGAGTATGAACATATTATGACCCATTCCCAAATCGGGCCCTCTATTGTGAAACCAATCGCCAACGATAATATCGTGAATATCATCCGGTATCACCATACCCGCTACGACGGACACGGGAAAAATCAGGTTCTATTCGGTTCACAACTGCCGATTGGAGTGAGAATCGTGACCCTGGCCGATTCATTCGACGCCATGACCTCGGAACGGCCGTACCGCAAGGGCTTTACACTGCAGGAAGCACAGGCCGAAGTAAAAAGGTGTTCGGGATCACAATTCGACCCCGTAATCGTGGATGTGTTCCAGAAAATTCCGGATGCGGAACTGCAGGCCATCATCAGTCTGGATTAACTGTGATGAATTCCATAATACATTCTCAATATCGGGCAGCATAGTAATTTTTTGTTTTGCTGTTGTTTAGCCTTTCAGATGCGGTACTGAGCATATATCGTTGTGCACTGCGGCCCTGACACCTCCGGCTCATAGAAATGAACCTCGAGGGCAATAACAACAGCCCATTTATGCCTTACGCCAAAAGTACCTGTACGTCAGAATGGAATAAGAAATAAAAACATCCATGAGGATTGCAGGGGGTATCTGATGACAATCGAATTAAAAGCGCGAACCAGTGATCGGGCAGTAAAAACACAGACCCAAACAGGCGCCGGCCTTTTTGGGGAACACCGTTCCTGGATACATTGTCCGCGGTGTATCGGCGGCAACATGTATCTGGATAACAACGGTGAGTTTGTTTGCATCCAATGCGGCTGCAGCTGTTTCCCCGCCGCGGTTGCTAAAATACCGGCCGCAGCCAGTCCTAAAACTGAAAGCAATTTATTTCAGGATATCTCGGATGCTTTGCGGAACCGGCGAAGCGTTCAGTCCGCGGATTCTACTGAAAGACAGTAAAAAACAAGATAAATACGCTGGACTATTATTTTGCTCCTGTTTGGTGGACAAATGGATCCGGAAAAACTTCAAGAAAAAGATGGGTCTCCTGAGTAAAATATTCGGGGACACGAAGAAGCTGATGACGGCTAAAAATTAGGA
>Ga0182027_10005203_pt1 | contig 19856 bp, 15 predicted proteins | sample 712E1DmetaG_FD_121300 | JGI IMG/M metagenome (GOLD analysis project Ga0182027, IMG submission 121300) | Permafrost microbial communities from Stordalen Mire, Sweden - 712E1D metaG (Illumina Assembly) | ecosystem: Environmental > Terrestrial > Soil > Wetlands > Permafrost | place: Sweden...
ATCGTGAACTGAGCGATGACCGCCGTGGGCGTTGACGGGTTGGTTCCGATCGTCGCATAGACGAACCTGCCCGAGGGGTCGACCGTGATGGAAATGGACATCGTACCCCCCATGGGTATGGTGACCGTGGGCGTGGACATAGGTGTGAGTGCCCCAGTCGTCTGGTTGATATTGTACTGAAGGATGTTGCCGTCCCCATAGTCCGCAACATAGGCATACTTGCCCTTGGTGGGTTCGATCGTGATGTCATAGGGATGAGAGTAGGCGGGTCCCGCGGCAACCGTCGGCGGGGACGCGGATGTGAGCGCCCCGGTCATCTGGTCGATATTGTACTGGGAGATGGAGCCACCATAACCGCCATTATCGTTTGGCACGTAGGCCCACTTGCCCGAGGGGTGGACCGTGATGGATTGGGGATACGACTCCCCCGACCCCGCCACGACGGTGGGCGTGGTCATTGATGTGAGCGACCCATTCGCCCCGATCATGTACTGATTGATGTCAAACGTTTGAGTGTTTAGCACGTAAGCCCAGGGGCCCGAGGGGTGAACCGCAATGGTTCCAGGATAGTACAACTGGCCGCCGGCAAGCGGCCCAACCAAGATAGTGGGCGTGGACATGGATGTGAGCGACCCATCCGCGCCGATCGTGAACTGAGAGACGGTCTCACTTGTTGGGTTCGATACGTAAATGTACTTGCCCAGGGGGTCAACCGCGATGTTTCGGGTATCGTTCCCTCCTGACGGGACCGTGGGCGTGAACATAGGTGTGAGCGCGCCATTCGGGCCGATCGTATACTGAGAAATGGTGCCTTCAGAACCATCATTGTGGTTCACCGCGTAGGCATAACCCCCTGCCCATAATGCATACAGGGTGACATTTGCCGAGCCCATTGTGAAGGTCTTGCCCGCCGCATAGGTTGTGCCGGACCCGTCAGTCTTGGTCTGCCATCCCACAAAGGAATATCCGGTATAGGTGAGTCCCGAATTCCCGGGCATTGTTACGGTCTGCCCCACATAGTAACGGTTTGAATCAACCGGAACGCTGCCGGCGCCGCCGTTGCCGTTATAGGTCATGGTGTAGCCGCTGGCGCTTGCGGTCCACTGGGCGTACAAGGTAACATTTGCCGTGCCCATCGTGAAGTTTTCTCCTACCGTATAGGTCGTTCCATACCCGCTGGCCAGTGTGTTCCAACCATTAAAAGAATACCCGGTTTTCACCAGGCTGCCTGTATTCCCAAGCACGGTAACAGTCTCACCCTTTTGGTAAGCGGTTGCGTCGCTCGGGACACTGCCGCTGGTATTGCCATTGCCATTATAGGTTACGCCGTATTTAGATGCGGATGAACCTTTCGGGTTGGTACCCACATTTCCACAACCGGCAAGCAAAAAAACCGTACTAAATATCAAGGTGACAATAGTTACATTGAACTTACTCTTTTCCATCGTTCTTTCTCCTCTAATGGTTTTGTCTGCAGAGCTGATAGGTATTTGCCGGGCCGACAGGCATTTAGGCGTCCGAATCCTGATGGATTTCAAAAACAAATAATATAGTTATTTTTGTGCATGACTGTCAAATTTGAAAACTTGTGGTGAACCTGCCGAACCATAATCGCGTTGTGGCTTTTATAAAAAGTCGCCTAATAGCAATGCGGGCGCAAACATCGTGCGGCTCTTATCCATGGCGGAAATCACCGAACCATCAACGCCGGCCTAATTGAAGAATTGCCCTGCAAGGTTATGAACAATCCATGTCTGTTGGAGGAGAAATTTCCGCGGACCCCGATTGCTACTTTCTGTCCAAGCAGATTAAATATGCTGGAAGTGCCGGAAAACCTGCCCGGCTCGATTCTGAAAGCAATCGGCTGGACCGCTTGAACGGTCGAAATCCACTGCATGTAGCCGCGCCATTTCGGAGATATTGCGGGATCATTGCCTACTTGCTTTTTCAAGCCCCAAACATCTCCGCCGTTGAAAGTATAGTAATTGAATGTGCCCTGGACTTGAAGCTCCATGGCGTTAAGAGCATCAATAGTGAGCTGATACTGGAAGGAACAAGTGTCCAGACTTTCGGTGCTGAAATTGTCCGGGCCGCCCTCATAGCAGACTAAAGGAATGCTTGTGCCTGTCAATGCGCTCCGGGCGTCTTTTAAGTCAGTGACACAATCGGCAAGACTGGCCCGCATCGCGGCTTCGGTGCCCGTAGGAGTATGATCGCTGGCGTTCCAGTATGGCGCTATCGCGTATGCGTCGATTTTGACGGCCCACGGATTGCATATCGACGATTGAAGACATGCCATGTGGTATTGGCACATTTGATTGGAACCGGTACCTTGGCCCCAGCCGGCCTGCCCGGCCATGACTTTGACAACGCGCGGGCTGTTTGTTCCGAAAACTTTATTGAATTGATTCATTGTCCTGCATACAAAGTATACATACTCGGACCACCGGCAATCACCTCCGTTTCCAAAGCCATAGATGTTTTGTCCCTGCCATTGTAACGGATTAGCAAGCCCGTTAATATTCCTCTGGGCATCGAGCCAGCCTGCCTGCGAAAAGCCGTCATTCCAACACTCATTCGAATACTCGACATATACCTTCAAATTGGAATTCAGATTATCCTTTATCAAAATAGCTAATTGATAAGCGTAATTCGTGTCGGCCTGGTGCGGAAGGCATACCCACATGTCTGCGTTTACACGGTTACAAAGGTCGATCATCCATTCGTATGCGACGCCATATCCGCTGTCGCCTTTTCCCGGGAGGGTGTTCCCGGAAAGATAGTGGTTGGCCGTTTTAGGTATTCGCTGGCTCCATGTGGTGACATCGCTTCCGTTAGTCTCTCCCCAGTCCATATATCGAAGGCAATGGGCCTTTGCCTGTTGAAGCTCGGAGATGAATGTCGGATTCCAGGGATTGGTCGTGGTGGACCAGTTTACATTTGTCGCGAAATAATTGTACTCAGGTTGAGCGCCGCCTGATGCGGAACCCCACCCGATGTCCTGGAAATTAAAGCCCACGGACATCTGCGCGCTGATTTCAATGGGAAGGAAAACCGCGGCCGCGGTAAAAAGAACCGCCAAAGAGCATAACTTGCTTTGTTGCTCCGTCACTTTCTTCATTGATCGCCTCCGTTGACAAAAACCCTGGCTACCATATACAAAAGTATATACGTTCCGACACATTTTTGTCAAAAATTATCTTGAAAATCGGTAATGCTTCGCAATTGCAGGGGTCGTAGATCATAAGTCAAAATCCCTGCCGTTGGTATAACATTTGCTTCTTTTGTTATTAAAGGAGAGAATATGCCTTCAACATTATGGATCGGAAACATACACTTCGGCGCTTTAATCGTTCCGGTTAAACTCCACACCGCCGTCAGCCAGAACCGCGTCCAATTCCACCTGTTACATAAAACCGACAGGGTAAAACTCCGTCAGCAAATGATTTGCAAATTTGATAAAACCCCCGTGCCTGCCGAAGAACAGGTAAAAGGGTTTCAGGTGGACGAACGAAAATACGTACTTATGGATCCGGAAGAACTTGAACAAGCGGAGCCTGAATCCAGCAGGACCATCGACGTCCATGAATTCGTAAAAACCGGCGGGATCGACCCTGTTTTCATCGAACGCATCTACTACCTCGAGCCCGATGCCGAGGCTAAAAGCTATGGAGCGCTTGCGGCCTCACTCAAGGATCTTGACGCGCTGGCTGTTTGCACGTGGGTGATGAGAAAACGCGCGTATTTCGGCGCTATATCATCAACAGGAAAGGCTCTCAGGCTAAATGTATTACGGTATACCGATGAGATTGTTCAAGCGCAATCACTTGGCCTGGAGTCCTTTGAATTGTCCGAAAAAGAAGTGAGCATCGGGAGCGAATTGATAAACAAGCTTACGGTCAAATTTCAGCCGGAAAAATATGTCAATGAGCACCAGAAAAAGCTGTGGGAGATGATTGAGAAGAAAGCCCATGGTCAAAAAATCACGCCATTGACTCCCAAACATCTTAAACCCACAATGCCCGGCAAACTACTGGAAGCGCTTGAGAAAAGCTTGAATAGGGCCGCATGATGAAAGAACAAAACACAATAAAATCAGCGACTGACCCGGGTGGAAAAAAGAAATCCATTCCTCAGGAGCCGGCCTCGCAGGGAATTTGGAGCGGCACCATAAGCTTCAGCCTCGTTGCCATTCCCGTGCGCCTTGTCAAGTCCGTGGAACCTGGACGCGTTTCATTTCACTTGCTTCATAACAGGGATTACTCGCCCCTTGAGCGTAAGATGTTTTGCCCCGAAGAAGAAAAGATAGTGCCGCCCGACGAGATCGTCAGGGGTTACGAAATACAACCGGGCAAGCACATCCTGGTGACCGGCGAGGAGCTGGAATCCGTTTCGCCCGACAGGAGCCGCACTATTGAAATAACCGAGTTCATCGACATACGGGAAGTCGATCCCATTTATTACGACCACCCCTATTTCCTTGTTCCGCTGAAAGGCGGCGAAAAATCTTACAGCCTGCTTGTCGAGTCCATGCGCCGGACAAACAAGGCTGGTCTGGCCAAATTCGTGCTCGACGAAAGGGAATACGTCGTGTTAATAGTAAGCCGGGACAACGCGCTGGCCATGAGCACGCTCCACTATAGCGATGAAATACTGCCCATGGCCCTCGTGGCAGCCGAAGCCTCGGATGAGGAAATCAATATCGTCAAAAAAAGCATAAAGGCGATGATGACCGATTTTGCCCCGGAAAAATACTCGAACAACCGACGGCAAAAGCTTCTTGACATAGTAAACAAAAAGGTAAAGAAAAAATCCGAGGTCAAAGCTCCGGAGGTAGAGGAAGAAGAGAAAGCGGAAGGCATGGCTGATTTGATGACGGCCCTGGAAAAAAGCATGCGCACGGTGAAAAAAAACGGACCGATAAAACATGGTAAAAATTAACGAACGGGAACTGACCCTCACTAACCTTGACAAAGACCTCTACCCTTCTTTTGGCTTTACCAAAGCCCGGGTCCTGGAGTATTACGGCGCTATCGCGCGGTTTATGCTGCCTTTTCTTAAAGACCGCGCCCTCACCTTAAAGCGCTACCCTCAGGGCGTTGAGAATGATTTTTTTTTCGAGAAGCGCTGTCCCAAGTTTCGCCCCGACTGGCTGGAAACGGCCGAGGTGCCTTATGGGGACGAAAAAAAAATAACCTACTGCATGGCGAATAACGTCGAAACCCTTATCTGGGTGGCGAATCTCGCGTCAATCGAGCTTCACGTGCCCCTGGCAACAGCGGATTTTCCCAATAACCCCGACTCGGTTGTCTTTGACCTGGATCCGGGCGAGGGCGCCGATGTGCTTGACTGCGCCAGAGTGGCGCTCATGGTAAAGGATTTGTTTTTAGGCCTCAAGCTTGAAAGCTTCGTAAAAACCTCGGGCAAAAAAGGTCTGCATGTTTTCGTCCCCTTAGACCCAAAAAGGACGGTTTTCGAGGACACTAAAAAGTTTTCGAGGGCGGTTGCCGAAATCATGCAGAAAAACTATCCGAATCTCGTCACTGCAAAAATGAATAAGGAACTTCGCACAAACAAGGTGTTCATCAACTGGTCCCAGAATGACCCTTCCAAGACTATGGTTTGCGTTTACTCCCTGCGCGCAATGGAAGCACCATCCGTTTCGTTCCCGTTTTCTTGGAAAGAGCTTGATAAAGCGGCAAAAACGAAAAATCCCGATAAATTCAGGGTCCTGGCTTCCGAAGCCGCTGCCTTGACTGGGAAGAACGAAGATTTCTATAAGGAAATGTTGGATATGAAACAAAGGCTGCCCAACACATGAGCCTGAAAGAATACAAGCAAAAACGGGAATTAAAAAAGACCTCCGAGCCGGGGCCGGCGCGAAGCCGAAAAAACAAGGGGCGTTTTCTTGTGTTCGTGGTGCATAAGCACTTGGCGCGCAGGCTACACTATGACCTGCGGCTCGAAATGGACGGCATGCTCAAGAGCTTTGCCGTGCCCAAAGGCCCGTCTCTTGACCCGTCAATAAAGAGGCTTGCCATAAACGTCGAAGACCATCCGTTTGCCTACAAGGATTTTGAGGGCGGCATTCCCAAAGGCAATTACGGCGCGGGCAGCGTAATAATCTGGGACAAGGGTTTTTATGGCCCCCTCATTTCGAAAGACAAAAAAGAGGACGAAAAGACGCTCCTTGCGGGCCTTAATAAAGGCGATTTGAAATTCGTGCTTGCCGGGAGAAAGCTCAAGGGCGAGTTTGCCCTCGTCAAGACCGGGTGGGGAAAAAATTCGTGGCTCCTATTGAAGAAGAAGGACCGCTATGTCTCAGCCGAAGACATTCTCAAACACGACCGCTCGGTATTTTCCAACAAAACCATCGAGGAACTTTCAAACGAAACGGCTAACGAGCCCGTTGAACAAAATACTCACACGCGGACCGCTCACTTACCTATAAACGTCCTCGCCAATGCCCCGACGAAGCCTTTGCAGCGGCCCATAGAACCCATGCTGCCCACTGCGATAAAAAAGTCATTTGACAATGCCGGCTGGATATTCGAGGTCAAGTGGGACGGATACAGGGCAATCGCCGACCTTGATAAAGAAAATGTATCGCTCTATTCCCGAAACCGGCTTTCGCTCATGAAAAAATTCCCGCCCATTATCGAATCCCTGAAAAAGCTCGGGCTCCAAGCCGTGCTTGACGGGGAAATCGTGGTCGCGGACAACTGTGGCGTACCCGACTTCCAGAAGCTCCAACATTACAAAATGTCAATCAATGGACACTTGCTCTATTACGTCTTCGATATTTTGTCTTATCGGGGCCGCAACTTGTCAAACCTGCCACTCATACGGCGAAAGGACCTTTTAAAAGCCATACTTCCCCTTGACGAACGCATAAAATATTCAGAGCACATCTGGAAAGACGGCGTTTCTTTTTTTAACGCGGCCAGGCAAAAAGGGTTGGAAGGTATTATCGCCAAATATTCCAAGAGCTTGTACAAGCCCGGAACCAGAAGCAACCAATGGCTGAAAATAAAGAACCGCGATACCCTTGACTGCGTCATAGCCGGTTTTACGCAGCCGCGCGGAGCAAGGAAATATCTGGGCAGCCTGGTGCTTGGCGCATACGATAGCGGCAAGCTCGTTTACATCGGCCATTCGGGGGGAGGTTTTGGCGCTGAAAATATCAAAACGATGTACGACAAACTCCGGCCCCTGGCACGTAAGACCTGCCCGTTTGAATCGATACCCGCAAACAGTCCTCCGGCCACCTGGGTAAAGCCGCTTCTTGTCTGCGAGGTCGCCTTTACGGGCTGGACCACGGACGCGGTCATGCGCCAGCCGGAATTTTTAAGGCTGCGCGACGATAAAATCCCTCGGGAAGCCGTAGTATTTGTAGATACTAGGAAGGAAGAAAAATGAAAATTCTTACGGGTACAAGCGGTTACGGTTACAAGGAATGGAAAGGAAATTTCTATCCCGAAAAGATGTCCGCCGACAAGATGCTCGCTTTTTATGCAAGCAAGCTTCCTGCCGTGGAAATAAACAATACTTTTTACCGCATGCCCACCGCCGATGTTCTGCATTCCTGGGCCGAACAGGTCCCAGCCGGATTTGTTTTCGTCATAAAAGCCCCTCAGATTATCACGCATGTGAAGCGACTGAACAATGTCAGGGAAGAGACCCATTATTTTTTCAAAACCATATCAACCCTTGATAAAAAGCTTGGGCCCGTGCTTTTCCAATTTCCGGGCAGTTTCCGAGAAAACCTCACCCTGCTCAAAGATTTTCTGGATCTTATCCCGCCAAGAACCGCGTGCGCATTCCTGTTCAGAAACAAATCATGGTTTAATGAAGGGACGTACCGCCTGCTTCGCGAGAGAAAATTCAGCCTCGGCCTTGAAGACACCGACGAGGAGCCGATAGCCGACATCATGAGCACCGCTCCGTGGGGGTATCTGCGTTTGCGAAGGAACGATTATTCCGAATCCGAACTTTCGCAATGGACGAAAAAAGTGCACGATCAACTGTGGAAGAAAGCGTTCGTCTTTTTCAAGCATGAGGACGACGCGGCGGCCAGGGGCCCGCAACTCGCCGTGAGCTTTAGTAAACTGGTGGGGCGGGCGGACTGAAGAAACCTGTCGTGTGCAATTTCATAATGCGGTCGGAGCTCATTACATTAAAAAGCCGTCTTGATTTTGTCAAGACGGCTTACAACCAAACCCCATAGAAAAACGTGAATGATTAAAAAATCTGATCCTTGTCTTTTAAAAACAGCCTTACTTTGCAGCAGGAGCCGCTTCAGGAGCAGCAGCGGGAGCAGCAGCAGGAGTAGTAGTAGTACTTGTAGTAGTAGATGATTCAGTAGTAGTCGATACCGTTTTCTTTGATTTTCCGGCTTTTGCAGCAGCGGCAACGGCAATATGGGTGGCAACTTTCTTGCCATCCGCCATTTTGCAGGTGATCGTTACGTTATCATCGGCCTTAATATCGCCAAGGGTAATTTCTTTCTTGCCCTGGGTGATCTTCGCGCCGGCCTCAACACTCAGAGTGTCTTCGGCTTTTTTCACTTTTACAATGATCGTGTTGGCAATAGCGTCGACGGACACAACCTTGCCCATGACTTTCTTAACTGCCTCTTTTTTCATGGCTTTTTCGGCTTTGGGAGCAGCGGCGGGAGCAGCGGCTTCCTGGGCAAAGAGAAAAGCAGTAGCGGAAAGAAGGACAACCAACATACGTGCGAGCTTCATACAAGAACTCCTTTGATAATAGGGTTTGAAGGTTTGGTTTATGGGGTTTGCACTCATAGCTTAACAGTCTAATTAGAAGCAAATATCAGGCCTTATTATTTTGACAGGTCATTAAATGATATAACATATTGATTTTAATATGATTAAAATTGATAAGCATTTAATAGGGAATTAAGCTGAAACCATATCCTTACCCCAAATGGTATATTCTCAATATCCCAAAACGTTAATCACCCTTCAGGCCGAATTTTTCCGCCCTATATTGAAAAGTTCGATAGGTCATGCCTAAAAGTTTTGCCGCATCGGCCATTACGCCATTTGATTTGTTCAACGCTTGTAAAATTAAACTACGCTCCAATTCTTCGAAAACGACGCCTTCTTTGGGGAGTTCCCAGAGCGGCAATGCGCAGGGAACTTCCGAGGTTCTTTTCAATTCAACGGGAAGATCATCGACCGTAATGACGTCATTGCTTGACAGAACGGTTATCCGCTCCATGACGGCTTCCAGTTCTCGTACATTACCCAGCCAATTATAGCCGATCAAAAGCTGCATGGCCTGCGGTTCGACCGTTTTGGGCCTGCCCGAACGGTTGATGAAATAGTTGATAAGCGCCTTGATGTCTTCGTTGCGTTCGCGGAGCGGCGGAATGGTAATAGGGATAATGTTAAGGCGGTAAAAAAGGTCATCGCGGAAAGTACCTTGTTTTATGGCATCTTCGAGGTTTTTGTTCGTCGCGGATATTATTCTAATGTCAACAGGGATGCTTTTTGTTCCGCCCACGCGCCTGATCTCTTTTTCCTGCAGCACGCGCAGAAGCTTGGCCTGGGTGGAGAGCGACATGTCGGCCACTTCATCCAGAAACAAGGTGCTGCCGGAGGCCGATTCAATGAGCCCGATTCTTCGCGACTGCGCACCGGTAAAGGCCCCTTTTTCGTAGCCGAAGAGCTCCGATTCGAGCAGGGTTTCGGGGAAGGCCGCGCAATTGATGCTTTGCATCGGTTTGTGGCCGCGCTTGCTCTGGTAGTGGATGAGCCGGGCAATACGCTCCTTGCCGGTGCCGGATTCGCCCCGCACCAGCACCGTAGAGTCGCTTGCGGCGACTTTTGAAACTATATCGAGCACGGCGCGCATGGGCGCCGATTCGGCAATAAGCCCCGAGGTCAGCTGCCGCGTCAGTTCCATTCTCAACTGGATCCCATCGACCCGCAGCCCGTACTTTTCGGCGGCGCGCTCGACCACCATCAGCAGTTCCTCGCGTTCCAGCGGTTTATTGAGATAATCATAGGCGCCGCTTCGCATGGCCTTGACCGCGGTTTCCACGGTGCCGAAAGCGGTAATGACAACGACTTCGGGCGGCAATTGATATTTGGACACTTCTTCAACCAGAATAAGCCCGCTTTTGCCGGGCATTTTGAGGTCGGTCAAAACCACTTCGGGCCGGTTTTCGGCGATTTGGTGCAATGCGTCATCAACCGAGGCCGCTTCGTAAACAAGATGGCCGACGGATTTAAGGATGCTTGCCACTATTTTCCTTTGGCCGGCTTCATCATCGACGACAAGGACATTAGCCATTATTCATACCTCAAGGGGCAAAGTTATTTCAAATTGAGCGCCGCCATCAGGGTGATTGGACGCCTTGATTGTTCCTCCATGTTCTTCCACGATCCGTCGCGCCAGCGCCAGCCCCAGGCCGGTCCCTCCGGGCCGGTTTGTAAAATAAGCATCGAATATCCGTTCAAGGTTCTCCGGAGGAATGCCGGGGCCGGTATCGCGGATACCTATTGAAAGGCTCTGCACAGGGTCTTTTTTTTCGATGGTAATGATGATTCTGCCTTTTCGGGACAACGCTTCTATGGCATTAAGCAGCAGATTCAGAATCACGAGGCGCATCTGTTCCAGATCGGCAACTAGCATTTCGTCCTGCGGCCCATCGATTGAAAAAAAAATCGATTTCGCTATCAATTGCTGTTTGACAAGCATCTGGACCTGGTCGAACAGTTCCCGTAATGAAAATTTTATTTTTTTTAATTTTGAAGGCCTTCCTATCGTCAGGAACTCGGCAACCATTTTACTAAGGTGCTGTACCTCTGCCTTGAGCGCGGCGATCAGCTCGTTGTAAGTTATCAATTTTTCGTTGTTTTCGGGCTTAAACTCATGGCCCAAATGGTCGGCGGTGAGATTGATAAGGTTAAGCGGGTTGCGAATTTCATGGGCCAGATTCGACGCCATTTCAGCAAGAATGGCCCGGCGCTCAAACACATGGAGCTTGTCTTCAAGCTCTTTCTGGACCGAGAGCTTTTGAGTCATGGTGTTGAATGATTTTGTCAAACGCGCGACTTCATCGGCCTGGTTGGAGTTGCTGTCTTTGAGCTGGACCGTAAGGTCTCCGGACGCCACTCGTTCGGCGGCCACGCTCAGCATGTGCAACGGCTTGTTGATAAGCCATAGCGCTATGAAGGCGGCGCAGAACGAGAAAAGGAGCGCCGCCGAAGCGATGAATATGTTTTTTACCTGGAGCTGCTGAAGCAGGTACCGGTAGTCGTTGACTACAAGAGAAGTCTGCACCAGCCCGATTATTTTATTGTCCCGTTTTATGGGAATCCGGACATCATAACGGTTATGACGGCCGGTCGAATCTTCTATGCCGAACTGTTCCTGGACAATGACCTCTTTGCCGTCCAGCTCCCTGTGCTGCCCTACCTTCTTGGGGTTGCTGCTGGCCACGATCTGGCGGCTGCTGCTGACAATTGACACTTCACGCACTGCCTTATTGCCCTTGAGTTCCTGGATAAAGTTTTCGAGTTCGTCCCGGTCGGGGCCTTTCTGCGCCGAAAGTTTCTGGTTTGAAACATGTACCGTATGCACAATGTTCCTGATGTCGGTTTCCACCTGGGCAATGATACGGCGTTCGGAACGGATGGTAAAAAACAGCATGAGGCCCACGCCGATAATGAAGAACAGGACAAAAACTAAAAGTAATTTGGTTTGAAAACGCATCAGCCTTTAAACCTTCGCAATGCGTGGAAATTCTTTTTCGCTTGATTCGGCGGATAAGAGATGGTTATTTTTATTTCAAGGTTCTCTTATACAAATATAGAAAGTAATTCATGGGAACGCAAAATTTAAGCACTTCGATCTTTGCCGATGCCGGTAACGTGCGGGATTTTATCGCGCCTCTCCGGGCGGCCGGAAAAAAAATCGTCACCACGAACGGTTGTTTCGATATCATCCATGCCGGGCATGTCCAATACCTTAATGAGGCGGCGCTCCTTGGAGACATCCTTGTCGTGGGAATTAACAGCGACGAGGTTGTCCGCATGCTTAAAGGGCCGGACAGGCCCGTGCAAAATGAAAAAGACCGGCTGCTAACGGTAGGGGCCCTTCGCATGGTTGATTGCGCCTTTATTTTCAGGGAAAACGATCCCTGCGCGTTTTTGGAAATTCTCAGGCCCGATATTCATGTCAAAGGCGGCGATTATAACCGGAACATACTGGAAAAAGAGGTCGTTGAACGATATGGCGGAAATATCATAATAGTCTCTTATTTGCCGGGCCACTCCACATCATCGCTGTTGAGAAAGATCCGCAAAGAAACGTAAACATCAGTCGCGATTGAACTTTTATTGTTTTTATGATATTCTTAAATAATAATTTGTCGGTCGCTAGTTTTAATTAATTTCTTCAATTTTTACCGGGGGAGAAACGCATGGCCGTACAAAAGGACGTTTTTGCGCAAGTATACGAAAACAAACTCAAGAGCAACCCCCGGTCGCTTGTGTTTTCAAGGCTTGCAGACAGCTATCGAAAAAGCGGTGACATTCAGCAGGCGGTTGACGTCTGTTCGCTCGGGCTTAAAAACCATCCCCGTTCGACAACAGGCCGCATCATATTGGGGAGATGCTATCTGGAACAGGAAAAGTTCAAGGAAGCCATTGGGGAATTTATCCGGGTAATTGAGTCCGATCATCGCAATCAGATGGCCCTTAAAATGCTTGCGGATGTATATGCCCGTCAGGGGCTGAAAGAGAAAGCCGGCGATGTATATTCCTATCTGCGCGCCATGGATCCGGAAAACCGTTCGATCGTTAACCTGTGCACGAATTTTATCGGAACAGGCCAGACCGATATCTTTGAAATCCTCGGCCTTGCGCCGTCAGGACCTCCGTCCATTTCCAAAACGGACGGCAATCAGGAAGTTCAACGGGACATTCCTGAGGACATCGACAAAACAATGCCCTTGCGGTTGGTGACCGATGAAACGTTGCCCCAGGATGCCGGGCCGTTCGCGAAAACCATGCAATTTGACGCGGAGGAGCTTAAAGCGGCGCCCTCGGATCAGGAATTTCAGGTGGAAGAGGTCACCAGCGATATTGCGCAAAATCTTGGAGATACGGTCACCGGCGATGATATCAGCTCACGAATGTCAAGGATGTTCGAAGAAGAAAGAAAGACCATTGATAGCGACCTTGCTCAGGAGGCCCCCGCGGCCATGATGGATGGTACGGAAGTCGTCAGCGAGGAGGTCACCGAACAAATGCCTTTAACGGCCCTTGAGGCACCGGACGGCCCGGACTTGTCAATGGGGCTTGGTACTGGGATTTCGGGCGGAGATATCTCCTCGCGTATTGAGCAATTATTTGGTGAGCAATTGCAGGAGGAAGCGCCTGTTTCGACACCGGAATATTCGCAAATCTTTGATTCCACCCCTGGAAATAGTGGACGGCCCGAGGCGCCGACCCATCAGAAATCCGGCGTGGTCGATACGGTTCCTGACGCCGCGCAGGAAGAGCTCGCGGTCGTGGAGAATGATCATGAGGCAACCGACGTTTCCGGTGAAGACGTCGTGAACAGGATGTCACAACTATTTGAAATCCCCGCCGAGGCAATTGAACCGAACAAAAGCTCTCTTCCACAGGAACCGGCGCCGCTTGCCGAAGAAGATTTTGATAAAACCATTCGATTTGATGCCGTTTCTGATGCGGGGTCTCCGATGGATGCCGCTTCATCAGTTACCGAAGAGGGCACGGCAATTATGGAGGACGAAGCAATTTCCGGTGATGATGTGGCGGCGCGGTTGGAGACGATTTTTGACGAACAACCTTCCGGAGACGTATCCAAGGATATACCTTCGGATTTTGCTTCGGGCATTTCCCCGGACAGACCATCGGACCCGCCTGCGAGCGGAACGCCGATTCAGGGACCTCCCGAGCTTGATTCCGGTGAAATAGATCAAGACATATTGTCCGGTGTTGTCGATGACGATGCGCGACCGTCGGCGTACGAAGGCCCCACCGTTGATGAGGCAATTGACATGTTCGATTCGGCCGTTGCGCCGGACAATGAACAGACGATTGAAGAAGCCCCCGTTGTGGAGGAAGAAAAGCAAATTGCGCTTGAAGAACCGTCGCGAGAATCGGAAGAAACGTACGGCGATACATCGACCGGTGAGGAATCTCCGGAAATGTCCGGGGAGGATATAGTAAATCGCCTGACCGAGATTTTTCCCGATAATTTGCTTCAGGAAGACACGCTTTCCATCATTGAATCCATCCCCGACGGGGAAAAAGAGGATGAAGAAGTGAATGCCGGATTTTATACGATGTCCGGCGAAAACGCGCAGACGGCTGCCCAATCCGAAGAGACGCTTTTAGAAAAGCTGGATGATGTTGAGATCGAAGTCCCGATGAGTTCTTCCACGGAAGGCAACAATGCCCTTGAAAAAGAAACAGTTGCGGGGCCACGGCAGGATTTGCCGGATGAAAATAGAACTTCGCTAAATACTCAAAACGAAAGCGACCGGTTATATTCCATCCCCGATCATGTTCTTACTCCGACGCTGGCCGATATTTACTTTCAACAAGGCCAGCCGAACCTTGCCGTCCAAATATATTCCAGACTCCTGGAGCGCGATCCGGACAATGAAAAAATCGCCCGTCGTCTTGACGAGATAAAAAAATGCATTTCGGACGGTAGCGCGCCGATGCCGCCGGAGGCCGTCCAAAAATCCGATTCAAAGCCGTCGCGGAGGCCGCACCCAAAAAAAACAAAGGATGGCGGTAAGCCGCTTGAAGGCGTGCGTATTAAAAAAGAAATAAAAAATAAAATTAAGAAAATAAATGACAAGCGAACATAGAGCGCGGCGCAACCGAAAAAAGAGGCTTTCAAGGGTAAAGAATATCCTCGGCCTGAAAAGATGCAGCCATATTCTCATTACCGACACCGTTGATGTTGAATATGTGTGCGGTTTCCATGCATCGAACGCCCTTGTTCTTATTTCCCCGGATAAAAATATCCTCTTCAGTGATTTCAGATACAGGGAGGCCGCGCGCGCGTTTTGCCGCTCTCACGCGCAATGGCATTTTGTTGAATCGAGGGAAAACAACTTTTCCATCCTTCAGGAATTCTGCCCCGTCGGAAGCGTTATCGGGTTCCAATCGACCGGGCTTTCGGTCGACCTTTTTGACAAGCTCCGTCGGAGCTTGCCCAAAAGACGATTCGTGAAGCTTGCCGATTCACTCGCGAATGCGCTTGTCGCCAAGGAGGAATTGGAGGTAGACTTAATGCATAAGGCGGCACGGATCGGCGACAACGCTTTTGCGAGTACGCTTGAAATTTTAAGGCCCCGTATAACAGAAAAAGAAGTGGCGCTTTTTTTGGAGCAGCAGTGCCGGAACGGAGGGTCTGAAAAGCCTTCCTTCGATACTATAGTGCTGTTCGGGGGCCGCAGCGCGCTTCCCCATGGTGAACCCTCGGACGAGGGATTGAAAAAAGGGGATTGGGTGCTCATTGATTTCGGCTGCACGGTGGAAGGGTTTTCGTCGGACATGACGCGGACCGTTGTCGCGGGAAAGGCTAACGGTCGGCAAAAGGAGATCTACGGCATTGTCCTGGAAGCCCAGCAAAAAGCGCGAGGTTGCGTGAAGGAAGGCGTTTCCGCCTGCATGGTGGACGGGTGCGCGCGGAAAGAAATTGAAAAAGCCGGATATGCCCGATATTTCGGACATGCAACCGGCCACGGCGTGGGGCGCCGGATACATGAATCGCCCCGCGTTTCACGCGACAATAAAGCTATTTTGAAAAGAGGCACGGTCATCACCATCGAACCGGGAATTTATATCCCGCAGTTCGGCGGCGTGCGGATAGAAGACATGGTTGTCGTTCAACAGGGCGGTTCCCGTTTGCTTACCAACGCGCCACGCCATCTCATGGAGCTTGATATATGATCAATATAAATGCGCTGCTTAAGGCAATGATGGACAAAGGCGCCTCGGACATTCATCTGCGCGCCGGCGCGCCCCCGGCGTTTCGCATCAACGGTTCACTTTTCCGCGCTCAAATGGAACAGGTTTCAATTGAAGACATAAATCAAATCCTCGTCACGCTTATGAGTGAGGAACAGTTCCATGCCTTCGAGGAAAAACATGAATTTGATTTTGCAATCGGACTGAAAGGGGTCGGGCGGTTCCGGATAAATGCGTTTCGTCAACGCGGGACGGCCTCGCTTGCCATACGCTCCATCCGCACGAAAATCCCCGCGTTCAGCGAGCTGAATCTGCCGGTAGTGATCCTCGATATTGCCATGAAGAAACGAGGGCTTATTCTGGTGACCGGAACGACGGGGAGCGGAAAATCAACCCTGCTGGCGTCAATGATCGACCACATAAACAATAATGCCGCCGTCAACGTTATAACGATCGAAGACCCGATTGAGTATCTATACCGCGATAATAAAAGCATTATAGCGCAGCGCGAGATCGGGTTGGATACATACCAGTTTGCCAACGCGCTCCGGGCGTCGTTTCGGCAGGATCCCGACGTTATCCTTATCGGCGAGATCCGCGACACCGATACCATGGAAACGGCTATGAGCGCGGCCGATACCGGGCACCTTGTCCTGAGCACCCTGCACACGATGAACGCCATGGAAACGGTATCGCGCATCATTTCTTTTTTCCCTCCGCACCAGCACCAGCAGATCAGGCTGGTACTTTCCAACGTTCTGGTTGCCGTCATTTCATTGAGGCTTCTTCCTAAAAAAGACGGGAGCGGCCAGGTCCCCGCTGCGGAAATTATGATCAATAATGCGACCGTTGCCGAGTATCTGCACGATCCGGAAAAGTCGCACCTTATCTTGAGCGCGATAAGCGAGGGATACACCCAATATGGGTCCCAATCATTTGATCAGTCGTTGCTCCAACTGCTGAAGGACGAAATGATCACGTTACAGGTCGCAAAGCAGAACGCAAGCAATCCCGATGATTTTGAACTTAAAGTAAGGGGTATAGAGGGAACATCGGACAGGAGATGGATAACTTAATAGAAAAAGAGGTGCACTATGATTAAGCCGCTCATAGTTCTTGTTTCAATTTCAGCATTCTATTATTCGGCCCAGGCCGACGTAGTGGCGAGGATAACCAGGCTTGAAGGCACGGTAAGCATAATGAGAAACGGTTCGACCGAATGGCGCTCGGCAAAGCCATCAACGCCGCTTGAAGTGGGCGACCAGATGTATACCCATGAAGAAAGCTTCGCGGAAATACAATATTCGATCGGGACGGTCCTGCGCATGGACGAAAAGACCAAGATAACGATTGCGGCATCTTCGGAGCAGACGATAAAAACAAGAAATGGCTTGGGGGACGTTTGGGTCAACATGAAAAAACTCCTTTCCAAAGGAAAAGAGTTCGAGGTATCCACGCCGACCGCGGTCGCGGCCATACGCGGAACGGTGTTTCAGATGTCAAGTAAAGCGGATTCAACCGCTTCGGTAAGCGTGTATACCGGGAAGGTCGCGGTAGGCCCTTCGGATGAACTGAAGAAAAAAATTGAACAGGCAAAACCGGTCAAGCATATCGAACAGCCGGTCGAGGTCCCCGGTCCGGAGGAAATTCCGGGCCCTTTCGAGGTACCCTTGGAACAATGGCGTGACATCGTGGCCGGCCAGAAGATATCAGTCCGCGTTGACGGCAAGTTTGCCCAGGAAAAGTTCGATATGAAAGCCGCGGCAGAGGAAAAGTTTGTGAAGAAAAATATGGAGCTTGACAGGGAATTAATGAAGGAGAAATGATTCGACCACATACTCCCCGAAAGCGACCGTCCAGTCGCGCATGATATTAATGCCCAGGTGTTTTAGTCGCTGGTTTTCCAAGACACTGTAAGCGGGGCGAGGCGCGGGCAGGACAAAATCTTTCGACGTGCAGGGTTCCAAAGCAACGTCAATGGCGTAGGCTCTCAGTATTTCCCTTGCAAACTCATAGCGGGAGCAGAAACCTTCATTAGTACAGTGAAAAGTTCCGCGATGGCTGGTGGTCAAAAGCTTGAGGGTTTGCCTGCAAACATCAACGGTGTAGGTTGGAGTGCCCACTTCGTCGGTCACGACTTTGAGGGGTTTGCCGGTGCCCTGCGTTTGAAGCGCGCGGTCCCTGATTTTCTTAATAAAATGCTGTCCGTGGACCCCATAAAGCCACGCCACCCTAAGAATAATATGGTTCGGAAGTAACTGTGCCAGGCGCTGATCTCCTTCGAGCTTTGATTTGCCGTAAACGCTTTGGGGATTTGGCATATCGCTTTCCACATACGGTCCGTTTTTGGAACCATCAAACACATAATCGGTGCTGAAATGCACGACCAGTGCATTGATTGCCCGTGCGGCGTGCGCGATATGGGCGATTCCATCGCTGTTGACGGCAAACGCTTCGCGCTCATGGGTTTCGCATGCGTCAACTGCGGTATAGGCGGAGCAGTTGATGATCACTTCGGGGGCATGTGCGGCAATGACCTTTTGGGTCTTGATGGGATCGGTAATGTCGATGTCCGGAATATCCACTCCCGAAACGGCGTATCCGGCGGATGCCGCCATGGCCTTCATATCTTGCCCAAGCTGGCCATGCGCTCCTATAATCAAAACTTTCTGCATTGACATTTATTTTTCAATGAGGGTTTTGCAATCTTCCAATACGGGGTCTACACGGACGCGACCGTTTTGCGTCACTCGTTTCACGGGAAGCGCGTATTCCTTGGTGGTCCAGTTTTTTACCCCGACGAATTTTGAATAATTGTCCATGATTTCGCCCGACGTGAAATTGGTTTCGAGATTGGTAATCAGCTGTTGGGTCAGAAGCGCGGTCAGAACAATATTTTTTGAACTGAGGCCTTCAAAAAGCGCTTTTATTACCCGTGTCTGCCGGGCCTCAAAATCATCGGTGCCGGAGATGCCCGGTTTTAAAAATGAAACGAGCTGCACCCCGTTGAGATTTTGCGGGCCTGTTTTCACTTTCAGCACTGAAGCCGCTTTTTCATCCACATCCACTTTTATGCCGCCGATCGCCGCGGCCACGCGGATGATCTTTTCCTTGTCAAAAATGCAATACTTAGGTATTCGCGCGTCCATGATCTGTTCGATAAGCGTGCTAACAAATACGCCCCCGCCGTACAGGAAGGCTTGGTCGAGCGTTGAACATCCCTGGACGAATTCTTCGACCGACGTGGCGCCCGGTATATGGACGACATGGACCTTGCCGCTTTCGAATTGGATGGAAAAATATATATACACGCTGGGGACCGCGCAAAAAACGAAGTTAAGGGGCATGTGCCGCATGATAAAGTTCGATTTTTCTTTTGTCAACATCGCAAAACGCTCCGTTGGATTGGCCTCCGAAGCAAGCTGGGTGACCTGGAACGGCCGGTTATCGCTGAAAATAACGGCCGACTGCCCGGAAATCATGTTGATCGCCTCGGTGCCCGAGGACCGTTCAACCAGGAGCAGTCCGTCCATGTCGTGGATGTCGATTTCATCCTGTTTGACAACCACCATGAAGTCGGCGCCGGTGCCCGCGACCGTAATATTGACGAAAGGAGTAACTGTTCTAAAAAGCTCCGCTTTTGTCGTATACACGATTTTGTTCCAGCAGACGCCCGATCTCTGAAAGGTGGACACCAGTTTCTTGCCTTTTTCATCGGCGTTGACTTTGTCGATAGTCAGTTCCGAAAAATCGTCCATATCGATCCGCGAGTAGGTGTTCACCGAAAATTCGGCCTGCGCTTTTTCTTCGGTAAGGATACGGTCACCGGCGTTTATTTCCATTCCTTCCTGAACGGCGCGGCCACCG